>LFEF01045452.1_pt1 | contig 74113 bp, 70 predicted proteins | sample 619371 | NCBI WGS metagenome assembly LFEF01 (sample SAMN03014291, study PRJNA259931) | freshwater metagenome | biome: lake; feature: waterbloom | place: China: Taihu Lake | collected 2006-08 | depth 0 m m
TTTCGGCGGCGGCGGCGCTGGAGGCCTGGCGCATCTCGCCGGGCACAATGCCGCTGCGGTTCTTCTTGAAGGGAAGGACGATGAATTTTTCGGCGAGAGACATTTGGAGAACTCCTATTTGTTCTCTTAATGTTCTCAAATGCGGGGGATGTCAATCGAAAGGTCGTGCCGGAGGTTACCCCCCTCTGCCCTCCTGAGCTTGTCGAAGGGCAGGCATCTCCCCCACACGGGGGGAGACTGGCTGTGCCGCCGGCCTGAAGCTCACCCTTGAAAGCAGCATGGCAAGCGACATACGCAGCGCTCCGCTCTTACCCCTTGTGGGGGAGATGTCACGCAGTGACAGATGGGGGTGTCCACCTGCGCTGCAATCCGCATCAACTAGATCGAGCTACGGCGAACACTGTGCTTGGTATCAGAACAGACCGACGCTGCCCGGCGGCGTCACAGGTGGTGGCGGCGGGGCCGGGTTGCCCTGCAGCAGGGGATCGCCTGATGGCGGGAGATCGGAGGGGGCGCCGCCGATCACTTCGGTGGGAACCTCAATAGGCGCATCCAGCGGCGGAAGGGCCGTCTGGTTGGGATCAATCGCCTCGGCGGTCCCCTGGGTCGGATCGACCACTGCTGCACCCGGCTGAACCGAAGCGGCGGTCGGTGCCGGCGTTGCGGCGTCGGCCGGCTTTGCGGGTTCGGGGGCAAGCTTGGCAACGGCTTCAACGCCGGGAGGCGGCGGTACGTCCGACTCAACCTTGCAGCCGGTCAGCCAGACGTCATAGATCGGGTGTTCGACGGCGTTCAGCGCCGGGCTGTCGGCAAACATCCAGCCGGAAAAGATGCGGCGGATCTTGCGATCCAGCGTGATCTCGTCGACCTCGATGAAGGCGTCGATCTTCTGGGCTTCGGTCTCGTCGCGCGAGTAGCAGACCTTTGGTGTCACCTGCAGGGCGCCGAACTGGACCGTTTCGTTGACATAGACGTCGAAGGTGGTGATGCGGCCGGTGATCTTGTCGATACCGGCGAATTCGGCGACGGGGTTTTCGAGGCGGGCGGCGTCGGCTCTGCCGGCAAGGCTGAAGGTAGCCGCGGCAGCAAGCCCGACAACCGGAATGGCCCATGCCCATGCACTCAATTTCATCGTCCGCTCGCTTTCATCGATCCACTGGAGGCCAGATACGAGAAGGGCCTCCCAGAAGAGGCCCTAACGCCGGATTATGGCCAAATCGGGTATCAGCTGCCCGGCGTCCAGGCGTCGTAGTCGCCGGTGACGCGCGGACGCTCGCCAGAGGCGGCAATCGAACCCTGCGGGCGATAGGCAGCCGCCGTGCCGGTCGGGTTCGGGCGATGCGCCTTTTCCCATTCGCGCGGCTTGTAGTCTTCCTTCGACGGCGGCGTATCGGTGCGGTAATGCATCCAGCCGTGCCAGCCGGCGGAGATCTTGGAGGCTTCGGCGTAACCGTTGTAGATCACCCAGCGCTTCGGCTGGCCCCAGCTCGTCATCGGGCCTTCGTAATAGACATTGCCGAATTCGTCTTCGCCGACACGCTTGCCGTGACGCCAGGTGAAGAAACGGGTCCCCATGGTCTGGCCGTTCCACCAGGTGAAGATCTGCAAGAGGAGCTGCTTCATGTCGTATCCTTGGGCTTTGCCGCAGGCCGTGCGAAGACCTTGGCGATCACGTTCGCTTATGCCGCCTCACCATCGGCTTGTCCAGTGATTCCCCGTCGCACCCCCGTCATTTCAGCCTGATCTTGAAGCCGATATGGGAGGCCTTGAAGCCGAGCCGCTCATAGAAACGATGGGCGTCCTTGCGCGCGGCATTGGAGGTCAGCTGGACGAGCCGCATGCCGTCCGCCCTCGCCTTCTCGACGGCAAACTCGATCATGGCGGCGCCGATACCCCTGCCCCGCATATCGGCGCGCGTCTGGACGGCCTCGATGATCATGTTGCTGCTGCCGCGGGCCGTCAGGGTGGTGGTGACCATGGTCTGGAAGGTGCCGACAACCTCGCCTTCCAGCTCGGCCACATAGAGCGTCTCGTTCGGCGCGGCGGATATCCTGGCAAAGGCGGCGCGGTAGTCGGGCAAGGCTGCGGGATCGGTCGTATCGCCATGGCCGCCGAGCGGATCGTCGGCGAAGAGGGCGACGATCGCCGTCAGATCATTCTCGGTGGCTTCCCGTATCTGCACTGTTTGCACTTGCATGCCCGCCCCGCTCCTGCGCTAGTCTCGCCTTCCATATCGATCCCGGGGGACTTCTTGATGACAGGCATGCGACGGCTGGTGACAATTCTGTGCGTAACGCTTTCGGCTGCGGCCGTTCAGGCTCAGGAGGGTGGCCGCAAGGCGATTGCCTATGTGCAGGCGCCGGAAATGAGCTCGGGGCTTTGCGTCGAGAAGGATACGGCAAGCGCCATCGACTGCGCGATAAAGCAGTGCATCGAAGGCGGCGGCACGGCGGAGGTCTGCGAGGTGAATGCCACCTGTTCACCGGGCAACTGGAGCGTCGACATCTTCATGATGGCCGATGGCGGGCCGCACTGGCACCAGTTCTCCTGTGGCTGGCAGAGCCGCGAACTGGCCCTGAAGGCCGCAGAGCTTGCCGGCAGCAATGCCAAAGAGGATGGCCTCATCGAATGCACACCCGTTCAGCTGATCGACGAGGACGGCAAGATCACCGAGCCACCGTTCAACTGAACCAGGGCCCGAGTATAAAAAAGCCGCTCACTTGAGCGGCTTTTCCATGATCACGGCCTCGATACCGCTGTCGGGACCGCCACAATTCTTTGTCCGGTCGACCTCGACGAAGTCATGCGCCTCATAAAAGGCGATGGCACCCGCATTCTGCGGCTCGACTTCAAGCCTGAGGATCTCGGCATCCGGGAAGCAGGTCTCGATCTCGGCGAAGAGATCGCGGCCGATGCCCTGACGCTGGTGGTCCGGGTGGACGTAGAGCTGGTGCAGGATCGCGGTCTTTGTGAGCTTTTCGGACATGGCCGCAAAGGCCATGCCGCCGATCCGCTTGCCATCATCGGCGACGAGATATTCGCCGCCTTTGACGTGAATGCGCCGCTTGATCTCGGCCGGCGAATGCCAGGCCGCGATCAGCTCGGCGACCTTGGCCGGTCCGTAGAACCGGTCATAGGTCGCGTGGAAACTCTGCGTCAGCAAAGCGCGGAGCGGTTCGACATCCCGGTCAGTGGCCGTGCGGACGAAGAACAAGGCGCTTATTCCTCCGGCAGGCCGAGCTTGGCCTTGACCAGCGCCTGGACGGCCTGCGGGTTGGCCTTGCCACCGGTTGCCTTCATCACCTGTCCGACGAACCAGCCTGCCAGCGTCGGCTTGGCCAGCACCTTGGCCACCTGATCCGGGTTGGCGGCGATGATCTCGTCGACGGCCTTTTCGATGGCGCCGGTGTCGGTCACCTGCTTCATGCCACGCGCTTCAACGATTTCAGCGGGGTCGCCGCCCTCGTTCCAGACGATCTCGAAGAGGTCCTTGGCGATCTTGCCGGAGATGGTCTCGGCCTTGATCAGGTCGATGATGCCGCCGAGCTGGGCGGGCGAAACCGGAGTCTCTTCAATGCCTTTGCCGGCTTTGTTCAAGGCGCCCAGCAAGTCGTTGATGACCCAGTTGGCGGCCGTCTTGCCGTCACGGCCTGCGGCCACGGCTTCGAAATAGTCGGCGATGGCCTTTTCCGAAACGAGGACCGAGGCGTCGTAGACGGAGAGGCCGAGTTCGGCGACGAAGCGGGCCTTCTTGTCGTCAGGCAGCTCGGGCAGCGTCTTCTTCAGCTCTTCGACGAAGGCGTCATCGAATTCGAGCGGCAGCAGGTCCGGATCGGGGAAATAGCGATAGTCATGCGCATCTTCCTTCGAACGCATGGAGCGCGTCTCGCCCTTGCCCGGATCGAAAAGACGGGTTTCCTGATCGATCGAACCACCATCCTCGAGGATAGTAATCTGGCGACGGGCTTCATATTCGATGGCCTGGCCGATGAAGCGGATCGAGTTGACGTTCTTGATTTCGCAGCGCGTGCCGAATTCGCCGCCCGGCTTGCGCACGGAAACGTTGACGTCGGCGCGCATCGAGCCTTCGTCCATGTTGCCGTCGCAGGTGCCGAGGTAACGCACGATCGAGCGCAGCTTGGTCATGTAGGCCTTGGCTTCGTCGGAGGAGCGCATGTCGGGCTTCGACACGATTTCCATCAGCGCGACGCCGGAGCGGTTGAGGTCCACGTAGGACATGGTCGGATGCTGGTCGTGCATCGACTTGCCGGCATCCTGCTCCAGGTGCAGGCGCTCGATGCCGATCTCGATATCCTCGAAATTGCCCTGACGATCCGGGCCGAGCGAGATGATGATCTTGCCCTCGCCGACGATCGGGTCCTTGAACTGCGAGATCTGATAGCCCTGCGGCAGATCCGGATAGAAATAGTTCTTGCGGTCGAAGATCGAGCGCTTGTTGATCTGCGCCTTCAGACCGAGACCGGTGCGCACCGCCTGCTTGACGCATTCCTCGTTGATGACGGGCAGCATGCCGGGCATGGCTGCATCGACGAGCGAAACGTTGGAATTCGGCGCATTGCCGAAGACCGTCGAGGCGCCGGAGAAGAGCTTGGAATTCGACAGGACCTGCGCATGGACCTCCATGCCGATGATGACTTCCCAGTCACCGGTGGCACCGGGAATGAGGCGTTTCGGATCAGGCGTGCGGGTGTCGACAATGGTCATCGGATGCTCGTGTCATGCGTGGACTGGTTGCCTCGTGAGGTAGAGCAAATGCGGCCCAGGTGCAAGGCTGGAGAGGTGTTCAAGCTCGTGCGGACAAGGGATGTTCCGTGAAGGCGAACGTTAAGGGGTGGACGGCTAGAAAAGAGCATGCCCGACCTGCTGCTCGCCTCGCCTGCAATCCTTGTCCTGCCCCTTCTGCTTGCCTGGAACCTGGCAACACTGATGGCCTTCGGCCTCGACAAGCGAGCCGCCATCCATGGCCATCGTCGAGTGCCCGAGAGGCGGCTGGTGACGATGATCGTGTTCTTCGGGGCGTTCGGGGCTTATGCCGGTCAGCGGTTCTTTCGGCACAAGACGAAAAAGGCACCGTTTACCTGGCTGGTGCCTGTGATGATCATGATCCAGACTGCGGTTCTGGTGATCCTCTTGACCGGACAGGCTTCAGAATTCCTGGCCGTAGCCGCTCCCGGCGGGATCTGACAGCGACTTGGAGAGGCCCACCGACTGAACATCGCGATCGAGCTTCGGATTGTAGCTGACGGTCAGCCAGTTGACCGAATAGCCTTTCCTCTCAAAGAAAGTCAGTGCATCCGTGTTCATCGCATGGGTCTGCAGGCGTGCAAGCGAGATACCCTGGGCCTTCAGCTCGTCCTCCACGGCCTTGAGCAGCGCGCTGCCGAGACCCTGGCCCTCGAAATCAGGATCGATCCAGAAGTCGGTAATCGTCTCATCCATATCCTCACGGGCGGCCCAGCCGACGGGAACGCCGGATTTCTCGACGATCGTGATGGTGATCCAGCCCTCTTCGGTAAATCGGGCAAAGGCCTCGCGCGCATTGGCAGCCATCTCGGCCGCCTCGCCCACCGATGCCATAGCCTTTCGCCAGGCACGCATGCCGATCTCCGTCAGGAGTTCTGTATCATCCTGTCGCGCCTTGCGGATCGTGACCATCCTAACCTCTTCGTTGAGGACAGTAAAACACCGGCGACGATTCTTGACCAGAGTGTGTGTTTTCGGCGCAATAGACGCAGCGCTCCGGACGGTGATATCAACTTCGGGTCAACAGGAGTTTTGATGTTCGGTTTGTCCGAGACCCGGTAAAGGCCCTGCCCGCGATCCCGTCATGGGGCTCGACCGGCCAGGGCCAGAAAACGAAGCCCCGACGCCTTGAGGCGCCGGAACCGTTTTCACGCGCAGCAAACTGCGCTTCTCCGGACATCAGACAATGGACATTTCACGCTCAGACCAGCGTATCCTTCACCTCATGGCCCAAGGCGGCTGGATCGAGATCCACCGCGACGACCGGCGCAAGATCGACAAGGTCTTGTGCTTCTCCCGCGACGGCTGGCTCTATCCCGGTTTCGATCTCGACCTCTTCCGGCGGCTGAAACGCCTGAAGGCGATCAGTTCCAGAGAGGGCAAGCCCTACCGGATCACCGAACGGGGGTTGCGGCTCGTGCGGGCGGAGCTCGACAACAGGTGAGTTCAGGGCCGGCGCTTGCTTGACACTACACGCGTAGTTACAATGCACTATGGGCTACGAGTGGGACGCCGCGAAGAATGCCGCCAACCAGATCAAGCACGGGATCTCTTTCGAAGAAGCCCGTCTGATCTTCGAGGGCGACGTTCTGACCGGCGTCGATGCCCGCCGCGATTATGGCGAGACCCGAAGGGTCAGCATTGGCGCGATCCAGACGCTGATCGTCATCGTTGTCGTGCATACCGACCGAAATGGCGTCACGAGGATCATATCCGCTCGTCTGGCAAACCGAAGAGAAAGGCAGAAGTATCGTGACCATCTCCGCCGCCCGTCTTAAGGACCTGCAGAAGCGGCAGGATGCAGACATCGACTACTCCGATATTCCGGAGCTCGATGACGCATTCTTCGACACTGCTGAACTCGTCACCCCCTCGGCGAAGACGCAGATCACCGTCAGGCTCGACAGTGACGTGCTGGACTGGTTTCGCCAGCAGGGCAAGGGCTACCAGACGCGGATGAATGCGGTGCTCAAGGCCTATATGGAAAGCCAACGGCGGCGCTCGCGCTAGAAGAGCTGCTGCATCTTCACCTTGTCGACCATCATGCCCATGGACGGGGAATGCTGCATACCGCGCCAGACGATGGCAAAGCCGAGGTCCTTGTAGAGGCGGATCGCGCTTTCGTTGGCGGCGTGTGTATCGATTCTGGCTCTCTTCAGGCCCTCAGAGCGCATATCGCGGATCAGGGCCGAAATCAGGGCCGAGCCAATGCCGAGGCCCTGGTGGACGGGCGCCACCCACAGATCGGAGATATAGTCGCGCGCGCCTTCGCGGGCGGTCCAGCCGACTATCTCGTCATCGAGCGCGCCGATCTTGATCAGGCTGTAATGCTCTCTGGCAAATCGGTCGAAACTTGAACGGATACGGACCACCATATCCGCTCCATAGGCGTTCAGCACAGGGTTTGCAGCCCAGGCCTCGAAACCTACTCGGCCGACGCTGTCTGCATCGGCCGGCGTCATATCACGGATGATAAAGTCCCTTACCACCACTTGGCCGGCGTGAACTTGCCGGCAGCCTGTTCGATGACATGGGCGGTCTTGAAGAGGGTTTCTTCTTCGAAGGGTTTACCGATCACCTGAAGGCCGAGCGGCAGGCCCTTGTTGTCGAGACCGGCGGGAACCGAGATGCCCGGGAGGCCCGCCATGTTGAGCGTGATGGTGAAGACGTCCTGCAGGTACATCTTGACCGGATCGGCCGCCAGTTCCTTGTCGCCGATAGCGAAGGCAGAGGACGGGGTGATCGGAGCGAGGATCGCGTCAACGCCGGCTGCGAAAGCGAGTTCGAAATCGCGCTTGATCAGCGTGCGGACCTTCTGGGCCTTCAGGTAATAGGCGTCGTAGTAACCAGCCGACAGCACATAGGTGCCGATCATGATGCGGCGCTGGACTTCCTTGCCGAAGCCGGCTGCACGGGTCTTCTCGTACATATCGACGATGTCCTTGCCGTCGACGCGCAGGCCGTAGCGGACGCCGTCATAGCGGGCAAGGTTCGACGAAGCTTCCGCCGGGGCTACGATGTAATAGGCCGGAAGCGCGTATTTGGTATGCGGCAGGGAAATGTCGACGATTTCGGCACCGGCTTCCTTGAGCCAGGCGATGCCCTTTTGCCAGAGCGCGTCGATTTCCTCCGACATGCCTTCGACGCGGTATTCCTTGGGAATGCCGATCTTCATGCCCTTGATCGAGCCGCCGATCGCCTTTTCGTAATCCGGAACCGGGAGATCAACCGAGGTCGTGTCCTTCGGATCGACACTCGCCATGGACTTCAAGAGGATTGCGGCATCGCGCACGTCGCGGGCGATCGGGCCGGCCTGGTCGAGGGACGAGGCATAGGAGACGATACCCCAACGCGAGCAGCGACCATAGGTCGGCTTGATGCCGACGGTGCCGGTGAAGGCAGCCGGCTGGCGGATCGAGCCGCCGGTGTCGGTGGCGGTCGCACCGGCGCAGAGATGGGCGGCCACGGCCGCCGCGGAGCCACCGGAGGAGCCGCCGGGCACGAGCTTCTCGTCAGAGCCCTTGGCCTTCCACGGGTTCACCGTCGGGCCGTAATGGGAGCTCTCGTTCGACGAACCCATGGCGAATTCGTCCATGTTGAGCTTGCCGAGCATGACGGCGCCGGCATCCCAGAGGTTTTGCGTGACCGTCGACTCGTATTTCGGCTTGAAGCCGTCGAGGATGTGGCTGCAGGCCTGGGTATGGACGTCGCGGGTGGCGAACAGGTCCTTGACGCCGAGCGGAATGCCTTCGAGCACGCCGGCCTTGCCTTCCTGGATGCGGGCGTCGGACGCCTTGGCCATGTCGCGGGCCACATCCAGCGTCACGGCGACATAGGCGTTCAGCGCGCCATTCGCAGCCTCGATCGCGGAGAGATAGGCATCCGTCAATTCGACGGCCTTGATCTCCTTGGCGGCGAGTTTCGCGCGGGCTTCGGCGATGGTGAGGCTGGTCAATTCGCTCATGTCAGGTTCACTTCAAACTGTCGGCGGGCCGGCAGGCCCTCAAGAAACGGGAGGCGCTCTCAGGTTGCAGAAGGCGTCTTATTCGACGACCTTCGGCACCTGGAAGAAATTGCGATCGGTGGCGGGCGCATTGGCGACGATGTCGTCAGCCTTGTTGCCATCGGTGACGGCATCTTCGCGCTTCTTCATGGCCATCGGCGTGACCGAGGTCATCGGCTCAACGCCTGACACGTCGACTTCGTTCAACTGCTCGACGAAGCCGAGAATGCCATTCAATTCCCCGGTCATGCGTGCGGCATCCTCCTCGCTGACAGCGATGCGGGCAAGGCGGGCGACGCGCTTGACGGTGGCGAGGTCAACAGACATGGCATTCTCCGGATAAGCTGTTTTCTTCGCTATAATGGCCGTCAAGCGCAGGCGCAACGGGGTTTGTCAGACCGTGACGGCAGATCCGGCCTGCGGAGCGACGACGCGGGTGCGCGTACCGTCCATGCCGGCGATGAATTTCTCCGGCGTCTGGTCGATGATCGGGAACGAGCCATAGTGGCAGGGGATCGCCGTCTTGAAGTCGAAGAAGCGCTGGCAGGCGAGTGCTGCAACCGCACCGCCCATGGTGAAGCGATCGCCGATCGGCACGATCCCGACATCCGGCTGGTGCAGTTCGTTGATCAGCTTCATGTCGGAGAAGATGTCGGTGTCACCCATGTGGAGCACGGAGGCCTCGTCATCGAAATGCAGCATCAGGCCGTTGGCATTGCCGAGCGCATGGGACACACCGTCCTCGGTCACCTGCGCGGAGGAGTGCAGCGCATTGGTGAAGGTGACGGAGAAGCCTTCGAAATGGATGGTGCCGCCGGTATTGCCCATTTCGAGCTTGTCGACGCCCTTGGTGCCGAGCCAGGCTGCGAGATCGGCATTGGCCAGCACGGTTGCGCCGGTATCCTTGGCAAGCTGAACCGTGTCGCCGACATGGTCGCCATGGCCGTGGGTGAGCAGAATATGCGTAATGCCCTTGGTCATCTCCTTGCGGTCGAGGCCGGCAAAACCCGGATTGTGGGTCAAGAAAGGATCGATGAGGATCGATGCCTTGGCTGAATCGAGACGGAAGGCGGCGTGTCCGAGCCAGGTGATTTTCATGAGGCTTGAGTCTCCGGGTTTTGAATATCATCGCAATATATGGCGTACCCCTCCTGCGGCAACGGGCGAGCCGAGTTGCTTATGGGGCGGCACTGGTCTAAGCCGCCAGCATGACAGCCGTAGGGCTGCGCACAAGAAGGGATCCGACCATGGCCGATGACGACTACGTGTATGACGAGGCGACCGGCGAGTGGCGGCCCGCATCGGAGATGGCTGCGGCGGCCGCGGCAAAGCCTGTGGCGCGTGACGCGTCCGGGACAGAGCTTGCCGATGGCGACTCGGTGGTGCTGATCAAGGACCTGAAGGTCAAAGGTGCCGGCCAGACGCTGAAGCAGGGTACCGTGATCCGATCAATCCGGCTGACCGACGACCCCGAGCACATCGATTGCCGCTATGACGGGATCAAGGGCCTCGTGCTCAGAACCGAATTCGTGCGCAAGCGCTGACCACCGGACCAGAGATATCATGGCGACATTGACGATCGAGGAATTGGCAGCACGGTTGAAGCCCGGCGAGGCGATTGCCGGGCTCGATCTCGGCACGAAGACGATCGGCCTATCGGCTTCGGATCTCGGCCGGCGCTTCGCAACCCCTCGCCCGGTCATCAAGCGTGTGAAATTCACCCAGGATGCCGAGGTTCTGCTCGCCTTTGCGGCGAAGGAGAAAATCGTCGCCTTCGTCATCGGCCTGCCGGTCAATATGGACGGCTCGTCCGGTCCCAGGGTCCAGGCGACGCGCGCCTTCGTGCGCTCGATGTCGGAGAAGACCGAGATCCCCTTCGTCTATTGGGACGAGCGGCTGTCGACGGTCGCCGCAGAACGGGCGCTTCTCGAAATGGATGTGTCGCGCGCCAAACGCAGCGAGCGGATCGATTCCGCTGCTGCAAGCTTCATTCTTCAGGGCGCGCTGGACAGGCTCTCGGCGCTCGCCCGCGCTTCGGACAATTCCGCCGATTTTTCCTGACGGGCCACCCACCAGGCCTTGATCTGCTTGCGACGGCGGAAGCCGATGATCGCAAACAGGATCAGGCTGTCGACGATAATGGCGCGTAGCACCAGCGGCGGGATCGTCTCCGGCGGGATGCCAAGGATGTCTCCATAGACCTGGAAGACCAGATCATGGGCATCGCGCGTCAGCATGAAGATGCCGAAGCTCATGTTGTAGTAGGACAGACCGTACCAGGCGCCCAGGATCGTGATGGGCAGAGCCCACAAGAGCAGAAGTGTCTTCATGCCGTTTCCGCCTTTTGATCAAACGGCAAGTCATTTGCCGCCGGCCAGTTTTCCACCAGCCATTTCAGGGAAGCCATGACGGAAAGCACGGCGGCCGGGATGGCGATGTCGATCGCCAGCCCCGAGAAAAACACCATCATCATGATGGTTGCCACCGGTCGTGCACCAAGCGCGTCCGTCACCACTTCGCCCTTTAACGTCTGTCCCGCATTAAAGTTGGACGGTTCCGCCCGACCGCGCAACGTAAACCCTTTGTTAAGGTTAACGGCGCCTGTGGATGAACAGTTTCAGGACCTTGCCGGAAAATGTCCTGAGGACGCGATTTTGCATTGAAAGCATCGGTTGCGGGGGCTACCCCTCGCCTGCCCGCCATTCTGGACATGTCATGCTGATCATCTTCGAAAGCATCCTGCCGATTTTCCTGCTCGTGATTGTCGGGGTCGTGCTCAAACGCAGCGCACTGATCAACGAGAGTTTCTGGGGTGGGCTCGAGCAGTTCGGCTATTTCGTCCTGTTTCCGGCCCTGCTCTTCCAGACCCTGGCCACGACGGATTTCTCATCGATGAACAGTGGCGGCATCGGCCTGGTATCGCTGATGGCGGTCTGCGTCATGAGCGTGCTCGTGCTTGCTGTCTGGCCGCTCCTTCGCGGTCGGGGCATGACGGGTCGGACCTACACCTCCGTCTTCCAGACCTCGACGCGCTGGAACGGCTTCATGGCGCTGGCGATCGCCGAAAAGCTCACCGGCGAAACCGGTCTGGCGGTCATCGCCATCATCATGGCTTCGATCATTGTGCCGCTCAATCTCATCAATGTCGGCGTGCTTGTGTGGTTTTCGGGAGAAAGCCGTGGGCTCAAAATCTTCGTGCTCCGCATCGTCACGAACCCGATCATCATCGGGTCAGTCTGCGGCGTGCTGGTCAATGTGATCGGGATCCCGATCTACGCGCCTGTCATGACCGCCGTCGATCTGATCGCCAGCGCCTCGCTCGGTCTCGGTCTGGTCACCGTCGGAGCGGGTCTACGGATCGTGGATGCACTGAAACCCCAGCCCAGCGTCCTGCTGACACTGGTGTTCAAACTGATCATCTTCCCCGCTGTTGCCGTGCTGCTGGCTATCGCCTTCGGCTTTTCGGGCGAGGTTCTGGTGATGATCGCGCTGGGTGCTGCCGTCCCGACCGCCATGAATGGTTATGTGCTGGCCAAGCAGATGGGCGGGGATGCCGATCTTTATGCGGCAGCGGCCACCGTTCAGACGGTCGCTGCCTTCTTCACGATCCCCGTCGTGCTCTACCTCGCCGGTCAGGTGGCCGGCGGGTAAAGCAGATCGAGGACGTAGCGGGAATCGAAGCGCGCATCGAGCACGCCGTAGGTATGGCGCCAGCCACCCGCGAGGCGTGATTCGAGGAAGGCATCGGCGATCTTGCCGGCCCCCAGACGATAGAGTTCGGCGGCACCGGCTGCGAGTGCCAGCTGCTCGATCAAGAGGCGACCTGCCGCTTCATCGCGTTCAGCAAGCGCCGTTGCCGCACGCAGAACTTCCACCGTCTTCTTGCCGGAGGGGCCGAGATCGCGCTCAAGGCCGGCAAACAGCGTTTCGAAGAGATCCTTGCCGCGGCTGAGCACGCGCAGGACGTCGAGCGCCATGACATTGCCGGAGCCTTCCCAGATCGCGTTGACCGGGGCCTCGCGATAATGTCGGGCGATCGGGCGCTCCTCGACGTAACCGTTGCCGCCGATGCACTCCATGGCCTCGTAGATCAGCGCAGGCGCAATCTTGCAGATCCAGTATTTGGCAACCGGCGTCATGACACGGGCATAGGCCGCGTCGACGGGGCTTTCTCGTGCCTTGTCGAAGCTGTCGGCGAGACGGAAGGCAAGAGCAGTGGCTGCGGCAACGTCGAGCGCCATGTCGGCGAGCACGCGGGTCATCATAGGCTGGTCGATGAGGTTCTTGCCGAAGACCATGCGGCCCCGCACATGATGCACGGCCTCGGCCATGGAGGCACGCATCATGCCGGCGGATGAGAGCGCACAGTCGAGGCGCGTCAGCGTCACCATGTCGAGGATGGTGCGCACGCCATCGCCGGGTGTCCCGAGCAGGAAGCCGAAGGTTTCGGAAAACTCGACCTCGGAAGAGGCATTCGATCGGTTGCCGAGCTTGTCCTTCAGGCGCTGGAATTCCAGACCATTGGCAGAGCCGTCTTCCAACAGACGGGGCACCAGGAAACAACCCATGCCGTCCTTGGTCTGGGCGAGCATGACAAAGGCGTCGCTCATCGGCGCCGACATGAACCACTTGTGGCCGGAGAGACGATAGATGCCCTCCCCTACCCGCTCGCCCGAGGTGGTGTTGGCGCGGACATCTGTGCCCCCCTGCTTTTCGGTCATGCCCATGCCGATGGTCACGGCACTCTTCTGCATTGGCGGCTTGTTGCTGCTGTCGTATTTGCGCGACAGGATGCGCGGCGTCCATTCCTTCTGCACCGCGGGCGAGGCCACGAGGGCCGCGACCGAAGCGCTGGTCATAGTGAGCGGGCAAAGATGCCCCGACTCGAGCTGCGCCGTCAGGAAGAAGCGCACCGCGCGGGCCTTGTGCTCATGGCCGCGCGCTTCCGGTGCATTTTCCCAGACAGACGAATGCAGCCCTGAGGCCATCGAGCGGCGCATCAGAGCATGCCAGGCCGGATGGAATTCGACGACGTCGAGGCGTTCGCCGCGCACGCCGTGGGTTCTCAGCTGCGGCGGGCTGGCATTGGCCATGCGCGCCAATTCCTGCGCTTCCGGCGAAGTGACGTATTTGCCGATGACATCGTATTCCTCACGCAGCGGGCGCGACAGCGACGAGGTCAGATCGACGAGCAGCGGATCGGCACGGTAGGCATTGATGCCGGACCAGGGCTTGGGCTGGTTCAGCGCTGCGAGTTTTTCTTCAGTCCGGTTCATCAATCTTGCCGATCTCGTGGGGAGGCGCGCCTTGCAGCAACAATGCTTCGCCTGTCAAATTGCCGATGCGGTCGAAGCATCCAGGGCGTAAAACACGCCGGTGTTCCCTACCTTCTCTTCGCTCCTATTACATGGGGACCGTGCGTCAATCCACCTAGCATGTGCTTGCCGCGTCCGATCCCACACTTTATAGACCGCGTGACATCTCAGGAGGACGTCCATGGTCTTCTTTCCCCATCGCCATCTCATCGGCATCAAGGGCCTTACCGAGCAGGACATCACGTACCTTCTCGACAAGGCGGACGAAGCCGTCAAAATCAGCCGCCAGCGGGAGAAGAAGACTTCCACGCTGAGAGGCCTCACCCAGATCAACCTTTTCTTCGAAGCCTCGACGCGGACGCAGTCCTCGTTCGAGCTCGCGGGCAAACGCCTCGGTGCCGACGTGATGAACATGTCGGTGGGCAATTCATCCGTGAAGAAGGGCGAAACGCTGATCGACACGGCCATGACGCTGAATGCCATGCGACCGGACGTGCTGGTCGTGCGGCATTCTTCCGCCGGCGCTGCTGCCCTGCTTGCGCAGAAGGTTGCCTGCTCCGTGGTTAATGCCGGTGACGGACAGCATGAGCATCCGACACAGGCCCTGCTCGATGCGCTCACCATCCGCCGCGCCAAGGGCAAGCTGTCGCGCATCATCGTGGCGATCTGCGGTGATGTGCTGCATTCGCGCGTCGCGCGCTCCAACATCCTGCTGCTCAATGCCATGGGCGCCCGCGTCCGCGTCGTGGCGCCTGCAACGCTTCTTCCTGCCGGCATCGCCGACATGGGCTGCGAGGTCTTCCACGACATGAAGGAAGGCCTGAAGGATGCGGATGTCGTGATGATGCTGCGTCTGCAGCGCGAGCGCATGTCGGGCTCCTTCGTGCCGTCGGTGCGCGAATACTTCCACTTCTACGGTCTCGACTCCGAAAAGCTGAAGGCCGCCAAGGAGGATGCGCTCGTCATGCATCCGGGTCCGATGAACCGTGGCGTCGAGATCGCTTCGGAAGTCGCAGACGGTCCGCAGAGTGTGATCGAAAGCCAGGTCGAGATGGGCGTTGCCGTGCGCATGGCGGTGATGGAGACGCTGCTGGTCTCGCAGAATCAGGGTCCGCGTTCGGAGGGAATGGGCGCATGAACAAGCCTCTCGTCCTCAAGAACGTCCGGATCGTCGACCCCTCGCGCACGCTCGACGAAGTGGGCACTGTTGTCGTCGGTCATGACGGGCTGATCCTCGCCGCTGGCGCCGATGCGCAGAACCAGGGCGCACCCGAGGGTGCCGAGATCCGCGACTGCCGCGGGCTGACCGCCGTTCCGGGTCTCGTTGATGCGCGCGTCTTCGTCGGCGAGCCGGGTTCGGAGCACCGCGAGACGATCGCGTCGGCGAGCCGGGCGGCAGCGGCCGGTGGCATCACCTCCTTCATCATGATGCCGGAGACGGATCCCGTCATCGACGACATCGCGCTCGTTGAATTTGTGAAGAAGACGGCCCGCGACACGGCCAGCGTCAACGTCTATCCGGCAGCCGCTCTGACCAAGGGCATGACCAGCGCCGAGATGACCGAGATGGGGCTTTTGCAGCAGGCCGGCGCGGTTGCCTTCACCAATGGCCGCTATGGGCTCAACGATACGCAGGTGCTGCGCCGTGCAATGACCTATGCCCGCGAGTTTGGCGCGGTCATCGCGCTCGAAACACGCGAAAAATATCTGGCGGCCAATGGCGTCATGAACGAGGGGCTGCTCGCAAGCTGGCTCGGCCTCGGCGGCATCCCACGCGAAACCGAACTCATTCCGCTTGAGCGTGACCTCAGGATCGCGGCGCTGACGCGGGCCAAGTATCACGCCTCGCAGATCTCTGTACCGGAATCGGTCGAGGCCATCCAGGTGGCGCGCAAGCGCGGCGCCAAGGTCACCTGCGGCATCTCGATCAATCACCTCAGCCTCAACGAAAACGACATCGGCGAGTACCGGACCTTCTTCAAGCTCTATCCGCCGCTGCGCTCGGAAGACGACCGCATGGCGATGGTCGATGCGCTGGCGAAGGGGCAGATCGACATCATCGTCTCCTCGCATGATCCGCAGGATGTCGACACCAAGCGCCTGCCCTTCGGCGAGGCTGCCGATGGGGCAATCGGGCTCGAGACCATGCTGTCGGCCGCACTTCGCCTGCATCATGCCGGCCAGGTGCCGCTGATGCGGCTGATCGACGCCATGTCGACGCGGCCTGCAGACATCTTCGGGCTTCCGGGTGGCACGCTGAAACCGGGTGCGCCCGGCGATATCGCGCTCATCGATCTCGACGAGCCGTGGCTCGTCTCCCGTGACAGCCTGCTTGCACGCTCGAAGAACACGCCGTTCGAAGACGCCCGCTTTTCGGGACGCGCGGTTGCGACCTATGTCGCCGGCCAGTGCGTCCATATGCTCTGAGGGATAGACATGTCCGACATCAACTTCGCTTTCCTAGACTGGCAGACCGTCGCGATCGTCAGCCTCTTCGGCTATATTCTCGGCTCTGTGCCATTCGGCCTGCTGCTGACCAAGATGGCCGGTCTTGGCGATCTGCGCTCGATCGGGTCTGGCAATATCGGCGCCACCAACGTGCTGCGCACCGGCAACAAGAAGCTTGCCGCGGCCACCCTGTTGCTGGATGCCTTCAAGGCCACGGCAGCGGCCGTCATCGCACAGGCCGTTTTCGGTGGAGATGCCGGCCTGATCGGCGGCTTCGCGGCGTTTATCGGACACCTCTTCCCCGTCTGGCTCGGCTTCAAGGGCGGCAAGGGGGTTGCGACCTATATCGGCACGCTGCTCGGCGTCGCGCCGATCATGGTGCTGGTCTTCGCCATCGTCTGGCTCTCCGTTGCCTTCCTCTCTCGCTACTCTTCGTTGTCCGCACTGGTTGCGACACTTGTCATTCCGGTTGCATTGTGGATACTCGGAAGCCAGGACGCCGCATTGGTCACGGCGCTGATGACCGTGATCACCTACTGGCGTCACAAAGAGAATATCGAGCGTTTGATTTCGGGAACGGAAAGCAAGATCGGCAAAAAGGGCTAGAGGAGAGCCATGGGGTCAGGTAGCGCAAGACGAAAAGGGATTGCGCTGACGGACCGGCAGAGAATTGCCTGGCTGAGGCTGATCCGCAGCGACAATGTCGGACCGGCCACCTTTCGCGACCTGATCAACCACTTTGGCTCGGCCGAGGCTGCACTGGACGCGCTTCCCGAGCTCTCACGACGGGGTGGATCGACCCGCAGCATCCGGATTGCGACTGTGGCCGATGCGGAGCGCGAAATCGAGACGGCTCGCCGCTTCGGCGCCCGGTTCATCGGCATCGGCGAGCCCGACTATCCGCCCACCCTTCGCCAGATCGACGCCGCCCCTCCCCTGATTGCCGCCAAGGGCGACCTCGGCGTGGCCGGTCTACCGGCCGTCGGTATTGTCGGGTCACGCAACGCCTCGATCAGCGGGGCGAAGTTTGCGGCGATGATGGCACGCGACATCGGCAATGCGGGCTACGGCATCATTTCCGGACTGGCCCGAGGGATCGATGCGGCGGCGCACCGCGCCAGTCTCGAAACCGGCACGATCGCGGCCATGGCCGGGGGGCTCGACCAGCCCTATCCTCCAGAGAACATCGACCTTCTCGACCAGATCTGCAGCGGCCGTGGTCTGGCGATCTCGGAAATGCCCTTCGGCTGGGAGCCGAGGGCGCGGGATTTTCCGAGGCGCAACCGGTTGATCGCAGGGGTGGCGCTCGGGGTGGTGGTGATCGAGGCGGCCGCCCGCTCCGGCTCGCTGATCACCGCACGACTGGCCGGCGAGTTCGGTCGCCTGGTGTTTGCCGTGCCCGGCTCACCGCTCGATCCGCGCTGCGAGGGGACCAATGGTCTTTTGAAGGACGGGGCGACGGTGACGACGAAGCCGCAGGATGTGCTGCAGGCGCTGGCCCCGATTTCGGAACTGGATCTGTTCAGTTCCAACGAGGCAGACGAGCCCGCCGAAGATGACGCGGGAGGCCGCTCGCTGGCGCCGCCGCCGAATGATGACGAACGGCTCATCATCATTCAATCGCTCGGGCCCACACCGGTGGAGATCGACGACATCATCCGACACACCGGGCTTGCCGCCTCCTCCGTGTATCTCGTCTTGCTGGAGCTGGATATTGCCGGCCGGCTAGAGCGGCATGCGGGGGGCTTTGTCTCGCTGAGCATGATGGATTGAGAGGGCCCGACGGCCGGCCTGAACATCGCCGGCCTCCACATAAGCCATCTCGATCAGGTAGCACAGCATTTCGGCGCCCTCGTTTTCCGCAACCATCCGCAACTCGGCGAGCATCTGGCGGATATAGGCAATGTTCTCCATGGTGCGGGTTCCGCGACCGTTCATGTCGATTGTGTCTCGTGCCATCGCTCTCGTCCGTCGTCACCGGAGGTCGCCACAACCAGACCTCGCCATACCCTGCAAAATACAATAGATCATTTATCTAGGATTGCAATCTACCTATGATCTTCCTCAGGTTGTATTCGCTCCCTCGTCGGAAAATGGGCTTCACCTCTTGACCGCAGGCGTTTCGCCCTCCATGTCGGAAAACCGTGTTCCGAAGACGGTGGTGCGGTGCCGCTGATCGGATGCGTTGAAGGTACATTTGTCCAATGAACGTCGTAGTCGTAGAATCCCCGGCCAAGGCCAAGACGATCAACAAGTATCTGGGCTCCGGATACAAGGTGCTCGCCTCGTTCGGCCATGTGCGCGATCTGCCAGCCAAGGACGGCTCCGTTCTCCCGGACCAGGATTTCGAGATGTTCTGGGAGGTGGATACCGCCTCGCAGAAGCGGATGAAGGACATTGCGGACGCCGTGAAGTCATCCGATGGCCTGTTTCTCGCGACCGACCCGGATCGTGAAGGGGAAGCGATTTCCTGGCACGTACTCGACCTCCTGAAGAAGAAGCGCGTCATCGGCGACAAGCCGGTCAAGCGCGTCGTCTTCAACGCGATCACCAAAAAGGCCGTGCTCGATGCCATGGCCAATCCGCGTGATATCGACACACCCCTGGTCGATGCCTATCTCGCCCGCCGTGCGCTCGACTATCTCGTCGGCTTCAATCTTTCTCCGGTTCTCTGGCGCAAGCTGCCGGGTGCGCGTTCGGCCGGCCGGGTGCAGTCGGTTGCGCTGCGTCTCGTCTGCGACCGCGAAAACGAAATCGAACGTTTTGTCGCCGAGGAATACTGGAACATCTCTGCAATCCTGAAGACGCCGCGCGGCGACGAGTTCGAGGCGAAGCTCGTCTCGCATCTCGGCAAGCGCATCCAGCGGAATTCGGTCACCAATGGTGACCAGGCGGCGACCATCAAGGCGCTGCTGGAAGGCGCGCGCTACGGCGTCGAAAGCGTCGAGGCAAAGCCCGTCAAGCGCAATCCCGGCCCGCCCTTCACCACGTCGACCCTGCAGCAGGCGGCCTCGTCCAAGCTTGGCTTCTCGGCCTCGCGCACCATGCAGATCGCCCAGAAGCTTTACGAAGGCATCGATATCGGCGGCGAGACCGTCGGTCTGATCACCTATATGCGTACCGATGGCGTGCAGATGGCCCCCGAAGCCATCGATGCCGCGCGCGCTGCCGTGCTCGACCAGTTCGGCCCGCGTTACGTTCCGGAAAAGCCGCGCTTCTACTCCACCAAGGCGAAGAACGCCCAGGAAGCCCACGAAGCCATCCGCCCGACCGACTTCAACCGCTCACCGGACAAGCTGCGCCGCTTCCTCGACAGCGACCAGATGCGTCTCTACGACCTGATCTGGAAGCGCGGCATCGCGAGCCAGATGGCATCGGCCGAGATCGAGCGCACGACAGTTGAAATCCTCGCCGACAACAATGGTGAAAAGGCCGGCCTGCGCGCCGTCGGTTCGGTCATCCGGTTCGATGGCTTCATCGCTGCCTATACCGACCAGCGCGAGGAAGGCGAAGCACCCGAGGATGGTGACGACGAGGATGGCCGTCTGCCCGAGATCAATGCGCGCGAGGCGCTGGCCAAGCAAAAGGTCAGTGCCAGCCAGCATTTCACCGAGCCGCCGCCGCGCTATTCGGAAGCCTCGCTGATCAAGAAGATGGAAGAGCTCGGCATCGGCCGTCCGTCCACCTATGCGGCGACGCTGAAGACGCTGAGCGACCGGGAATATGTGATCACCGACAAGCGCAAGCTGGTGCCGCATTCTAAGGGACGGCTGGTCACGGCCTTCCTCGAAAACTTCTTCACCAAGTATGTCGAATACGATTTCACGGCCGATCTCGAAGAGAAGCTCGACAAGATCTCGGCGGGCGAGCTGAACTGGAAGGACGTTCTGCGCGACTTCTGGCAGGACTTCTTTGCCCAGATCGAGGACACCAAGGAGCTGCGCGTCACCAATGTGCTCGATGCGCTGAACGAGGCGCTGGCTCCGCTCGTGTTCCCGAAGCGCGAAGACGGATCGGATCCGCGCATCTGTCAGGTTTGCGGCACGGGCAACCTTTCGCTGAAGCTCGGCAAGTATGGCGCCTTTGTCGGCTGCTCGAACTATCCGGAATGCAATTACACGCGCCAGCTGACCAATGACGGTGGCGCGGAAGCGGAGGCTGGCGGCAGCAACGAGCCGCGTGCGCTCGGCAAGGATCCGGTGACGGAGGAAGAGATCACGCTTCGGTCGGGCCGGTTCGGGCCCTATATCCAGCGCGGTGACGGCAAGGAGGCCAAGCGCTCGTCGCTGCCGAAGGGCTGGACGCCGGCCTCGATCGACCTGGAAAAGGCGCTGTCCCTGCTGGCGCTGCCGCGCGATGTCGGTCCGCATCCCGAGACTGGCAAGATGATTTCGGCCGGTCTCGGCCGCTACGGACCCTTCGTTCTGCATGACGGGACCTATGCCAACCTCGAAAGCATCGAGGATGTTCTGTCGATCGGCCTCAATCGCGCGGTCACCGTGCTGGCAGAGAAGCAGAGCAAGGGCCCTGGTGGCCGCGGGCGCACGACGACTGCGGCGCTCAAGGAACTGGGCGATCATCCGGACGGCGGCGCGATTACCGTGCGCGACGGTCGCTATGGCCCCTATGTGAACTGGGGCAAGGTCAATGCGACCCTGCCGAAGGGCAAGGACCCGCAGGACATCACGGTCGAAGAAGCCCTGGTGCTGATCGCCGAGCGTGCGGCCAAGGATGGCGGCGGCAAGGCCAAGGCGAAGAAGGCTCCGGCCAAGGCTGCCAAGGCAAAGTCGGATGACGGTGCCGCCGAAAAGCCGAAGAAGGCTTCGGCGAAGCCGAAGGCGGCAGCAGCCAAGAAGGCCCCCGCAAAGGTAAAGACAACAAAGAAGAGTGCGACTTGAGCAAGAGATTCCGCGACCCCTCCGATATCCCCGGCTCCGGCAACCGCAAGAGCCGGCGTGCGGAAGGCGCGGCCAAGGTGAAAGCCAGCAATCCCGCCGCGTTGATCCATGGCGAAGTTCCGCCGCGCGACGTGCTCATGCAGTTCATCACCGACAATCCCGACCGCGCCTCCAAGCGCGAGATCGCCAAGGCCTTCGGCCTGAAGGGCGAGCAGCGGGTGGAACTCAAGCAGGCGCTGAAGGATCTGGAAGATGACGGCCTGGTGCAGAAGAGTCGCAAGTCGCTGACGCGGCCCGGCGCGCTGCCGCCGGTCACCGTGCTCGACATCACCACCCGCGACAAGGATGGCGAACTGATCGGTCGTCCCGCCGAATGGCCCGAGGAAGCCGGTGCGGCACCGGCCGTGCTGATCCGCCAGTCGAGCTCCGATCGCTCCAAGGGCAAGACGCCGGTTGGCGGGCTGGGCGATCGGGTGCTGGCCAAGATCTTCGCCAACAAGGATCGCTCCGGCCCGGCCTATACGGCGCGGGTGATCAAGATCCTCGACCGCCATGTCGGCTCGGTCATGGGTGTCGTGCGGCTGATGTCCGATGGTGGCGCCCGCCTGATGCCGATCGATCGTCGCGGCGAGGAAATGCAGATCGACGCGACTGATCTCGGAGAGGCTAAGGATGGCGATCTGGTCGAGGTCGAAGTCGGTCGTGCCGCCCGTTTCGGCCTAACCCGGGCAAAGGTGCTGACGGTCGTCGGCTCGGTTGCCTCGGAAAAGGCGATCTCGATGATTGCCATCCATGCGCATGGCATTCCGCATATCTTCCCGCAGTCGGTGATTTCGGAAGCCGAGGCTGCCAAGCCCGCCTCGATGTCGCATCGCGAGGACTGGCGCGACCTGCCGCTGATCACCATCGATCCACATGACGCCAAGGACCATGACGACGCCGTCTATGCCGAACTCGACCCCTCGCCCGACAATCCGGGCGGCGTGATCGTCACGGTGGCCATCGCCGACGTCTCCTACTATGTCCGACCGAAATCGGCGCTCGACCGCGAGGCGCTGAAGCGCGGCAACTCCGTCTACTTCCCCGATCGCGTCGTCCCCATGCTGCCCGAGCGGATTTCCAACGATCTCTGCTCGCTGCGCGAAGGTGTCGATCGTCCGGCGCTTGCCGTGCGCATGGTCTTCTCGCATGAGGGCCGCAAGGCAAGCCACACCTTCCATCGCATCATGATGAAGAGTGCGGCCAAACTCTCTTACCAGCAGGCGCAGGCGGCGATCGACGGCAAGACCGACGAGAAGACCGGACCGCTGCTCGAACCGATCCTGAAGCCGCTCTGGCATGCCTATGGCGTGATGAAGCGCGGGCGTGACCGGCGCCAGCCGCTCGAGCTCGACATGCCCGAGCGCAAGATCATCCTCAAGGAAGACGGCACGGTCGATCGCGTGCATGTGCCGGAACGCCTCGATGCGCACAAGCTGATCGAGGAGATGATGATCCAGGCGAACGTTTCGGCCGCCGAGACGCTGGAGAAGAAGCGCCAGCCGCTGATCTACCGCATCCACGATGCGCCAACGCTCGCCAAGCAGGAGGTGCTGCGCGAGTTCCTCGGCACGCTCGGCATGTCGCTGGTCAAGGGCGGCAACATGCGGTCCAACTCGTTCAACGGCATTCTCGCCAAGGCGCAAGACACGCCCCACCAGACCATGGTCAACGAGATGGTGCTGCGCAGCCAGAGCCAGGCGATCTACAGTCCGGAGAATATCGGCCATTTCGGCCTCAACCTGATGAAGTATGCCCACTTCACCTCACCGATCCGGCGTTACGCCGACCTGATCGTGCATCGGGCGCTGGTGGGTTCGCTGGGCTTGGGCGAAGGCGGGATTACGCCTGACGAGGAGGCAAGCCTCGAGGATATCTCCGCCGAGATCTCGACCTTCGAGCGCCGTGCAATGGCAGCCGAGCGCGACACCATCAACCGGTTGATCGCGCACCATCTTGCCGGTCGCATCGGCGACGAATTCGACGGCCAGGTTTCCGGTGTTACCAAGTCGGGTCTGTTCATCAGCCTGCCGCAATTTGGCGCAGATGGCTTTATCCCGGTTTCCACGCTGGGCCGCGACTACTATATCTACGACGAAGCGCATCAGGCCCTGATCGGAGACAAGTCCGGTCTTGGCTATCAGCTCGGCGATACCGTCGAGGTGCGTCTCGTGGAAGCGGTGCCGCTCGCCGGCGCGCTTCGCTTCGAGATGCTGAGTGAGGGACGCAAGATGCCCATGGGCACGCGTTCCTTCCACAAGGCGGGACGTCGCGGCCGGAAGCAGCCTGGCACACGACCGCCGCGCCCGCGACGTTGACACTTTCGCCCCGGAGGCAGGACATGAGCGGCAATCAGAAGCAGGCGACGATCCAGTATGGCGGCGACGAAAAGGCAGATCGTCCCGTTGGCCGCTCGATCAAGCGCGGTATGCTGAACCAGTGCCCCGCCTGTGGCTCGGGCAAGCTCTTCCGCAGCTATCTCAAGGTCGTGGACAATTGCGCCTCCTGTGGCGAGGCCTATCATCACCACCGCGCGGACGATCTGCCGGCCTATCTCGTCATCCTTATTCTCGGCCATGTGCTGGTCGGCGGCTTCATGGCGACCGATCTGGTCTTCGTGCTGCCTTCCTGGGTCCATTTTGCGATCTGGGCGCCGATCGGGGTGATCACCTCCCTGCTCTGCCTGCAGCCGACCAAGGGGGGTGTCGTTGGATTGCAATGGGCAGTGCGCATGCATGGCTTTGGTGGCCATGAAGATGAGCCTGAGACCTTCAGGGACGACCGCGACTAGGTCACTGATCCGTCACGCAGCTGTGGCGGTTTACCGATACATGTCCAAAAATGGCGCGCAGTTGATTCGCCGCGAGAGAGCAGAAGCGCTTGACAGGCGCGGCCTTTCCGGTCTGAACATGCCGCGCCGATCGATTATGCCGGGGAGCTGATAAGCGCCAATGCCATCACTGATTTCGACACCCGCCCGTCTGCTGTGCGACCGCAGACAGGGACACGACATCAACGACCGGGTGTCCGATGTCTGAGGCAAATGGCGGCCTGGATGGGCATCGCGAAGAAATCCACTGGCCATCGCTGATTGCGGCCGTCTCGGCCATCTCGGCTGTCGGCATCGCGATCGGGCTTGGCCTGCCGCTGCTCAGCATCATTCTCGAGAAGCGCGGCATCTCGTCGACACTGATCGGGCTGAATTCGGCTATGGCCGGGATTGCCGCCATGGCGGCGGCACCGGTGACCACCAAACTCGCCCATCGCCTCGGCGTGGTGCCGACCATGCTTTGGGCGGTTGTTCTGTCCGCGATCAGCGCGGTCGGCTTCTATTATGCCGAACAGTTCTGGATGTGGTTTCCGCTGCGAATCGTGTTCCATGGCGCGACCACCACCCTCTTCATTCTCTCCGAGTTCTGGATCAACGCGGCAGCTCCCTCGCGCAAACGCGGACTTGTCATGGGCATCTATGCCACCATGCTCGCCGTAGGTTTCGCCTGCGGGCCCCTACTCTTCTCGGTGCTCGGCAGCGAGGGGCTGCTGCCCTTTGCGGTCGGTGCGGTCGCAATCCTGGCTGCGGCCATACCGATCTACATCGCGCGCAACGAGAGCCCGGTGCTGAACGAGAAGCCGGAGATGCATTTCTTCCGCTACATCTTCCTGGTGCCCACGGCGACCGTTGCGGTTTTCGTCTTCGGCGCGGTGGAAGCCGGCGGCCTTTCCCTCTTCCCGATCTACGCGACCCGCAGCGGCTTCACGGAGACGCAGGCAGCGCTTCTGCTGACCGTCATGGGCATCGGCAACATGGTGTTCCAGATCCCGCTGGGGCTGCTCTCCGACCGAATGCGCGATCGGCGCCTGCTTCTGTCGATCCTTGCCACTGTCGGGCTCGCGGGCTCGCTGGCGCTGCCCTGGCTTTCCGGCCACTGGCAGCTGATGGCGATCGTCCTGCTGTTCTGGGGCGGCTGTGTGTCCGGCCTCTACACGGTGGGCTTGAGCCATCTGGGATCGCGACTCACGGGGGCTGATCTGGCGGCGGCCAATGCTGCCTTCATCTTCTGTTACGCCGTGGGCACGGTTGCCGGTCCACAGGCCATCGGTGCGGCGATCGATCTGACCGGCAATGACGGTTTTGCATGGGCAATTGCGGGCTTCTTCGCCCTCTATGTCGTGCTTTCCCTGGGGCGCCTGCTTTTTAGCCCGAAACGCACTTGACTTTTCAGGCGCGATTTGTAGTTTCGCGCCAGATTTGCCGTGGGCCTCGTTCGGTCGTCCACGGCTTCGTTTATTAGAGGCAGGACGACCATGGCCAAGGCTACAACCATCAAGATCAAGCTTCTGTCGACGGCTGACACGGGTTTCTTCTACGTTACCACGAAGAACAGCCGTACCATGACGGAAAAGATGACGAAGACCAAGTACGACCCGGTTGCTAAGAAGCATGTCGAGTTCAAGGAAACCAAGATCAAGTAAGACTTGATCGAGGGCTTCTCAAAAAGGCGTGCCGCTTCCTGCGGCGCGCCTTTTTCTTTTGGCGGTCGTCGGTCACGGAGACTGCGAGCGCCCTGCCCTCACGCCACCTCGCCCTGAACGAAAAACACCGGCCTCCTTGCGGAAACCGGTGTCTTTACAATAGGGGGTCGGTCGGCACACAACACGGCACGAGGAACCGTTTTTGACGTTGCATACCAACCGACCGACCCCACGACCCAGGAGATGCGGCGGACCTGAGCATCATGGGGTATCTCTGACCTCGCCTGGAGGTCTTGTCTGCTGGGTGCAAGTTCTCTCAACTAGAGACAAAAATCAACAGTTTCTTAACGCTGTACCCGATGATCGTCGCAGTATGGTTAAATTAGGTAGGGATGAACTTGCGATAACGTGGTGATAGTGAGTTCTACACACATTGAAACTTGAACAGACTGCAGTTGCATTCGAGTTCATCTGAAGCTTAGTTTTGTCAGATGATAGAGCGTCCCTCGCCCGAGCGAGATCATCCGCCAGAAGCAGACCCTAATATTCGTTTAAGCACAAAGCCGATTAAGCACATTTGTCCCGGATGCACTTAGTGTAGAGGGAATCACCGTGAACACTATTCCGAGGATCAAAGATAAGCCGTTTTGTAACTGCTCAAAAAGTCGGCAAGAACTAAGATCCTGCGCATAATAAGGACGCATCAGAAAGCTGTGAAAATCTTTCCAGGCTTCGGTCAATAATCGAGGTTGCCGCAGGACATTCGCACGACAAAAATCAGGCGGCGGCGGCAACCACACGATTGCGACCGGAATTCTTCGCCTCGTAGAGCGCACGGTCGGCCTGCTTCAGCAGTTGCTCTGGCGTTTCGATGCCTGGGCCGATCGTGGCAATGCCCATGGACGCAGTCAGCATCAAGGGTGTCTCCCCGGAGCGGAGCTGGAAGGGCCGCGCCTCGATCATGCCGCGCAGGCGCTCGGCGACTGCGGCTGCGGCTTCCGCGGGCGTATCGGGCATCACCACAACAAACTCCTCACCGCCATAGCGGCAGGCAAGGTCAGCGCCACGCACCGTCGAGCGGATGCGGCCTGCAAATTCCTTCAGCACTTCGTCACCGGCATCGTGGCCGTAGACGTCGTTCACCTGCTTGAACCGGTCGATATCGGTGATGCACAGGGTCAGCGGCCGGCCACGCACCTTGGCGCGGGCAAACAACGTTCGCAGATGAGTATCGAGATAGCGGCGATTGTGTAGTCCGGTCAGGCCGTCTGTCACGGCGAGTTCGATCGTCTGGCGGACGCTGTTGCGCAGGCGGTCGTTGAAGCGCTTGCGGCGCACCTGGGTCAGGGTGCGGGCAATCAGTTCGTTCGGATCAAGCGGGCGTACGATGTAGTCGTTGACGCCGAGATCGAGCGACCGGATGATCATCTGCTCGTCCCCCTGCTCGGTGATCAGCAGGATCGGAATGAAGCGCGTGCGCTCGAGCGAGCGGATCTGCGAGCAGAGCCGCAAGGGGTCGTAGTCTTCGAGATTGCTGTTGACGATGATCAGGTCGAGCGGGTTTTCAGCCGCTTCGAAGACGGCGGCCTGCGGATCGGACATGGCGATCACTTCGGCAATCGGCTTCAGCGACTTGATGATGCGCTCCTGGGATGCGCCACGGCTGTCGACAAGCAGAACCTGCGCCTGCTCTTCCAGACGTCCGTCCTGCAGTCTCAACATGTCGTCAATGCCGGCCTGCCGGGTGGAATCATGGCGGACGCGCAGTTCGTCGGTCAATGTCTTCAGGCGGACCAAGCTCTTGACGCGGGAGATCAGTTGCAGGTCGTTGACCGGTTTGGTGAGAAAATCATCGGCACCGGCCTGCAGACCGCGAACGCGATCGGACGGCTGGTCGAGCGCGGTGACCATGACGACGGGGATATGCGCGGTGCGCGGATTGGACTTGAGCCGTTCGCAGACTTCGAAACCGTCCATTTCCGGCATCATGATGTCGAGAAGGATGACGTCGACCTGGGTGCGGTCGCAGATGTCGAGGGCGTCGCGGCCATTGCTCGCAGTCAGGACGTCGAAATACTCCGCCATCAGCCGCGCTTCGAGCAGCTTCACATTGGCGGGAATATCATCGACGACCAGGATACGCGCAGTCATAACCGTTAATCCTCACGCGTCTCCGAGATAGGTTTTGATCGTCTCGATGAACTTGGGCACCGAAATCGGCTTGGAGACATAGGCTTCACAACCGCCCTGACGGATGCGCTCCTCGTCGCCCTTCATGGCGAAGGCGGTCACCGCGATGACAGGGATGACATGCAGATCCGGATCGTCCTTCAGCCATTTGGTGACTTCGAGACCGGAGACTTCGGGCAGCTGGATGTCCATCAGGATCAGATCGGGATGATGACGCCGGGCAAGATCCATGGCTTCCATGCCATTGCGGGTCTGCACAGTCTCATAGCCGGATGCCTCGATCAGATCGCGGAAGAGCTTCATATTGAGCTCGTTGTCTTCGACAATCATCACCTTTTTCGGCATTCACCCGGTCCTTTGTCCCGCACATTCAGTCGGCCCGGATCATCGGGCCCGGCGCGAGTTGCGTCTTCCGTCATCGAGCATGCTAGTGCTATTTGGTTTCGAAATCGGTAATTTGCCAGTGTCAGAGGAAAAGACTTTATGAAAAACAGAGATATACCTGCCGATGCCGAAGCGACTGCGGTTGCCGTGCTCGGCTGGCTGGCAAACGAACCGGAGATGCTGTCGCGTTTCCTTGCCCTATCGGGGGTGCAACCGCAGGCATTGCGCCAGGCGGTCAACGATCCGGCCTTTCTCGCGGGGATGCTGGAATTCCTGATGCAGCACGAACCCACGCTGATGGCATTTTGCGCTGCGACCGAGACGAAGCCGGAGACAGTGGTTGAAGCCTATCATCGCTATGCCGGACCCAGCTTCGACCCGGCAGACTTCTGATGCTGACGGACCTTGACCATATCAAGCTCGGCGACCGCCCCCTGATCGTCTGCGATGTCGATGACGTGGTGTTGCAATTTGCGACACCGTTCCAGGCGTTTCTCGAAGCAACCGGCCATCGCCTCCTGCCGCGCTCGTTCAAGCTGACCGGCAATGTCGTCAAGGGGGCTGACGAAAGCGTGCTGGAGGCACCGGCGGTCAGGGCGCTGATCCACGATTTCTTCGACGAGCAGGAGCGCTGGCAGACGCCCTTTGCCGATGCCGTCGACAGCCTGCATGCCCTGGGCGAGACGGCAGACCTGGTTTTCCTGACCGCGATGCCGCCGCAGCATGCAGAGGTACGGCGCCGGTTGCTGGACCAGTTGACGCTCAGCTACCCGATGATCGCGACGGAAGAGGCAAAGGGACCGATGGTGGCGGCCCTTCATGGTGCAAGACCCCTGCCCGTCGCTTTCGTCGATGACATGGTCCACAATCTGCATTCGGTCGGCGAGCACGTACCGGATTGCCTGCTGGTCTATCTGCCGCCAGCGCATGAGATCTTCCGGTTCGCGCCGGATCCGCACGAGACAGTGCAAAAAGCCGAGGATTGGCGGCAGGCCTCAGGCCTGATAAAGGCGCATTTCAACCTCTGAGGCAACGGGGATCAAAGCCATCCTTCCGGGGCTCTTGCCACACCCGGCCACGCGGCCTATGGTGCGGATGTTCAATCTTTGTTCCGGCCATGACGCGCATTGCCCCTGATCATCCCGGCTTCTGTCGAGACTGCCTGACCGGGCAGGTCGAGGGTGCGCGGCGCTGCCGTTCCTGCGGCAGCCCAAGGCTTGTCTTCCACGGGGAACTCTATGACCTGTCGATCGCGCATATCGACTGCGACGCCTTCTATGCGTCGGTCGAGAAGCGCGACAATCCGGAGCTGATCGACAAACCCGTCATCATCGGCGGCGGCAAGCGCGGCGTGGTTTCGACCGCCTGCTACGTGGCACGCATTCATGGCGTTCGCTCGGCGATGCCGATGTTCAAGGCGCTGGAAGCCTGCCCGCAAGCCGTCGTCATCAAACCCGACATGGAGAAATATGCGCGTGTCGGCCGCGAGGTCCGGGCGATGATGGAGGAGCTGACGCCGCTCGTGCAGCCTCTCTCGATCGACGAGGCCTTTCTCGACCTCAACGGCACGGAGCTCCTGCATCACGATCCGCCGGCCCGGGTGCTCGCCCGTCTTGCGCGGCGCATCGAGCAGGAGATCGGGATCACCGTCTCCGTCGGGCTCTCCTATTGCAAGTTCCTCGCCAAGGTCGCGTCCGACCTGCAGAAGCCCCGGGGATTTTCGGTCATCGGCGAGGCCGAGGCGCTCGCCTTTCTCGCCGACAAGCCAGTGACGATGATCTGGGGTGTCGGCAAGGCTTTTGCGGCGACGCTGCAGGCAGACGGGATCCGCACCATCGGCCAGCTGCAGATCATGGACGAAACCGAGCTGATGCGGCGCTATGGCTCGATGGGCCAGCGGCTGTCACGTCTTGCACGGGGCATCGACGATCGGACCGTGCATCCGAATGATCCCGCCAAAAGCGTCTCTGCCGAGACGACCTTCTTCGACGACATCCACAAGCTCGACGAGCTTGTGGTCCATCTGAGGGCGCTTTCGGAAAAGGTGGCGTGGCGACTGAAGCGGCACCAGATTGCCGGCCAGACCGTGGTGCTGAAGCTGAAGACGGCCGACTTCAAGCTCAGGACACGCAACCGACGGCTCGACGACCCGACACAGCTTGCCGACAGGATTTTCCGCACGGGCCTGTCACTCCTCGAAAAGGAGACCGATGGCACGAAGTTTCGCCTGATCGGCATCGGTGTCAGCGATCTCCAGGATCCGACACTTGCCGATCCGCCCGATCTCGTCGATGCCCAGGCATCGCGTCGGGCGGCAGCGGAAGCGGCGATGGACAAGTTGCGCGACAAATTCGGCAAGGGGACCGTCCAGACCGGCTATACCTTTCCATCCAAGAGATAGGGAAATTGGAGAGCCATCCCGACATCAGACTGCACCTTTGGTGCCGGGGATCACGCTGGTTTGAGTCCGCTCTTGCCGGAAAGCAGGGATGCCGATTGCGGACTGGTCCATCACAGCCGTGTGAGAAGCCGACCGATGATTTTGCCGCGAAACTTTTCTTAAACATCGCGGAATAGACTGATCGCGATTGATGTCTCGCGTTCCAAGTGGTCGGCCATGTTCCAGCGTATCGCCCTCGCCTTCAGCCTCTCCCTCATGGCCAGTACCGCGCTTGCCGCCGATGGGCCGCTTCAGATCTATGTTTCGAAAGCAGACCAGACGCTGACCGTCTATGACGGTGACGAGGTCGTCGCGACCTCCAAGGTATCGACAGGCAAACCGGGCCATACGACTCCGTCAGGCATCTTCTCGATCCTGGAGAAGCGCAAGTACCACGAGTCCAACCTCTACTCGAACGCGCCGATGCCCTTCATGCAGCGGCTGACCTGGTCGGGGATCGCACTGCATGAGGGGAAGCTGCCCGGCTATCCGGCCTCGCATGGCTGCGTGCGCCTGCCCAACGGCTTTGCCAAGACGCTGTTTTCGATGACCGAACGCGGGGCGCATGTGATCATCACCGATGATCCGGTTGCGCCGAAGACCATCCGCCACGCCAATCTCTTCACACCGCGCCTGCCGGTCGATGACGGTGGTCTTCTCTCCGATGTCGAACTCAGGCCCAGCCGGGTCGAGGCGGGGCTGAAGCCCGTCGAAGTGGCGATGAACGCGGTTCCGCCGCGCAGCGGCGCGGAGACGAAACTTACCATCGAGGAGCCGCCACCGCTGCGTATCCTGATCACCCGTCGCACCCAGCGCGATATCGCCTTCGACGTGCAAAGGCTGCTCAACAAGCTCGGCTTCGAAGCCGGTATCCCCGACGGACTGCTGGGAACCCGGACGATTTCGGCGATCCGCGCCTTCAAGGAGAAGAATACCATCGAAAAGGATGGCGAGATCCTCTCCAAACCTTTCCTTGCGGCCCTCTATCAGCAGGCTGGCGAAGATCATCCGCCCATGGGACAACTGATGATCCGACAAAAGTTCTCGCCGCTCTTCTCCGCTCCCGTTGACATCAAGGAGCCGGAGAAGGCGCTCGGCACGCATTTCATCGAGGCAACCGATGTCGACCGCTTCAAACGTACGGCAGACTGGCGCGGTGTGACGCTTGAAGATCACCTGACGTCATCGACCAAAACGCGTCTCGGGATCACCATCCCGGCAGACGATCCGACGCTGTTCACGGCCGAGGCCGCCCTTTCCCGCATCGTCATCCCCGACGACATTAGGGCACGGATCGAGACGATGCTGAGCGAGGGATCGTCGATCACGATTTCCGATACGGGCATCGGCCCCGAAACCGGCGACGGAACCGACTTCATTACCGTGACCCGCGAGAAGCCCCGGGCCTGAGACGGCTCAGTGCGCCTGGTGATTGAGTAGCCAGACCCGGTCTCGCAGTTCATCGGCCCGGGAAATTGCCCGGTTCAAGCCCTCTGTTCCCAGCCGCCCAACGAGCGTATCGGTCTGGTGCCGAAGGTCCACGCCAAGCCCCGCGCGCCCATCCAATGTGGAAAAGCCCAGCGCTGCGAGAGTTGTCGGGAACAAGTCGATGCTGCTGGCCGGCTTATCAACGACGTCGCGGTGGTCGCTGCCCAAAACCATGAACATGTTGCGCCGAACGGAAGCGTTCAGATCGCTGTAAACCTCGTTTTTCATTGAAAGATGGTCGCTTTGCACAATCACCACGGTGTTCTGGAGAAGCCCATCATGTTCCAGCCGCTCCACAAAGCGTTTGACGAGCCAGTTCGTGCAGGCAAATGCCTTCAGCGTGCCATTCGGCTGCTGAGCGACCAGTGGCAGGGTTTCGCAGGACGGCGACACGAAACCTGTCGGCGCGTGGCCGCCCACCGTCGTCAGGGTTAGACTAAATGGGGCCTTATCCTCGCTCAACGCTGCGACCTGCTCGTATGCTACCTGCAGCATATCCTCATCGTGCAAGCCCCAGTAATTGGAGCGCCTTGGAAAGCGGTGATGCAATTCGTCGTATCCGAGCAGGCGATCGTAACCGTGACTGGCGGCAAAGGCGCGGGTGCCTGCAAAATCAAGGCTTGCGCCCTTGATAAAGACATTGGTGTAGCCATTTCGATCCAAGATATCGCCCAGGCACTCTGCCCCGGGAAGGACCTCGTCCACCAGATCGAACGAATTGCGGTTAATAACGCCAAGAGGCATGAGCGGAACGCCGCAGGTCGATGCCACTTGGCCTGCGAGCGTCCAACCCGTCAGATCGACCTGTTCGATGTTTGTGGCGATCCATCCTTTCTCAGCCAGCTCCTTGAGGGGGCTGGCCACATCGCCAAAGCGCTCTTCGTCCCAAAAGGTCAGCTCTGCACTCTCAACAAAGATGTGAATCAGGTTCTTCGTCGGACCGGTCGACACCACGGAAGCGCGAGGATCCGCGAAAAAATCGCTCAAGTCCTCCACTGTCGGGGCAGCTGATGCCAAAGCGCCGGCCGCAAAGAGCCAGGTAAGCGGGTTCAACGCCAACAGTATCACAGGCAGGCAACGGTTCAGAAAAGCCATTCCCCGCGACTTACCGGCGAGCTGCCACCAACTGATTGCAACCAAGATAAAGGGAATGAGCGCAATCAAGGATTGCCTGATCGCCTGACCTTGAACGGCGTCGGAACCCACATCGTAATTCAGATGAAACAGAATTGCGTCGATATCGACGGCACCGAAAAGCGAATACAAGACATACCAAACGGCAAGCAGGAATGTCGCAGCATAGGTCCAAAGAAATCGTACATTCTTGGTTTCAGGTCTTATTTTTAGAAAAACGTAAAGTAAAAGCAAGATGCCGGAAAACAAAAGGGCATGTGCGGCAGGCAAAAGTTCAATACTTGAATCGACGATCGAGGACACCGCCCAGGCAAAAACGGCAGCCCACAGGATCGCGCCGACCGCCCCTCCGTTTGAGCTTTCCCGCGTCCGCGACCAAAACATCATGTAGCAACCTCCTATCCAGAGGCTCAATCATTAGCTGCATTCAAGTTGCAATTCACCTAACGCGAAAGTTAGAATTCGAACGATCGAAAAAGGAGCTCATTTAGACCAGCTCGACGTCGAGCACGCCTGGGGTCGAGCGCATGGCAGCGGCGATTTCCGGGGAGATGCGGAAGCGCTCGGTCAGCTCCACCTCGATCTCGCGCTTGCCGTCATCCTTGATGACGATGAAGGAGACGAGGCCATCGCCCTTTGCATTGAGATGGGCGGCAACGGCGCGCAGCGGGCCGGAATCGCGGACGAAGACGCGCATCGCCTTCTGCATGCGGATCGACTGCTCCTCCAGCGACTGGGCCGTCTGGATGCGCAAGCCGATGCCTTCGGGGCGTTCCTCGGCCTGAACCGTGAGCACCAGCGATTTGCCGGCCTCCAGCAGGTCGCGATACTGGTTCAGCCCTTCTGAAAAGAGGACGGCTTCGTATTGGCCAGAGGCGTCCGAGAAGGTGATGATGCCCATCTTGTTGCCGGTGCGGGTCTTGCGCTCCTGGCGCGAAATCACGGTGCCGGCGAGCCGGCCGACGGTGGCGCCCTGTTTCACGGCGACCGAGAAATCCGCGAAGTTCTGGACGCGCAGCTTTTCCAAGAGGTCACGATAGGCATCGAGCGGGTGTGCCGAGAGATAGAAGCCGAGCACCTGGAATTCGCGCATCAGCTTTTCCGAGGAAAGCCAGGGGGTGTAGGGTGCGAAGGCGATGCGCTCGGGGCCGCTTGCGCCACCGGAACCGAACATGTCGGACTGGCCGCTGACGGCGTTTTCCTGGGCGCGCTGGGCGTAACCCATGATGCGGTCGATGCTGCCGACCAGCTCCGCACGGTCGCGGCCGAAGCAGTCGAAGGCGCCGGCAGCGATCAGGCTTTCGAAGACACGACGGTTGATCTGTTTGGGATCGATCCGGAGGCAGAAATCCTCGATGCTGTCGAAAGGCTTGTCGCCTCTGACTTCAACGATATGATCAACCGCGCCTTCTCCGACGCCCTTGATGGCGGCGAGCGCGTAATAGATGCGGTTCGGGCCGGTCTGGAAATGGCGATAGGAGGTCTGGACCGAAGGGGGCACGACCTCGATGCCGAGGCGGCCGGCATCCTGGCGGAAGTCGACCAGCTTTTCGGTGTTCGACATATCGAGCGTCATCGACGCGGCGAGGAACTCGACCGGGTAATGCGCCTTCATATAGGCCGTCTGGTAGGAGACGATGGCGTAGGCCGCAGCGTGCGATTTGTTGAAGCCGTAATTGGCGAACTTGGCGAGCAGGTCGAAGATGTTGTCGGCCTGGGGCTTCGACACGCCATTCTTCACCGCGCCTTCAACAAAACGGGCGCGCTGCTTGTCCATTTCCTCCTTGATCTTCTTACCCATGGCGCGGCGCAAGAGATCGGCTTCACCGAGCGAATAGCCCGAGAGAACCTGCGCGATCTGCATGACCTGTTCCTGATAGACGATAACCCCTTGGGTTTCTTTCAGGAGATAGTCGATGGTCGGATGGATCGATTCGATCTCTTCGTCGCCGTGCTTGCGCGCATTGTAGACCGGGATGTTTTCCATCGGACCCGGTCGATAAAGTGCGACGAGGGCAATGATGTCCTCGATGCAGTCTGGCCGCATGCCGATCAGCGCCTTGCGCATGCCGGCACTTTCCACCTGGAAGACCCCGACCGTCTCGCCACGCGACAGCATTTCATAGGTCAGCTTGTCGTCGAGCGCGATGGCCGCGAGGTCGACCTTGATGCCGCGCTGTTCCTCGACGAAATCCACCGCCGTCTTGAGGACGGTCAGGGTCTTCAGGCCGAGGAAGTCGAACTTCACCAGACCGGCCTGCTCGACCCATTTCATGTTGAACTGGGTGACCGGCATGTCGGAGCGCGGATCGCGATACATCGGCACCAGCTTCGACAGCGGGCGATCACCGATGACGATACCGGCGGCGTGGGTCGAGGCGTGGCGGTAGAGGCCCTCGATCTTCTGGGCGATTTCCAGGAGGCGCGCGACGACGGGCTCCTCCTCGGCAGCCTCGCGCAGCTTCGGCTCCTCCTCGATCGCCTTGTAGAGCGGTGTCGGATTGGCCGGGTTGTTGGGCACGAGCTTGCAGATCTTGTCGACCTGGCCATAGGGCATTTCGAGCACGCGGCCGACGTCGCGAAGGGCGGCGCGCGCCTGCAACGATCCGAAGGTGATGATCTGGCCCACCTGCTCGCGACCATATTTGCGCTGCACGTAGCGGATGACCTCTTCGCGGCGCTCCTGGCAGAAGTCGATGTCGAAGTCGGGCATCGAGACGCGTTCCGGATTGAGGAAGCGCTCGAACAGCAGCGAGAAGCGGAGCGGGTCGACATCGGTAATGGTCAGCGCATAGGCGACGAGCGATCCTGCACCGGAACCACGACCGGGGCCGACCGGGATGTCATGCTGCTTGGCCCATTTGATGAAGTCCGAAACGATCAGGAAGTAGCCGGGGAACTTCATGCGCTCGATGACCGAGAGCTCGAATTCCAGCCGTTCGCGATAGTCCTTCTCTTCGTAACCCGGTGCCATGCCGAGGGCTGCCAGACGCTGGTCTAGCCCCTCCTCCGCCTGGCGGCGCAGTTCGAGCGCCTCCTCGCGTTCGGCCTCTTCCGGATCGTCGCTGCCGCCGGTGAAGCGCGGCAGAATGGGCTTGCGGGTGTCGAGGATGAAGGAGCAGCGACGAGCGATCTCGACGGAGTTTTCGAGCGCCTCGGGCAGATCCGCAAACAGCTTCATCATGTCCGCCCGGCTCTTCAGATAATGATCCGGGGTCAGGCGGAAGCGATCGTCATTGGAAACGATCGCGTTATGGGCAACGGCCATCAGGGCGTCATGAGCGTCGTAATCGTCCTTGGCCGGGAAGAAGGCCTCGTTGGTCGCAACCAGCGGGATGTCATGCTCATAGGCGAGCTGCACCATGCGCCGCTCATGGGTGCGATCATAGTCACCATGACGCTGCAATTCGACATAAAGCCTGTCGCCGAACAGGTCCTTGAGGGCCAGCAGACGGCTTTCGGCCTGGGCGCGATGGCCATCCTTCAGCAGCCTGTCGACCGGGCCACCCGAGGCACCCGTCAGCAGGATCATGCCCTCGGCGCCGTTTTCCCGGAACCAGGACAGCTTCACATGCACGGGCTGGCCGGCATCGCCGCCGAGATAGGCGCGACTGACGAGATCCACCAGTCGTTCATAACCATCGGCATCCGAGGCCAGGACGACGACCGACGGCAGGTCCGGCATATGGCCATTGCCGCCGCGCTTTTCGCCAGCGCCATCCTCCATGTCGATCGACAGCTGGCAGCCGATGATCGGCTGAATCCCGTCGCCCAGCGCCTTCTGGGAGAATTCGAGCGCGACGAAGAGATTGTTGGTGTCGGTGATTGCGATCGCCGGCTGGTTATCGGCCACCGCCTTACCGAGGATCTTCTTCAGCGGCAGCGCGCCTTCGAGAAGCGAATAGGCGGAATGCACCCGCAAGTGCACGAAACCCGGGCCATCGCCCAGTCCACCGGACGGTTCCTTGCCGACGCTGTCCTCGCCCATACCGCTTCATTCCTCATTGTCTGAATCGGTCGGGATTTTCGGTCTTCGCGCCTGCGAAGTCCAGAAGGAAGTCGGGCGGCAAAGCCTTCCTCACCAGCTTTGCCGCCCGCAATTTTCAGAGAGCCATCATCAAAAGGGCCATGCTGGATACGAACACGGCCATCGAGGCAAATGCAGCAACGTCACGAAGTATTTCAGTCATGCGCGTCTCCTGTCTCTTTATGTTTTTATTTTGTTCTCATCTTGTTCCAATGTCAACCCAAAAAAAACCTGTGAGCTCGGTGGAACAAATTTGACCGAGGCTCAACAGGTTCGATGATGAGAATGAGGGATCAGGAGAACAGGAGGTCAGACCTCGAGTTCGACGACCTTGCCGTCCACCAGGGTCACGCAGCGGTCCATGCGCCGGGCGATCTCGTGGTTGTGGGTGGCGATCATCGCCGAAAGGCCGGACTGACGCACCAGAGCCTCGAGGGCGGAAAAGACGTAGCTTGCCGTCTCGGGGTCGAGATTGCCGGTCGGCTCGTCGGCCAGAAGCACCAGGGGCGCATTGGCGACGGCACGGGCGATCGCCACGCGCTGCTGCTCGCCGCCGGAGAGCTCGGCCGGGCGATGGTCGGCACGATGGCCGACTCGCATGTAATCGAGGAGCTGCTTGGCACGCTCGGCCGCTTCGGCCTTGGAAAGCCCGGCGATCAGCTGCGGCATCATCACGTTTTCCAGCGCGGAGAATTCCGGAAGGAGATGGTGAAACTGGTAGACGAAGCCGATCGACTTTCGACGGATTGCGGTGCGCTGCTCGTCGCCGAGTTCCTGGCAGGCAACGCCTCCCACCGTCACTTCCCCACCGTCGGGATGCTCGAGCAGACCCGCGACATGGAGAAGCGTCGATTTGCCGGTTCCGGAGGGCGCCACCAATGCGACCGTTTCGCCGGTGCGCAGGGTGAAGTCGGCGCCTTTCAGGATGGAGAGCACGGTCTCGCCCTGGCCATAATGGCGATCAATGCCGGAGAGCGAGAGAACCACGTCTTTTGCCATTATCTCGGCATCCTCATTCGTAACGCAGGGCCTGGACAGGATCCAGGCGCGAGGCCCGCCAGGCCGGGAAGATGGTCGCCATGAAGGACAGGCTGAGCGCCATGACGACCACCGAGATCGTCTCGCTCATGTTCATGTCGGCCGGCAGCTGGCTCAGGAAATAAAGCTCGGGGTCAAACAGCACGGTACCGGAGACCCAGGAGAAGAACTGGCGGATGCTCTCGATGTTCAGACAGACGATGACGCCGAGGAAAACACCGGCGAGCGTCCCTGCGGTGCCGATCGCGGCGCCCGTCATGAAGAATATGCGCATGATTGCGCCGGAGGTCGCCCCCATGGTGCGCAGGATGGCGATGTCGCTCGCCTTGTCCTTCACCAGCATGATCAGGCCCGAGATGATGTTGAGCGCGGCCACGAGCACGATCAGCGTCAGGATCATGAACATCACATTGCGCTCGACCTGGAGCGCCGAGAAGAAGGTCTGGTTGCGCTGGCGCCAGTCCGTCAGGAAGATCTGGCGGCCGGCGGCTTCCTCGATCTGCGGGCGGAGCTCATCGACGGCATCCGGATCGGCGATGAAAAGTTCGATCGACTGGACGATCCCCTCGACGTTGAAATAGAGCTGCGCCTCTTCCAGCGGCATGTAGATGATCGAGGCGTCATATTCCGACATGCCGATCTCGAAGATTGCCGAGACGGGATAGGACTTGACTCGCGGATTGACGCCAAGCGGGGTGATGTCGCCTTCCGGTGAGACGAGCGTGATCGTATCGCCGGCGGACAGGCCGAGCTGGGCTGCCATGCGCGAGCCGACCAGCACGCCCTGCCCCGTGGCAAAGCCGACCATATCGCCCTGACGGATGTTCGAGGACACGACGGTGAGCTTGGTGAGATCATCGGGGCGAATGCCGCGCACGAGTGCACCGGTTCCAGCCCCTTCACGGCCCGAGGCAAGCGTCTGACCCTCGACCAGCGGCAGTGCCATGGTCACGCCCGGAACGGCCGCGAAGCGTTCGGCAAGACCGGCATAATCACTGAGCGGCTGATCGACGGCCTGAACGACCATGTGGCCGTTGATGCCGAGGATGCGCGAGACGAGCTCGGTCCGGAAGCCGTTCATCACGGCCATGACAATTATCAGCGTCGCCACACCGAGCATGATCCCGATGAAGGAAAAGCCGGCGATGACGGAAATGAAGGCTTCCTTGCGCCGGGCACGGAGGTAGCGCCAGGCCACCATCCGCTCAAATCCGGAAAAGGCGCGCGCGGATGCGGCCTTGCCCGTGTCCACCGTCTCGTTGCCAGCGGCCGTCGTCGCCATGGTCTCTCCTTGCCTCGGGCCCGCTCAAGGCGCGCCCAGTCTCGGTTCGGCTGAGGCTCTTTCGCCTCAGGCCGTCAGCTTGTTGATCGCCGCTTCGATCGTCAGCGTCTCGCGGGCACCGGTCTTGCGGTCCTTGAGCTCGACTTCGCCGGCTGCGACGGCACGGGGGCCGGCGATGACCTGGACGGGAACACCAATCAGATCGGCGGTGGCGAACTTGGTGCCGGCACGATCGTCGGTGTCGTCGTAGAGCACATCCTTGCCGGCATTCTGCAGCGCGACGTAAAGGCGGTCACAGGTCGTGTCGCAGCCTGCATCACCGGGCTTCATGTTGATCACGACGGCATCGAAAGGCGCGACCGAGGCCGGCCAGATGATTCCGTTCTCGTCATGCGAGGCTTCGATGATGGCGGGAACAAGGCGCGTCGGGCCGATGCCATAGGAGCCCATGTGGACAAGGTGTTCCTTGCCGTCGGGACCCTGCACCTTGGCGCCCATCGGCTCGGAATACTTGGTGCCGAAATAGAAGATGTGCCCGACCTCGATGCCGCGCGCCGAGAGACGTTCGCCTTCCGGAATGGCGTCGAAAGCGGCCTCGTCATGCATTTCGGAGGTCGCAGCATAAACAGAGGTCCACTTGTCGAAGACCGACTGCAGACCGTCGACGCTGTCGAAATCGGTGTCGACGGCGGGAATGTCGAAATCGACAAAGCTCTTGTGGCAGAAGACTTCCGATTCACCGGTGTCGGCGAGAATGATGAACTCGTGGCTGTGATTGCCACCGATCGGGCCGGTATCGGCGCGCATCGGGATGGCGCGCAGGCCAAGCCGATCGAAGGTGCGCAGATAGGCAACGAACATCTTGTTGTAGGAATGAATGGCGTCGTCGCGCGTCAGATCGAAGGAATAGGCATCCTTCATCAGGAATTCGCGCGAGCGCATGGTGCCAAAACGCGGACGGATCTCGTCACGGAACTTCAGCTGGATGTGGTAGAGGTTGAGCGGCAGGCTCTTGTAGGACTTCACATAGGAACGGAAGATGTCCGTGACCATTTCCTCATTGGTCGGACCATAGAGCATCGGACGCTCCTGGCGGTCCTTGATGCGCAGCATTTCCTTGCCATAGGCCTCGTAACGGCCGCTTTCCTGCCAGAGCTCGGCCGACTGCAGCGTCGGCATCGACAGCTCGATGGCGCCGGCGCGGTTCTGCTCCTCGCGGATGATCGCGTTCACCTTGTCCAGCACGCGCTTGCCGAGCGGCAGCCAGGAATAGATGCCCTGGCTCTGCTGACGGATCATGCCCGTCCGCAGCATCAGGCGGTGGGATACGATCTCCGCTTCCTTGGGGTTTTCCTTCAGGATCGGCATGAAGTAGCGCGACAGACGCATAACGAATTCCAGATGGTTGTCGATGCCGCCCGAACAGGCGGAATCAGCGATTGAAACGGGATGTCAGGAAGCGTTCATAGCTGGTTGGTCTACAGAAGAAAACCCGCAAGCATGGATCGCGGTGGAAGCCCACAGGAGCTCTGCGGAGCCTGCCCGGCCGGCGGACGCCGACGCGAGAACCGCAGCATGGCGCACCAGAAGTTCGGTCATTCCATGACCTCCATGCGACAAAAACATGCCTAAAAATTTTTTTGGATGACTGTAACAATTCTGCAAGATTCAGGGGTGACAACGATCACTGATTGGGCTAGGTTCAGCCCATAAAAGAGGCAGGGAGTACAAATCTTTGCCACACTCGCGGTCAAGTCTTGGGAGGATCAGATCTAGGCGCGCTCGTTCGCAGCCCCTTAATTGGTGAAGGATCACGCGAAGCTTCGAACAAGGTCTTTTGACCTTGTTTTTTTTTGCCTTCTTGACGCAGATAGGGCTATCACCCGGTCTTTTCAGGCCCGGGGCTCAAGCCCCGGAACGATGATCGGAAGGTCATTGAAGCCGATGCCGAAATAGGTGCCGGCCACATACCATGCGCCATAGATCACAGCGGCAACGACACTCGTCATGAGGAAGATGCGTTTGGCGCGAAACCGCGCCGGAGCGCTTGCCACGGATCCCGGCACGACGTTCTGGTCCTCGTCCTGGGTGCGCAATCCGATCGGCAGAACTGCAAACAGCACCAGCCACCAGATCACGAAATAGACTGCCAGTCCCGACAGGATCGCCATGATGTTTCGCTCCAGAGCTATCCGGCAGGTCCCCGCCTGCGCCGCTTGTTCCCTATAATCGCGGATGCCAGCTGGCACAAAGGCCAAAGCGTCGCAGGCAAGGCCCGCGTTCAATCAACAACGCTTCATCCGCGCGTGAACGGGCTGTAGAGCATCTCCGGTGAAAACGGGATCACCTGAAATGCTCTATATATTTGTTTTTACGCAGTCCGGACGCAAAACCGCTGACGCACTTTTGCTGGACCTGCTCTAGACCTGTTCCAACTCGATCAGCGTACCGAAAAAATCCTTCGGATGCAAAAACAGGACCGGCTTGCCATGGGCACCGATCTTGGGCTCACCGCTACCAAGTACGCGGGCGCCGGAGGCCGAGAGCTGGTCACGTGCGGCGAGGATATCGTTCACCTCGTAGCAGATGTGGTGCATGCCGCCGGCGGGGTTCTTCTCCAGGAAGGTCGTTATCGGCGAGGTGTCGCCGAGCGGCTCCAGAAGTTCGACCTTGGTGTTCTCGAGTTCGACGAAAACAACGGTCACGCCATGTTCGGGAAGCGCCTGCGCCTGGGACACCTTGGCCCCCAGCGTGTCGCGATAACTCGCGGTCGCGACGGCAAGATCAGGAACGGCGATGGCGATGTGATTGACGCGGCCGAGCATGTTTTCCTCCAGTCTTTGCGGGCAAAGATTAGGTCATCCCTGCCCGCGCCGTCCCTCAGACTTTGGTCAGGAAGACCGTAACGACGGGCTTCTTGCCCCAGGCTTCGTTGGCAGTGGAACGCACCGCGCGGCGAACCGCCTCGCGAACGGTCTCCAGGTCCTTGCGGCGGCTGCGCGGGATGCTTTCAACCGCACCGAGGACGGCGTCATAGAGGGTGTCTTCCATCGACTCGCCTTCGTCATCGAATTCCGGCAGGCCAAAGGGCACGACATCGGGATCACCGAGGAAGTCATAGCGGCTGTCGAGAAGCACGCTGACGGCGACATGGCCGACATAGGCAAGCTTCTTGCGGTCAGCGATGCCCATTTCCTCGATGTCGCCCACCAGCTTGCCGTCCTTGTAGACGCGGCCAAACGGGGCCTGGTCGATCACTTCCGCCGGGCCCGGGGCAATCCTCAGGATGTCACCATTGCGGACATGCGGGACCGCCGGGATACCGGCCTGCAGCGCAAGCTCCTTCTGGGCGACGAGATGAGCGGCTTCGCCATGGACGGGAACCAGCATCTGCGGGCGGACCCATTCATACATCTTCAGGAGCTCGTTGCGGCGCGGGTGGCCGGAGACATGCACGAGCGCGTCGCTGTCGGTGATGATGTGGACGCCCTGCTCGATCAGACCATTCTTGATCTCGAGAATGGCCTTTTCGTTGCCGGGGATGGCGCGCGAGGAGAAGACGACCGTATCGCCGGAGGTCAATGCGACATTGCGCATCTCGTCGCGCGAAACCTTGGCAAGCGCTGCGCGCGGCTCCCCCTGGGATCCGGTCAGGATCACCACGATCTTGTCGCGCGGGATGAAGCCGTATTCGTCTTCGGCGATGAAGGGCTTGATGCCCTGCATGATGCCGATGTCGTCGGCAACCGCCGTCACTCGCTTCAGCGAACTGCCAAGCAGCAGGACTTCACGGCCGGCGGCTTCGGCGGCCTTGGCAATCGAGCGGATACGGCCGACATTCGACGAAAAGGTGGTGATGGCGACGCGGCCTTCGGCGGCCTCGATGATCTTCTGCAGGCCCTTAGAAACTTCCTCTTCCGAGGGGGAGACGCCGTCACGCAGGGCGTTGGTCGAGTCGCACAGGAGCGCCAGAACGCCCTCGTCGCCTACGGCGCGGAAGCGCGCTTCGTCGGTCAGCGGCCCGAGCGAGGGATTGTGGTCGATCTTCCAGTCACCGGTATGCACGACGTTGCCAAGCGGCGTGCGGATGACGAGCGACATCGGCTCGGGGATCGAGTGGTTGACGCCGATCGCCTCGATCTCGAAGGGTCCGACATTGATGCGGTCGCCCTGCTTGAAGGGCGTGATCGGGATCTCGGCGCGCGAACCTTCGTAGTCACGCTTGGCTTCCAGCATGCCGGCAGTGAAGCGCGAGGCATAGACCGGTACGTTCAGGCCGGGCCAGAGATCGTTCAGTGCGCCATAATGGTCTTCATGGGCATGGGTAATGATGATGCCCTTGAGGTTCTTTTTCTGCGACTTGATGAAACGAATATCGGGCAGGACCAGATCAACACCCGGCAGATCGGGACCGGCAAAGGTCACGCCGCAGTCGACCATGATCCACTGGCGGTTGGACGGCGGGCCATAGCCGTACAAAGCGAGGTTCATGCCGATTTCACCCACGCCGCCCAGCGGCAGGAAAACCAGTTCGTCGTTCTTGGCCATTCTTCTTTCCGATCCAGTCTACCCGAAAAACACATCTCCGGCCGCCACCGACATCATTCCGTCGGGGCCCCGGTCGAGCAACAAAATTCCCTTATCATCGATTCCGGAAAAGATACCGGAAATCGAGCGATCCGGCAGGTTCACCGTGATTTTCTCACCGATCCCGCAGGCCACGCGACGCCAGCGCCGGACGATCTCGGCAATGCCCCTGCCCTCGTCCCAGACGGACAGAACCTCGGCCATCTCCGCAAAGAGGTGAGCGAAGAGCTCCTGAGGGGAAATCGAGGCGCCCTGATCGGCGAGCGAGGTCACCGGATAAAGCGCGAGATCCGGGCGGGCCTTGATGTTGATGCCGATGCCGATGGCCAGCGCCATGCGACCATCGACCAGACGCTCCGCCTCGATCAGGATGCCCGAGGTCTTCTTGCGTCCGATCAGGACATCATTCGGCCACTTGATCTCGACCGGTTCTCCGCCGGCAGGAATGACCGTCTGAATGGCGGCATGGACCGCGACGGCCACGGCCAGCGGCAGAGACGCCAGGCTCTCGGTCGGTGCGGGATCAATCAGCAGCAGGGTCGAATAGAGATTGCCTCGCTCCGAGACCCATTGGCGACCGCGTCGGCCGCGACCACCGGTCTGGCGTTCGGCCGTTACCCATAGAAAACCGGAATCGCCCGCGCGAGCGCGGGCGAAGGCTTCCGTGTTGGTGGACGAAACATCGTCGAGGGCCTCGTGCCGGAAATCATCAAGCGAAATCCGGCGCGGTCTTCCGAAGCTGGTCAATTAAACAACGTCTTTGCAGCAGCCTCTGCAGCCGTGCCAAGCGGGCCGCCGAAGAGGACGTAACCGACCACGAAGAGACCGGAGAGACCGAAGACGAGGCGCAGTTCGACGGCGGTTCGGGCGAATTCACCCTTGGCTTCGTCGAACCACATGACCTTGATGATGCGCAGGTAGTAGTAGGCGCCGATGACCGAGGCGAGGACACCGATGATGGCCAGGGCATAGAGCTTGGCTTCGATGGCCGCCACGAAGACGAAGTACTTGGCGAAGAAGCCTGCCAGCGGCGGAATGCCGGCGAGCGAGAACATCAGCGCGGTCAGCACGAAGGCCATGAAGGGGCGCGTTGTCGACAGGCCGGCGAGATCGTCGATGTTCTCGACATTGCCGCCTTCCTTCTGGCGCATGGCCATGATGCAGGCGAAGGTTCCGAGCGTCATCACCAGATAGATCATCATATAGAGCAGGACGCCGGCGACGCCGGTGTCATTGCCGGCGGCGAGGCCGACCAGCGCGTAGCCCATGTGACCGATCGATGAATAGGCCATCAGTCGCTTGATGTTCTTCTGACCGATCGCGGCAACCGAACCGAGAACCATCGAAGCAATCGCGATGAACACGACGATCTGCTGCCATTCGGCGAAGATCGGCAGGAAGGCTTCGATGACGATACGCACGAAGATCGCCATGGCGCCGATCTTCGGGGCAGCCGCCAGGAAGGCGGTGACCGGGGTCGGTGCGCCTTCGTAGACATCCGGCGTCCACATGTGGAACGGCACTGCCGAGATCTTGAATGCCAGACCTGCGAGCACGAAGACGAGGCCGAAGATCAGGCCGAGCGAGGGTTCGCCCTGCGAGAGAACGGCGGCGATTTCATCAAAGCCGGTGTTGCCGGTGAAGCCGTAGACCAGCGACATGCCGTAAAGCAGCATGCCCGAGGACAATGCGCCGAGGACGAAGTACTTCAGACCGGCTTCGGTGGAGCGCAGGCTGTCGCGGTTGATCGCAGCGACGACGTAAAGGGCCAGCGACTGCAGTTCGAGCGCCATGTAGAGCGTGATCAGGTCGTTGGCCGAGATCATCAGCATGACGCCGAGGGTCGCGAGCACGAGCAGGACCGGAAATTCGAACTTGTCGAGGTGGTCGTAGCGGGCGTGACCGACCGCCATGATCATCGCCGTGACCGAACCGATGAGGGCAAGCACCTTCATGAAGGTCGCGTAACCATCGGCGAGGTATGCGCCGTTGAAGGCCTCTCCTTCCGCACCGGAGAAGATGAGCCAGGCGCCCGAGAAGATCAGGAGTGCGATCGCAAGTCCGGTGACGACACTGTTCGACCGATCGCCCGAAAACACGCCGATCATGAGCAGCACCATGGCGCCCACGGCCAGGATCAATTCCGGCGTGACCAGGTGCAGGCTAGCAATGAGAGTTTCAACGGTCATGTCCAAAGGATCCTGTCGTCAGTTCGCAACCAGCGCCAAAGACTGGGCTGCTTGCAAGGCTGCGGAGTAGTTGTTCACCAGATTGTCGACGGAAGCGGCGGTCGCATCGAGGATGGGAGCCGGGTAGACGCCGAAGAAGATGGTGAGCGCGATCAGCGGGTAAAGCACGAGCTTTTCGCGGGCGGTCAGGTCGAGCATGCTCTTCAGGCTCTCCTTTTCGAGCGCACCGAAAATGACCCGGCGATAGAGCCAGAGCGCATAGGCTGCCGAAAGGATGACGCCGGTGGCGGCGAAGAGCGCGACCCAGGTGTTGACGCGGAACACGCCGACGAGGGTCAGGAATTCGCCGATGAAGCCCGAGGTGCCCGGCAGGCCGACATTGGCCATGGTGAAGACCATGAAGGCCAGCGCGTATTTCGGCATGTTGTTGACCAGACCGCCATAGGCCGCGATCTCGCGGGTATGGAGACGGTCATAGATCACGCCGACGCAGAGGAAGAGCGCGCCGGAGACAAAGCCGTGGCTGATCATCTGGAAGATCGCACCCTGCACGCCCTGCTGGTTGGCGGCAAAGATACCCATGGTCACGTAGCCCATGTGGGCGACGGAGGAATAGGCGATCAGCTTCTTGATGTCTTCCTGCATCATCGCGACCAGCGAGGTGTAGATGATGGCAATGACCGACAGCGCGAAGACGAAAGGTGCGAAGAAGTCGGACGCGAGCGGGAACATTGGCAGCGAGAAGCGCAGGAAGCCGTAGCCGCCAAGCTTCAGGAGGATGCCCGCCAGGATGACGGAGCCGGCCGTCGGTGCCTGAACGTGCGCGTCCGGCAGCCAGGTATGGACCGGCCACATCGGCATCTTGACCGCAAACGAGGCGAAGAAGGCAAGCCACAGCCAGGTCTGCATCTGCGGCGGGAAGTCATGCTGCAGCAGGGCTGCGATGTCGGTCGTACCGGCTTCCCAATACATGGCCATGATGGCGAGCAGCATCAGCACCGAGCCGAGCAGCGTGTAGAGGAAGAACTTGTACGACGCGTAGACGCGATCCTTACCACCCCAGACGCCGATGATGATGAACATCGGGATGAGGCCGGCTTCGAAGAAGACGTAGAACAACACGATGTCGAGCGACACGAAGACGCCGATCATCAGGGTCTCGAGCACCAGGAAGGCGATCATGTATTCCTTCAGGCGCTTCTCGACCGAGTTCCAGCTCGCGAGAATGCAGAAGGGCATGAGCAGCGTCGTCAGGATGACGAACAGCATCGAGATGCCGTCAACGCCGACATGGTAGGAAATGCCGGTGCCGAGCCAGGCATGCTTCTCCACCATCTGGAAGCCGGTGTTCGAATTGTCGAAGTTGATCCAGATGAAGAGCGACACGACGAAGGTGAAGACCGTCGTCAGCAGCGAGACGTTCAGGATGTTGCGGCGGCCAAGCGCCGTGTCACCACGGGTCAGCAGCAGCAGAGCCACGCCGACCAGAGGAAGGAAGGTGACCGTCGAGAGAATGGGCCAATCGGTCATCAGAGGGAGCTCCCGAGCATCATCCAGGTAACGAGGGCCGCAATGCCGATAAGCATCGCGAAGGCATAGTGGTAAAGGTAACCCGACTGCAGGCGGACGACCTTCTGGGTCAGGCCGCTGACGGCCGAGGCAACGCCGTTCGGGCCATAGGCGTCGATGGTGGCAACGTCACCCTTCTTCCAGAGGAAGCGGCCAAGGGCCTTGGAAGAGCGCACGAACAGGAAGTCATAGAGCTCGTCGAAGTACCACTTGTTGAGCAGGAACTGGTAGAGCAGCCACTGCTGTTCGGCGAGCTTCTTCGGCGCCGACGGGTTCTTGATATACATGTACCAGGCGGTGACGAAGCCGATCGACATGGCGATGAACGGGCTCCACTTCACCCACTTCGGCACGTCATGGAACTCTTCCAGGACCGTGTTGGTCGGCAGCGTAAAGAGCGCTCCCTTCCAGAATTCGGCATAGTGATGACCGAAGAAGTAGTCATGGAAGATGAAGCCGGCAAAGAGGGCGCCGAAACCGAGCAGGTAGAACGGGATCAGCATGACCTGCGGGCTTTCATGCACATGATGCATGACATCTGCCGATGCGCGCGGCTTGCCGAAGAAGGTCAGGAAGGCGAGACGCCACGAGTAGAAGCTCGTGAACAGCGCCGCGATGACCAGCAGCGTGAAGGCGAAGCCACCGACAGCCGAATGCGAGGCAAAGGCCGACTCGATGATGTAGTCCTTCGAGAAGAAGCCGGCCGTACCGATGACCGTTCCCGGGATACCAACACCGGTGAGCGCGATCGTGCCGATCGTCATGGCCCAGAAGGTGACCGGGATATGCTTCCGGAGGCCACCCATGTAGCGCATGTCCTGTTCGCCATCGACGGCGTGGATGACCGAGCCGGCTCCAAGGAACAGGAGCGCCTTAAAGAAGGCGTGCGTGAAGAGGTGGAAGACGGCTGCGCCATAGGCGCCGACGCCGAGTGCCACGAACATGTAGCCGAGCTGCGAGCAGGTCGAGTAGGCGATGACGCGCTTGATGTCGTTCTGCACCAGGCCGACGGTCGCAGCGAAGAAGGCCGTGATCGCACCGACGATGGTGACCACCATCAGAGCATCCGGCGACAGTTCGAAGACCGGGGACATGCGGGCGACGAGGAAGACGCCGGCGGTGACCATGGTTGCGGCGTGAATGAGAGCCGAAACCGGGGTCGGGCCTTCCATGGCGTCCGGCAGCCAGGTGTGCAGCAGGAACTGCGCCGACTTACCCATCGCGCCCATGAAGAGCAGCAGGCAGGCGCCGGTCAGGGCATGGCTGCGGTCGAGCTCGAGGCCGAAGAGGTTGAGAACCACTTCCGGCGCGACGTTCGGATCGGTCGGCAGATAGGTCTGGGCCGAGGCGAAGATCGTCTCGAAGTTGATCGAGCCGAACATCACGAAGATGGCGGAAATGCCGAGAATAAAGCCGAAGTCACCGACGCGGTTGACGATGAAGGCCTTCATGGCGGCAGCCGATGCCGAGGGCTTCTTGTACCAGAAACCGATCAGGAGATAGGACGCCAGACCCACGCCTTCCCAGCCGAAGAACATCTGCAGCAGGTTGTCCGACGTGATGAGCATGAGCATCGCGAAGGTGAAGAGCGACAGATAGGCAAAGAAGCGCGGCCGATGCGGATCGTGATGCATGTAGCCGATCGAGTAGAGGTGCACGAGGCACGACACCGAGTTGACGACAACAAACATGACGGCGGTCAGCGTGTCGACGCGGAAGGCCCACTCAACATCAATGCCGCCGGACTGAATCCAGCGCAGCACCGGAACCTTGATGACCTCGTGGGCCTCGTGGTTCATGGCGATATTGAAGAACACGATCCACGACAGGACGGCGACGATGATCATCAGGCCTGTGGTGATGAATTCCGAAGCCTTGGCGCCGATCTGGCGGCCGAAGAGGCCGGCGATCAGGAAGCCGATCAGGGGAAGAAAGACGATAGCCTTGTAGATCATGACCCGATCAGCCCTTCATCATGTTGACGTCTTCGACGGCGATGGAGCCGCGATTACGGTAGAAGACCACCAGGATCGCGAGACCAATGGCCGCTTCTGCGGCGGCGACCGTCAGGATAAACAGCGCGAAGATCTGGCCGACCAGATCGCCGAGGAAGGTCGAGAAAGCGACCATGTTGATGTTGACCGCGAGCAGGATCAGTTCGACCGACATCAGGATGACGATCACGTTCTTGCGGTTCAGGAAGATACCGAAGACCCCGAGGGTGAAGAGGATGGCACTGACCGTGAGGTAGTGGGAAAGACCGATTTCCATTTTTCTGTTCCTTGACCTCGTACTCGGCTCAGACGCCCTGGCCCGGCTTGACCTTGACCACCTTGACGGCCGTCTCGGGCGTGCGTGCGACCTGGGCAGAGATGTCCTGGCGCTTGATATTGGTGCGGTGGCGCAGCGTCAGCACGATCGCGCCGATCATGGCGACGAACAGGACGAGGCCCGCGATCTGGAAGAAGAAGACGTAGTCCGTGTAGAGCACGTCGCCGATCGCCTGGGTGTTCTGCCGCTCGGAAATCGCCGGGATCGGCTGGGTGATCGCATTCATCGCCTCGGGGCTGATTGCGGTGCCACCGATGACGACCACGAGTTCGACGGCGACGATCAGACCGATCAGCGCGCCGATGGGCGCGTATTTCGCAGCCCCTGCCCGAAGCTCGGTGAAGTCGATGTCAAGCATCATGACGACGAAGAGGAACAGAACCGCCACCGCGCCGACATAGACGACCAGCAGGATCATCGCCAGGAACTCAGCGCCCGTTAGGAGCAGAAGACCGGCAGCGTTGATGAAGGTCAGAATGAGGAACAGGACCGAATGGACCGGGTTCCGAGCCGATATCACCATGAAGGCCGAAGCCACCGCGACAAAGGCGAAGAGATAGAAAAAGAGAGCCTGAAGACCCATGTTGGTGCCTTTTCATCTTCCCCCGGACGAGGGCCCTGCCCCGCCGCCCGATTAGGCGTGACCGATATCCCCATCGGCACGCCCGTTACAAATTTCATCATGTGCCCCGGCGAAACCCCGCGCTCCGCCTTGGGCGATTGCCCCCGAAGGGATCAACGGTAGGGAGCGTCCAACGCGATGTTGCGCGCGATTTCACGTTCCCAGCGGTCGCCGTTGTCAAGCAGGCGCGCCTTGTCGAAGTAGAGCTCTTCGCGCGTCTCGGTGGCGAACTCGAAGTTCGGACCTTCGACGATCGCGTCGACCGGGCAGGCTTCCTGGCAGAAACCGCAATAAATGCACTTCACCATGTCGATGTCATAACGCACCGTGCGGCGGGTGCCGTCATTGCGGCGCGGCCCTGCCTCGATGGTGATGGCCTGGGCAGGACAGATCGCCTCGCAGAGCTTGCAGGCGATGCAGCGCTCTTCGCCGTTCGGATAGCGGCGCAGCGCATGTTCGCCGCGGAAGCGCGGCGAAACCGGACCCTTTTCGAACGGGTAGTTGATCGTCGCCTTCTGCTTGAAGAAGTAGCGCATCGACAGGAAGAATGCGCCGACGAACTCCTTCAGGAAGAGCGAATTGATAGCCTGGGTGAGCGAAGCCATCTTGTTCTCCTAATCAGCCGAGTATCCGGGCGGGCGTCATTACGCCCAACCCATCAGCTTGAGCACGAATGCAGTAATGACGACCATGGCGAGCGAGATCGGAAGGAAGACCTTCCAGCCGAGACGCATCAGCTGGTCATAGCGGTAGCGCGGAACGAAGGCCTTCACCATGGCGAACATGAAGAAGACGAGCGTTGCCTTGAGCACGAACCAGATGATGCCCGGGACCCAGTTCAGGAACCAGACGTCGACCGGCGGCAGCCAGCCTCCGAGGAAGAGGATCGTGGTCAGCGAGCACATCAGGACGATGGCGGCATATTCGCCGAGCATGAACATCATGTACGGGGTCGAGCCGTATTCGACCATGAAGCCGGCGACGAGTTCGGACTCGGCTTCCGGAAGGTCGAAGGGCGGGCGGTTGGTTTCTGCCAATGCCGAGATGAAGAAGATCACGAACATCGGGAACAGCGCCAGCCAGTGCCAGTCGAGGAAGGACGCCGGAAGACCCATCATCGTGCCGAGACCGGTGTTCTGGGCAAGAACGATGTCTGTGAGGTTCAGCGAGCCGACGCAGAGCAGGACGGTGACGATAACGAAGCCCATGGATACTTCGTAGGAGACCATCTGTGCCGCCGAGCGCAGAGCGCCGAGGAACGGATACTTCGAGTTCGAAGCCCAGCCACCCATGATGATGCCATAGACTTCGAGCGAGGAGACCGCGAAGACGAACAGGATGCCAACATTGATATTTGCGATCACCCATCCGGCATTGACCGGGATGACGGCCCAGGTCGCGAGCGCCAGCGTCACGGCGACCAGCGGCGCCAGGAGGAAGACGCCCTTGTTGGCGCCCGCCGGAATGATCGGCTCCTTGAAGACGAACTTCAAAAGGTCGGCGAAGGACTGGAAGAGACCCCAGGGGCCAACGACGTTCGGGCCACGGCGCAGCTGGACGGCTGCCCAGATCTTGCGGTCGGCGAGAAGGATATAGGCGATGAACACCAGAAGGCAGACGAGCAGCAGCAGGGACTGCCCGACAATGATGGCGCCCGGCCACACATAGGTGGAAACGAAATTATCCATGGTCCCCTGCCCTTACTCTGCCGCAGCCTTGAAGTTGTTGCGGGCCAATGCCGAGCACTCGGCCATGACGGCCGAAGCACGCGCGATCGGGTTCGTCAAATAGAAGTCTTTGACCGGCGACGCAAACAGAGACTTGCCCATCTTCCCGGGTTTTTTCGCCATTGCAGCAATATCGGCCGAAGAGCCGGCTGCGATCTCGTCGATCTCGGCGAAATGCGGGTAGGCTTCATAGAGCTTTGCACGCAGCTGCGAAAGCGAATCGAAGGGCAGCTTCTTGCCCAGCACGTCGGAAAGTGCGCGCAGGATCGCCCAGTCTTCGCGAGCCTCGCCCGGCGCGAAGCCGGCGCGGTTGCCCATCTGGACGCGGCCTTCGGTGTTGACCCAGGTGCCCGACTTCTCGGTATAGGTCGCGCCCGGCAGGATGACGTCGGCATGGTGCGCGCCGTTGTCGCCATGGCTGCCGATATAAACCACGCACTTGGCGGTCTTGGCGGAGAAGTCCAGTTCATCGGCGCCGAGCAGGAAGACGACGTCGAGCGAGGAGAGCATCTGACCGGCAGCGACGGCACCTTCGCCCGGCACGAAGCCGAGGTCGAGCGCGCCGACGCGGGCGGCTGCGGTGTGCAGGACGGCGAAACCGTTCCACTCGTCCGTGAGCGCGCCGACATCGGCTGCGAGCTTGGCGGCGTTTGCGAGAACCGCCTTGCCTTCGGCACCGATCAAAGCGCCCTGACCGATGATCACAAGCGGGTTCTTCGCGGCCTTCAGCGTTTCGGCGAAGCTGTTCTTGCCGGAAACGAGGTCGGACAGGGTCTCCGTGCCAGCACCGAGATATTCATAGGGGTAACGCAGCTCGCCGCCTTCGCCGATCACGCCGATCGGCAGGCCGCCACGGCGCCAGCGCTTGCGAATGCGGGCGTTCAAGACGGCTGCTTCGTAGCGCGGGTTGGCACCGACGATCAGGATTGCGTCAGCCGCTTCAATGCCTTCGATGCCGGCGTTGAAGAGATAGGTCGAGCGACCGAGCGACGGATCAAGTGCCGTCCCATCCTGGCGACAGTCGGTATTTGCAGACCCCAGCGCGTTGACGAGCGACTTCAGAGCAAAGATTTCTTCGACCGAAGCGAGGTCACCGGCGACGGCGCCGATCTTGTCGGCAGAGGTCGAGGCGACAGCCGACTTGATCGCGGCGAAAGCTTCCGCCCAGCTGGCGGGCTGCAGGCGGCCGTCCTTCTTGACGTAGGGGCGGTCAAGACGCTGGGTCTTCAGGCCATCCCAGACGAAGCGGCTCTTGTCCGAGATCCACTCTTCGTTGATCTGCTCGTTGACGCGCGGCATGATGCGCATGACTTCGCGGCCGCGCGTATCGACGCGGATCGCCGAACCCAGCGCATCCATGACGTCGATCGATTCGGTCTTGTTCAGTTCCCACGGACGGGCGGTGAAGGCGAAGGGCTTCGAGGTCAGCGCGCCGACCGGGCAGAGGTCGACGACATTGCCCTGGAGCTCCGACGTCATCGCCTGCTCGAGATAAGTGGTGATCTCGGCATCTTCGCCACGACCGATCAGGCCGAGTTCGGCGATACCGGCGACTTCGGTGGTGAAGCGGACGCAACGCGTGCAGTGAATGCAGCGGTTCATCACGGTCTTGACCAGCGGACCGATATACTTGTCTTCGACGGCGCGCTTGTTCTCGGTGTAGCGCGAGCTATCGATACCGAAGGCCATGGCCTGGTCCTGCAGATCGCATTCGCCGCCCTGGTCGCAGATCGGGCAATCCAGCGGGTGGTTGATCAGCAGGAATTCCATCACGCCTTCGCGGGCCTTCTTGACCATCGGCGTGTTGGTGAAGACTTCCGGCAGTTCGCCATTCGGGCCGCCACGGATGTCGCGCACGCCCATGGCGCAGGAAGCTGCCGGCTTCGGCGGGCCACCCTTCACCTCGACAAGGCACATGCGGCAATTGCCGGCGACCGACAGCCGCTCATGGAAACAAAACCGCGGAACCTCGGCGCCAGCTTCCTCACACGCCTGCAACAGCGTGAAATGATCCGGAACCTCGACCTCTTTGCCGTCGATCTTCAGCTTAGCCATATTCGCCTTCCTGCCTCACGCTTCCGCGCATCCTGCCGTGGCATTCCTGCCGCGACTGACAGCCCTCGTCCGCACCGGATGAACGCTGCCGGTTTTATCCCTCAAGCCCGGCGCATCGCCCCCGCGCGGCCGGACCATAGTCTCACTTTCCTGACCGAGCCTTGCCGCCCGCCAACCGGCGCGCCTGGCCTGCCCAGTCGTCTCGCAGCACGCGGCCGTCGAGACCCAATTCCTTGTCCAGCGCAATCAGCGCCGTCTCTTCCATCTCAGCCAGATCCTTGAAGCGGGTAATCCCCCTGCCCTTCAGGACCTGCTCTACCTTCGGCCCGATGCCGTCGATCTTCTTCAGATCGTCGGCCTTGCCGGAAGCCTTTTTCGGCTTCGGTGCCGCAGCGGCGACCTCGACCTTGGGTTCAAGCTTTGCCTTCACCTTCGGTACCGCCGCCGGCTTTTCCAACGTCTTGGCCTTCGGTGCCGCTTTCGGCTTTACAGCCTTGGCGACCGCCGGTTTTGCCGGGGTTGCAGCCTTGGCCTTGACCTGCATCGCCGCCGGCTTTTCCGCCTTGACCTTCGCCGGGGCCGGCGCTGGTTCAACCTTCACGACCGGCGCCTCGGCCTTGACCTCGGGTTCGGCTGCCGGCTTGGCCTCCGCCGCCTTTCGCTCTTCTTCCAGCTGCCGGGCGATCTGGCCGGTCACTTCCATGGCGCCCTGAATGGAGCCGAGGAAGAGCTTGCTCATCTGCGCCGCCATGCCGAAGCCGAATGCGGTGGCGGCGGCCATGGCGGCCGCCGCGTTGGTCATCAGGTCATCGAGGCCTTCCGAACCGCGAGCGTCGGATGCCAGTTCGTCCGGCCCCTTCTTCCCGCCCTTGTCCGAAGAGCCTGTCATCCCCGTCGTTCCTTACTCTGCCGCTTCCATGACCACCCCGTGGGCGATCGCGTTGCGGGTGTACTGATCGATGCGCTTTTCCATCTCCGGACGGAAATGCTTGATCAGGCCCTGGATCGGCCAGGCAGCCGCATCACCGAGTGCACAGATGGTGTGGCCTTCGACCTGCTTCGTCACCTGGAAGAGCATGTCGATTTCACGCTTCTGGGCATTGCCCTTCACCATGCGTTCCATGACGCGCATCATCCAGCCGGTGCCTTCGCGGCACGGCGTGCACTGGCCGCAGCTCTCGTGCTTGTAGAAGGCCGAGAGGCGCCAGATCGCCTTCACGATGTCGGTCGACTTGTCCATGACGATGACAGCGGCGGTGCCGAGGCCGGAGCCCAGCTCGCGCAGACCGTCATAGTCCATGATCGCGTCCTTCATCTGGGCGCCCGGCACGCAAGGAACCGAGGAACCGCCTGGGATGACGGCGAGCAGGTTGTCCCAGCCGCCGCGGATGCCGCCACAGTGCTTCTCGATCAGCTCCTGGAAGGTGATCGACATGGCTTCTTCGACCGTGCACGGCTTATTGACGTGGCCGGAAATCGAAAACAGCTTGGTGCCGGCATTGTTCGGGCGACCGAAGCTTGCATACCAGGACGCACCGCGACGCAGGATGGTCGGGGCAACGGCGATCGACTCGACGTTGTTGACGGTCGTCGGGCAGCCATAGAGACCCATGTTGGCCGGGAACGGCGGCTTCAGACGGGGCTGGCCCTTCTTGCCCTCGAGGCTTTCGAGAAGTGCCGTTTCTTCGCCGCAGATATAGGCGCCGGCGCCGTGATGCACGACGATGTCTATGTCGTAGCCGAGCTTGTTGTTCTTGCCGAGCAGACCGTAGTCATAGCACTCGTCGATCGCGGCCTGCAGGGCTTCGCGTTCGCGCATGAACTCGCCACGGACATAGATGAAGGCATGATGCGCGCCCATGGCGAAGGAAGCGATGACGCAGCCTTCGATCAGGGTGTGCGGATCATGGCGCATGATCTCGCGGTCCTTGCAGGTGCCGGGCTCCGACTCATCCGCATTGACGACGAGGTAGTGCGGACGGCCATCCGATTCCTTCGGCATGAAGGACCACTTGAGACCGGTGGGGAAGCCTGCGCCGCCGCGACCGCGAAGACCTGACGCCTTCATCTCATTGATGATCCAGTCCCGGCCCTTTTCGAGGATTTGCTTTGTGCCGTCCCAGTGGCCACGCGCCATGGCGCCCTTCAGGGACTTGTCCTTGAGGCCGTAGATATTGGTAAAGATGCGATCCTGATCTCTCAACATAACCTAACCTCTCAGCGCGGCTTCTTGCCGAAGACCTTGATGTATTCCGCTTCGCCACCCTTGGCGAGCGCCTTGGCCTGCTTGACCCAGTCGTCCCGCTCGATGCGGCCGGAGAACTTGAGATAGGTGTCGACCCACTCGCGTTCTGCCTTCTTCCACTTGGCGATCTGATCGAACTTGTAGATGCCAAGTCCATTCAGCGTCGCTTCAATCTTCGGACCAACGCCGGAGATCATTTTCAGATCGTCAGGCGTTTCCGGGCGTTCGATCCCGGCAGGACGGTTCTTTTCGTCCATGACCGGAGCCGGCGCCTCAGCCTTTGCAACCGGACGTGCCGCATCGGCGCTATCGCCCTTCTGCTTGACGTTTTGGGCAGCCGCCTTCTTGGCAGTGGCCGGCGTCTTCAGCGACTTGTCCGTTTCCGGCGCATCCGTCACCGGCTTTGCCGCGTTTGCCGGGGGCACGGAAGCCTCCGCGGCCTTTGCCGGCGCCGGTGCCTCGCTGAAGCGGATCGGCTGGATGTCGTCGGTCAGCGTGGTCGGGCCACCGACCGGCGCGGAGTAGATGCGGTCGATCTGCGGACCAGGCTTGATATCGGAGCCCTTGCCCGAGGCAAAACGATCGATGATGTGCTCAAGCTGGATCGGCGACAGGTCTTCATAGCTGTCCTTGAAGATCATCACCATCGGCGCGTTGACGCAGGCGCCCTGACACTCGACCTCTTCCCAGGACAGCGTGCCGTCGGCGTTGCGCTCGAAGGGCTCCGGATGGATCTTCGACTTGCAGACATGGATCAGATCCTCGGCGCCGCGCAGCATGCAGGGTGTCGTGCCGCAGACCTGGATATGGGCGCGGGTGCCGACCGGCTTCAGCTGGAACTGGGTGTAGAAGGTCGCGACTTCCAGGACGCGGATATAGGGCATGTCGAGCTTTTCAGCGACATACTCGATCGCAGCCTTGGTGACCCAGCCTTCCTGCTCCTGCGCCCGCATCAGCAGCGGGATGACAGCCGATTGCTGGCGGCCCGCCGGATATTTGCGAATGGTGGCCTCAGCCCAGGCGGCATTTTCCGCATTGAAGGAAAAGCCTGCCGGCTGGAATTGCTCTTCGGCTAGTCGACGAACGGACATACTTCCTCACGCCTTGTCTCAGTTTATGGAACCACACCGCGTATTCGTCACATTGGCGAATTCGCAGGCATAGGCCGAATTGTCTTTCTGAAGGAATACGAAGAGCTTCGAGCCGGTCCAGCTGGAGCTCTTGATCTCGTATCCATCCTTGATCAGCTGGGCCATAGACACCGTTATCCTCGACGATACAGCGCTTTCTTCCTGGGCCACCGCCTGGGTGGCTCCGAGACAGATCAGCGCTGCGGCGAGGGCTCTCAGCATCAACGGTCAACTTCCCCGAACACGATGTCGAGCGAGCCGAGGATCGCCGAGACGTCGGCCAGCTGGTGGCCGCGGCACAGGAAATCCATGGCCTGCAGATGTGCATAACCCGGAGCGCGGATCTTGCAGCGGTACGGCTTGTTGGTGCCGTCGGACACGAGGAAGACGCCGAACTCGCCCTTGGGGGCTTCGACAGCGGCGTAAACCTCCCCGGCCGGCACGTGATAGCCTTCGGTGTAAAGCTTGAAGTGGTGGATCAGGCCTTCCATCGAGCGCTTCATCTCGCCACGCTTCGGCGGCACGACCTTGCCGTCCAGCGACGACACCGGACCGGTCTTGGCATCGCCCAGCAGGCGGTTGACGCACTGCTTCATGATCTTCACCGACTCGCGCATTTCGAACATGCGGATCAGGTAACGGTCGTAGCAGTCGCCGTTCTTGCCGACCATGATGTCGAAGTCGAGGTCGGCATAGCACTCGTAGGGTTGCGACTTGCGCAGGTCCCAGGCAGCGCCCGAACCGCGGACCATGACGCCGGAGAAGCCCCATGCCCAGCAATCATCGAGGCTCACGACGCCGATATCGACGTTGCGCTGCTTGAAGATACGGTTGCCGGTCAGGAGGTCGTCGATGTCGTCGAGCTTTTCCGGGAACTGGTCACACCACTTGCCGATATCCTCGACCAGCTGGTGCGGCAGATCCTGGTGGATGCCACCCGGACGGAAATAGGCGGCATGCATGCGCGCACCGCAGGCGCGCTCGTAGAACACCATCAGCTTTTCGCGCTCTTCGAAGCCCCAGAGCGGCGGCGTCAGCGCGCCGACGTCCATGGCCTGCGTCGTGACGTTCAGAAGATGGGAGAGGATACGGCCGATTTCCGAATAGAGAACGCGGATCAGCTGGCCACGGATCGGGATCTGGATGTCGAGGAGCTTCTCGACGGCCAGCGAATAGGCGTGTTCCTGGTTCATCGGCGCGACATAGTCGAGGCGATCGAAATAGGGCAAAGCCTGCAGATAGGTCTTCGTCTCGATCAACTTCTCGGTGCCGCGATGAAGCAAGCCGATATGCGGATCGACGCGCTCAACGATTTCACCGTCGAGCTCGAGCACCAGACGCAGAACGCCGTGGGCGGCCGGATGCTGCGGGCCGAAGTTGATGTTGAAGTTGCGGACGTTGTGTTCAGTCATGGTCCCTGCCCTTCCGCTCACTTGGCCGCTTTTTCATCGCCAGGCAGCACGTAGTCCGTGCCTTCCCAGGGCGAGAGGAAGTCGAAATTGCGGAATTCCTGCTTCAGTTCGACGGGCTCGTAGACGACGCGCTTGGCCGAGTCGTCATAACGCACCTCGACGAAACCGGTCGTCGGGAAGTCCTTGCGCAGCGGATGGCCCTCGAAACCGTAGTCGGTGAGGATGCGGCGCAGGTCCGGGTGATCGGTGAACAGGATGCCGTACATGTCCCAGGCTTCGCGCTCGAACCAGTCGGCGCCGGGGAAAACCTGGCAGGCCGAAGGGACCGGCTTGAACTCGCCGGTCGCGACCTTGATGCGGATACGCAGGTTCTGGCGCGGCGACAGCAGGTGATAGACCACGTCGAAGCGGTCTTCGCGCTTCGGGTAGTCGACGCCGCAGATGTCGATCAGGTTGACAAAGCCGCACTGGACGTCGTCGCGCAGGAAGGTCAGGAGCGGGATCAGGTTTTCCGACTTCGCCGTCAAGGTCAGTTCGCCAAAGCGGATCTCGCTCGAGGCGATCAACGCACCGCGGACCTCTGCGAGGTAGGAAGCGAGCTCGTTCAGGGCTTCACTCATGTTTTCAGTCCCTTCGCCTTACCGCTCGATCGTGCCCGTGCGCCGGATCTTCTTCTGCAGGAGCATCACGCCATACAGCAGAGCTTCTGCCGTGGGGGGACAGCCCGGCACGTAGATATCGACCGGCACGACGCGATCGCAGCCGCGCACGACGGAATAGGAATAATGATAGTAGCCGCCGCCATTGGCGCAGGAGCCCATCGAGATCACGTAACGCGGCTCAGGCATCTGGTCGTAGACCTTGCGGAGCGCGGGCGCCATCTTGTTGGTCAACGTGCCGGCGACGATCATGACGTCGGACTGGCGCGGGCTGGCGCGCGGCGCAAAGCCGAAGCGCTCGGCATCGTAACGCGGCATGGACAGCTGCATCATCTCGACCGCGCAGCAGGCCAGACCGAAGGTCATCCACATCAGCGAGCCGGTGCGGGCCCAGTTGATGAGCTCGTCGGTCGAGGTGACCAGGAAACCCTTGTCGGCGAGCTCGTTGTTGATCTCGCCGAAGAAGGCGTCGTCGCTGCCGATCGGCTTGCCGGTGTTGGGATCGATGATGCCCTTTGCCTGTGGCGCCACCAGCGTGGTGTTGGACTGGATCACTCCCATTCGAGCGCCCCCTTCTTCCATTCATAGATAAAGCCGACAGTGAGAACACCGAGGAAAACCATCATCGACCAGAAGCCGAACCAGCCGATCTCACCGAAAGAGACTGCCCAGGGGAACAGGAAGGCGACTTCGAGGTCGAAGATGATGAAAAGGATCGACACCAGATAAAAGCGGATGTCGAACTTCATGCGCGCATCATCGAAGGCGTTGAAGCCGCACTCGTAGGCCGACAGCTTCTCCGAATCGGGCGCCTTGTAGGCGACGGCAAACGGCGCCACCAGGAGCGCGATACCGATGATCAAGGATATGCCGATAAAGATGGCGATCGGAAGGTAAGAACTGAGCAGATCAGTCATCATATCACCCTGCTTGTCTCGCATGCCATAAGGCATCTAGGGCGGAGGCGACAAGCCGTAAAGAGAGTTGCAACGCGCCGTGGTTAGCGCAGGCAGCCACCCAGCGCAAGTCCAACCAAAGCCTTTTCACCCGATACCGGACAGCACCTTACCAGCGGGTAAAATGCCTGTCTCGCGCAATCGCGCGTGCAGTGCAAAAAGACACAGCAATAACGACCGCGAAAGCGACTCGGCAATTCGTTTGATGAGGAGGAGTAAAGAAGAAGTGGCGCGAGTGACGGGGCTCGAACCCGCGACCTCCGGCGTGACAGGCCGGCACTCTAACCGACTGAGCTACACCCGCGCATTTCCAAATCGGGGTTCAAGGCGATCCCCGTCGAGCGGCTTGCCGTTCGATGAGCGGCTCTCTACGGGGTTCATCCGGAGGTGTCAAGCAGCATCTAAGACAAAACCGTGACCGTCCGATTTTTTCCCACACCCCTCCCCCGAAGCGCTCCGGCGCGCGTTGCTCGCGACAACGCGCCGCAGCCGGAAAACAAGGAAACTGTTGGCTTTTCCACATGGCGAAGAACCGCCCATGACAAAAAAACAAAAAATCTGCACAAACGCTCTTGCAGATTTTCCGCGATCCGCATAGATCACGGCCACCGACGCGGCGGACATGATCCGCAAGGCGCACGGGCGATTAGCTCAGTTGGTAGAGCGCTTCGTTTACACCGAAGATGTCGGGAGTTCGAGTCTCTCATCGCCCACCATTTATCCCATTGAAATCCTTTTAAGTGCTTGACTAGGGCTGGGTTTTCACGTTTTTCCGTTACAAAACGTGTTACAAACTGCGAAGTCGAAGTGCCAAAGAACCCGAAGTATCTGCAGCTTCGTGACGGTCGGTATTATGCCCGTATCGTCATCCCCCCTGCTCTGCGTCCATTCCTCGCTGGCGCAACAGAACTCCGAGAACCGCTTGGAGCTGATCGCAGAAGCGCCACGGCGAATATCGAACACGCTGTCTCGTCAATGAAGCAGAAGATCGCGCGTGCACGAGCCCAGCTTGAGCAGCAGGCGGGAACGAGGACTAGATCCCAATTCAAGCCGATACCTGAAGAGCAGATTGCCTATCGGAGATTTCGGGAGCTCGAGGAACTGGACGCGTTTTTCCGCAAGTCCGACCCTCGCTACGGCGCACACTACTTTCCACCCGAGGATTGGGTCGAAGACCTTCGTAAAGCTATCGCTGGCTCCATGACCAACGCTGAACTTCAGTCGATGGTTGGCAAGACAATCGATCAGGCTCGCCTGCAGGGGGAGCATGACCACGAATTCGGATCCTTTGAATGGCGAAGCCTTGCGATGACCATATGTGTTGCAGAGCTAGAGGCCTGCAGTCTTCAAGCTCTTCGCTACGATCTTATCCATGATGCCAAAACTGAAAACGAGATACTGGCTAAAGGTCAGGAGCTTGAGATCACGGCAAGTTCCGCGAGACCCGCGTTCAGCGTCAGCTTCCAGGACATCATCGATCAGGAGCGCAATAGACGGGCTAGCGGCAAAGACGCCAAACCAATGGTGCCTGCGACATATAAGAAGTATTCCCGGATTTCTAAGGAGTTCGCTGATTTTCGGGGCTCGGACGAGGCATCAACCATAACTGTAGAGGAGGTGGAGCAGTGGATTGCCGACCTTCAGAGGCAGGGTGCAAACACCAACAACACGATTGGCCAAAAGGCCGAGGCACTCGTTACCATTATTGAGTGGGGACGGAAGGCCCATCGCTCCAAATTCTTCGCCGACAGACATCCTCTTGCAGGTATGCGCAAACCCGAGTTTCAGGGGGTCGCATCACATAAGAAGGTGATGACAGAAGCTGAAGTGGAGACGGTGCTCAGGAAGGCCCGAACCGAATCTGACCCTATGTTGCGCTGGCTGCCGTTCATCGGAGCATATACGGGTGCGCGTGTCTCCGAGATCGGGAATCTCGAAAAAGAAAACATCTTCGAACATAATGGGCACTGGTTCATTGAGTTTGATACGGCGGGGGGGAAATCGCTCAAGACTCAATCGAGCCGTCGGCGGGTGCCCATCCATCCCGCTCTGGTCGAGGAAGGGTTTCTTGATTTCTTGAAAGTCATGCCACCCGGCAGGCTATTTAGAGGAAAGACCAAGACCGATATACAAGTCCAACCACGCATGTCTGAGTGGTTGCGAGAATTGATCCCCTATTCGCAGAGGCCGGAGCTGCAACCGAATCACAGCTGGCGACATCGCTGGGAAGATATCGCGCGGCGAGACGGGCTCGACCTTGAAGCTCGGTCATATATCGCTGGAAGAGCATTCCAAGGTAGCCATAGCCTGTATGGCGGATCGGATGTGATGCTCGACGGTCTCTACAGAGAGATCTGTAAGATTAAGAAGGTGAAACTTTGAGAGCGCAGCAGCTCTCGCTGCAGCAGAGATGCCCGCCTCCATCTTTGTTTGGTAAGCTGTCCAAAGCATCGATCGTTTCTGCAAGGCAAGACGTGGTCGCGGCGGACAGCGCTCGTGAGCGTGAGTTGTTGAATGGCCGCGATTCGACGGAAGGCTAACTCTGAAAGGCAGATACTTTTTGTCTGCCCGGAAACACCCCCGTTCAGCCCTCGCTATTATGTCTCATCGCAACAACGATGAGTTAGCAATCATGAACGACAAAACACCCTCCTCCGTCTCGCGTTACATCGAAGAATATGCGAACGCCTCAGCATACTCCTACAAAGAAATTGCCCTGATGGCCGGCTTCAAGACGGAAGACATTATCTACTCTTTCATCAGAGGCGATGTCCGCGTGCCACTGGACATTGTGGATAAACTGGCTCCAGCGCTGGGCTGCGATGCGGGCCAGTTGTTCGTGTTGGTGCTGCAGCAACACTTTACATCCAACCAGATCGAAAAGATCCAGGAAAGCTTCTTCTCGGCCCCGACAAATGCCAGGGAAGCTGCTTGGTTGCGTGAGATCCGCCACTTCTACAAGGGCGATCTGCCACCGCTTACACCGCGCATGGCAGAGAAACTGCGGGCAGTGCTCCCTCTTGTAAGGTGATCAATTAAGGTTTTTGATTTGATTGGAACCGTTGTGGCGCTGCGAAGGAACCGCACGCCACAGTGCCGCTATATCAGCCACAAAACAGATATCGGCCAGGAACTCACAATCATACCTTCCGCCATTTTCTTTAAGGTCTGCACCTAACGATCCGAAACGGTTTAGTCTCCGAAGCAGCGTCTCGAGAAGGCAGTAATGCATTTTTCCGGCGGACTGCATCCCGTGACCGAAACCAATGACGGCGGGAGAATGGACATCGGAGCAACGCCGGATTCGGGGAAAGCCACCCATCACTACATCATAATGATACTTCTGGAAACTGAATGCTGGCTTGCAGCCCGGATCTAATTCTGACCGAACACTGGGGACGCAGCACTATTCGTTTGGTGGCTGAACTCGATTTAAGCGGGGTCTACCGATCACACGCAGGAGGCGACGATTGTGCTCGTTCGTGAGGTAGGGCCGTCGGCAACGTCTAGCTTCAGCATCTCAAAACAATCTGCAACGATCAGATCGTTTTCTGCATCGGCCCATGGTCCGTCAGCCCTAACCTAATGCTGAATGAAATAGATTCGGCTGTCATTTGATTTTTGTCCTGACTTTGCCCCACGATTGGTAGAGAAGATTGAGAACAACTTGCTCATAAAGTAGCCGTTCAGAGCTTTTCGCACCCTTGCACCACATCCGCCATTGTTGTTTGATTATCATCTGGCCTGCTTGTCCGAAGTGCCCCTAGCGGCACGGCGGCATCGCAACGCAGGGCGAAGTCGGCTTAGATGAGGGTGTGCAAAATAGACGATACTACGCCTTCATTTGTTGATAGGTGCCTGTCGGTCGATCTAGAGGTTAATCCAGAGAGTGCCGAGATCTTTGCCTTCGCAGCGGTCCGTTGTCGTGATCATGAGAAGGTCGTCTTCCGCGACAAAGATCGAGAGGCTGCTCTTGACCGGCTGGAAAGAATGGCGTCGGAAGCCGAGTTTCTGCTCGGTCACAACATTCTTCGTCATGATCTTCCTCATCTTGCTGCAGCGAGGCCTAGCTTTGGCCGGCTCTCAGCGAAGCCTGTCGATACGCTCTGGCTGAATCCACTTGCGTTTCCGCGCAATCCTTACCATCACCTAGTCAAGCACCATCATGATGGACGGCTGCAGGCTGGGCATGTCAACGATCCAGAATTGGATGCTCGCCTGGTTCTACAGGTCCTGGCAAATCAGATAGAGGCATTTAAGAGCCTCGAAGATCGTGCGCCGGCAGTCATCGAAGCTTACCACTATCTCTCGACCTGCGCGCCAGGCAGCGGTGGTTTCGACGCTTTTTTCGCCGACTTGCGCCGAGCTGCTCGGCCGACACCTTTAGCCGCCGGGCGGGCGATCCAGCAGCTCCTGGAGGGGCAGGCCTGCGCAGCTCGAGTGCGAGATCTATTGCAACGCCTTTCGTCGCCCCATCTGGGGTGGTCGGTGGCCTATGCGCTCTCTTGGATATCCGTCGCGGGCGGAGATTCTGTCATGCCGCCTTGGGTGCGGGCGCAGTTCCGTGAGGCCGCGCAGATCGTCCGGCACCTCCGAGACAATCCTTGTGACGACACCGGTTGTGATTGGTGCCGTGAGAGAAACGATCCAAAGAAAGCACTGTCTCGCTGGTTCGGGTTTGACGGGTTCCGGGCCGAGCCGAAGGATGATGCCGGTCGCCCCTTGCAAGAGCGCATCGTGGCGGAGGCAATGGCTGGCCGCTCGGTGCTTGGCATCCTGCCTACTGGCACTGGCAAATCTGTCTGCTACCAAATCCCAGCCCTTTCACGGTTCGATAAGACCGGCGCTTTGTCTGTGGTGATCTCGCCACTGGTGGCCCTTATGGCCGATCAGGTCCAAGGCCTTGCACGACATGGCATCTCCAGCTGCGTGACGATCAACGGCCTCCTGTCACTGCCAGAGCGGCACGCAGCATTGGATCAGATCCGAATGGGCGAGGCAGCGATCTTGCTAATTTCGCCTGAGCAGTTGCGGAATGCTTCAGTGCGCTCGATCTTATCGCAGCGCGAGGTCGGCTACTGGATCCTCGATGAGGCCCATTGTGTGTCGAAGTGGGGGCATGATTTCAGGCCGGACTACCGCTATGTTTCGCGGTTCATCCGTGAGTTTACGGGTGATCGGGAACCGGCTCCCGTCATCTGTTTGACTGCGACGGCCAAGCCCGAAGTGGTTCGCGACATCAGGGACCACTTCCACGCTCGCCTGGGAGTGGAGCTCTTGCTGCTCGACGGAGGGGCAACGCGTAACAACCTCACCTTCGAGGTCCAGGAAACCCACCGCAGTCGTAAACTGGCGGACATCCTGGACACCATCGAGCGCGCACTCCCGCAAGAGGGAGCGTCGGGAGCGGTCGTTTACTGCGCCACGCGCGCTGCAACTGAAAAAGTCGCCGGCTTCTTACAGCAACAGGGATTGGCCGCTGACTACTTTCATGCCGGCCTGATGCCCGAACGCAAGCAGGATATCCAGGAACGCTTCCGGGTAGGTGACCTCAGGATCATTGCCGCGACCAATGCATTCGGGATGGGGATAGACAAGCCTGACATCCGGCTGGTGGTCCATGGCGATATACCGGGATCGCTGGAAAACTATCTGCAAGAAGCGGGGCGCGCCGGACGAGATCGCAATCCTGCCGTGTGCGTGTTGTTATTCAACACGGATGATGTCGAGCGACAGTTTTCGCTCAGTGCACGCTCACGCCTAGCGCGTCACGAGATCAGTGGGATCCTCAAGGCGCTGCGTCGCCTGGATGCAAAGGGCAAGCACCGAGGTGGAGTCGTTGCGACGCCAGGCGAGATCGTTCGTGAGGATGTAGCGCAGGATTTTGAGCGCGACAGTGCGACCGACGACACGAGGGTCAAGACGGCGATTGCTTGGCTTGAAGAAGCCACCTTGCTGACGCGCGACGAAAACCGCGTGCAGGTGTTTCCTTCATCTCTCCGAATTCGCACCATGCAGGAGGTCGATGCCATACTGACAAAGGCGGAGATCACGGGGTCGCGGCGAAAGCAGCTCATAGCTCTGGTCCAGCACTTGATGACGGCCTCTTCGGACGCCGGAGTATCCACGGATGAGCTTTCGGGTGCAAGCGGCCTCACAGGAGGTGCTCTCCGTAAGGCTTTATCCGATCTCGAAACTCTCGGCATCGCAACCGACGACACCGCAATTACCATGTTCGTGCATGTCGGTGTTGAGGGGGCTTCGCGGCACAGATTTCAGATGGCTGCTTCTCTAGAGACTGCCCTGATTGCGGCTTTACGCGAAAATGCACCAGATGCCGAAGATGGGGAGGCATACCCACTGCATCTCGCGACGACCTGTCAGATGTTGCGTGATCAGGGGCACGCCACCGTTCGCCCGGATTTGATCGAAGCCCACCTTCGGAGCTTCGCGCAAGATGGTCGTGACGAGGACGGCGGGCGTGGCAATGTGCATTTCCAGAAACTGAATAGGAGCACATGCCTGGTGCGGCTACAGCGATCGTGGGAGGTGCTGACCAGAACAGCGGAGCTTCGGCGACGTGGATCGGAGTTGCTACTGCTGCACCTGGATGGGCTTGTGCCTAAGGGAACACGCGGCAAGGACATCAGAGTTGAGACGACGATCGGCAAGCTGCAAGCCGCCATAATGGGAGACGTCTTTCTGAAAGGATCTGTCCGTGATGAAACAAAGCTGTTGAGCCGGGCGCTGATGTGGCTTCACGAGCAGGGTGTGATTACGCTCGGGCGAGGCCTAACGATCTTCAGGCCTGCGATTACCGTGAACTTGCGCCCTGGCACAGGCCAATTCACCCAAAAGGACTTTCTGCCTCTCGAGGAGCATTACAGCGAACAAACCATTCAGACCCACATCATGGCGGCCTACGCGTCTCGTGGCCTCATCTCTATCGAAGAAGCTGAGCGGCTGGCATCCGACTATTTCCAGTTGGAGAAAGAAAGCTTCCTAAAGCGTTGGATGCCAGACCGCGCCGGAGAGCTTCGCAGACAGACGACGCTGGAAAGCTGGCGTCGGATCGTCGATGATCTAGGCAGTCAAACGCAGTCAAAGATCGTTGCAGACGATCGTGAGCAGACAAATGTTCTGGTGCTCGCGGGCCCTGGATCCGGCAAGACGCGCGTTTTGGTGCATCGCGTTGCATATCTTGTTCGGATACGGCGCGAGGATCCGCGAGGCATCCTTGTGCTCACTTACAATCGCCATGCCGCCGTTGAAATTCGCAAGCGACTGAAGGACCTTGTTGGCGAAGATGCAGCAGCCGTAACGGTATCGACTTGCCATGCGCTTGCTATGCGGCTCGTGGGTGCGAGCTTTGCCGGGCAGATTGACGCAGACAGCGAGCGCGATTTCGACAAGGTGGTGGTGGAAGCCACGGCCTTGCTGAGGGGCGACGGCCTCCAGAAGGAAGAAGCCGAGGCACTTCGCCAAACTTTGATCGAGGGGTATCGGTGGATCCTGGTGGACGAATACCAGGACATTGGTCCTGAAGAGTATGGGTTGATTGCTGCGGTCGCCGGCCGCTCTCTGGACGACCAGGATCAACGCCTCAGTCTCTTTGCTGTCGGGGATGATGACCAGAACATCTACGCCTTTGCTGGTGCTTCGATTGAGTTCATCCGGCGCTTTGAAACGGACTACAACGCCAAGCCGACCTACCTCGTCGAGAACTACCGTTCGACTGCAGCAATTATCGCTGCCGCCAACCGGGTCATTGCGCCAGCTTCAGGGCGAATGAAAGCAGAGCATGACATCCTTATAAATCGGGCTCGAGCAAAAAATCCCGCAGGCGGCGCGCTTGCCAATCTCGATCCCGTCACGCAGGGACGGGTTCAACTTTTGCACTGCAGCACTGATGGACAGGCTCAAGCCGCAGTGGATGAGCTGGTTCGATTGTCACAGCTGGGGCCGGATTGGTCCTGGTCAAAGACCGCAATCATCGCACGGGAGTGGCGTCTGCTAGAACCGGTGAGAAGCTATTGCGAGGCGAACGGCATTCCAGTGCAGCTTGCGAGCGAGACTTTGCCGCCATTTTGGCGCCTTCGCGAAGTTCGAGCTTTCCTTGCCTTCGTTAGAGCAGCACCTGCCAAGATGCTGACAGTTTCACAGATGCAGGAGTTCATAGCCGCACAGACCCCGAACTGTTGGTGGACGATGATATCTGATGCCTTGTCGGCATTCAGCTTGGAGCTGGATGGCAAGGCGGTTCCTGTCGCCGACCTAATCGAAATGCTGGCGGAATGGGCACGGGATGTCCGTCAGGAACAACGCGGCCTGATGCTCCTGACTGCGCACCGCGCCAAGGGGCTCGAATTCGATGATGTGGTGATCTTGGATGGCGGCTGGGATAGGAACTCACGAGGCGAAGATCGGGATGCGCCGAGGCGTCTTTTTTATGTCGCCATGACGCGAGCCAGGCGCAGCCTGGCGATCATGACGACCAGAGAACAGCACTCGCTCATCGGAATCGACACCCAGGGCATACTGCAGCGACGGATGGCAGGCAATTCATATAAAGATAGAGATCGCCCCCTTCGCTATCAGTTGGTGGAGCCACAGATGGTGGACCTCTCCTGGACAGGTCGGCAGAGGCAGGGACATCCCGTGCATCAAGCGCTGGAAAGACTGCGGACCGACGATCCAGTAAACCTGGTTGATATCGGGGGCCGTTGGATGTTGCAGAATTTTCAGGGCATCAGCATCGGCCGCATGGCCAAGAGCTATCAACCACCCGATGGACTGCGTTTCGTGCGAGGTAAAGCTCGGTCAATCATTCGCTGGCGTAAGGTGGACAACGGGGAGGAATATCAGGTCTCACTACGAAACGACGAATGGGAAGTTGTGCTTCCGGAGTTGGTGTTCGCGTAACAGAGCAGCAACCATCGTTCGTCTTGGAGAATGTGAGCCTGCCCGCGTCCATGATATGACCACGCGCAGTCGAAGCGGTGAGTTTACTCTACCGCCTCTATAAGCGCACTCTCGTTCCGTGCGTCGACTACCTTGATGTTGCTTGCGCGGAACAAATCAACGGCTTCACGGAAGGCCTGCTTGCGCTTCGCAGAATCGTCGGGGCCTTCGACAGCAACAACCACATCAGGCGGTAGCTTGTCCTTCAAACGTTGGATCGTAAACAGCCATTTGTTCCCGTGATCAAGTATACGCGTCGGCTCATCCTGGCCAAGATAGATTGGCTTCAAGACCTTGAGTGCTCTGTCTTCTACAACCTCTACAAAGGGAAATTTCGCTGAATAAACCCCATCCGAGAAAAGCATCGGCCTAAAATTTTTGCCAATGTCACGCATCTTCAAAAGGCCCCGGACCTGCTTCTCGAGTAGTCCTTCCCGGTAAACTGCTCCTGCGAAATTCCGCCGGACATAGTAGTTGAAAAGATCTTCGAGCTTGCCCCTCGGATCATCCGTCATTGCAAAGCGCACTTCGCTGAAGCGGATCATCCCCTCACGATCTTTCGTCAGTGCATGAAAAAGGTGTTCGGCATTGTCGCTCAGCTCGAATTCGAACCTGCTTTGCCCGTCACCCACATGTCCAGCAAGATCACGGATGCGCTTTAGCTCGACATGGTATCTTCTGAGCACCGCACGGGTGGTCTCGGCCTCGACGCTATCGAAGAAGCTTGTCAGTCGGCCTAGGCGCCTGGTCTCGATCCGAAAATCAAAATAACTCATGCGCGGCGCGACCAGCACAATACCGATGTTAGCGAATTCTTCCGTTTCAACGTGGGGCTGGAAACGGATAATCGCATAGCTAATTGCATGCTTTTTCATGTTCGTTCCCAAAACGCTCGCACTCTATGACGCTTCAATGTGTCTTCAACGCGACGGAGCGACAAGCTGATTTCGACCGTGCAGGCGTCGTCCACATAATGCCATCGCTCCGGGATGTCACCCAAGATCTCCGGCAGGCCCAACAAAGCCTCGTCAAAAAGTGCATTGTAGCGCCCTTGCAGCAGCACATCACCACAGATATCAGACAATGAGCTGCGAAATATATGGCCCTCCAGCAGTGTATTTAGAGTTACGGTTTCGTCGAACGCTAGATTGTGATCTATCACAATCAGCCGCCGCTCGGTTTCTGACCACAGAATGTTGGGGTTCCCACCGGTGTCACTCAGTGTGCGGTCGCCATTTTGAATCCACCAATCGAATGCGGCCACATCACGTTTCACTACTTCCGGCACCTGCTGGACATTCACGAACGATATCTCGTTGGCGCTTTCGACGTTCTCAGAGCCGAACAAGAGGCCAGCCCCCAGATCGCGCAATGCCCCCTCACGACCCGCTTCATAGAGTTCTAGTGGCACCGTCACGATGCGAAACGGTGGAATGGGTAAGCCCAGGCGGATTGCTAGCTGTCCGGCGATCCATTCTTTTACCAGAGAGGAGTAGCCTGCACCCTTGCCCTTCACAAAGTAGAGCTTCTTATCGGCTCCCCGACAAATGTAAGGCTGAGTAACGCCTTGGTGGGAGCGCTTAAGGACTTCGTCAATCTCTATCCGCATCAGTCCCCACGAGCGCTGAAAAACAAGATTCGTTTAGATCATACCAAATTGGTCTGTCCAAGACAGTCATGGGGCCTGCGACACGTGCGCGGCTAGCCCCGCCTTGACCGTGCCATCAGCCCGGCAAAGCTCGCATTCTCCCGGATGTCACTATCCGCCACCAGAGCGTATCCCCACGGCTTCCCATCAGTCTCCTTGGCGAGGTCGGTCGCATATTGCACCCATTTCACAACGGCGCGCCCCCTCTCAGACGATTGGATACTGTATGTCGCAATCAGACTTCACGTCGAAGATCAATCTCTCTGTAGGCATCTTCAGGACGAGCTCCGGCTCGTAGGCTTGCCGGCACATCATTTGATCTGGAACTAACCAGCCGCAAGCCTTGACCAGCGCTCGACCTCCGTGTCGGCATCGTGCTTTTGCTAGCGATCCGGCTAAGCGAAGAGACTGAAGGCGCGTTCTTTAGGACGCGCCCTCGTTACGGTGGAAATACTTATTATACTTGATCTGTCGCCTTCCCCCGCCCACGCGTGGGGCAACCGGCTTTTACGCCGGTTCACTCACGATCCTAGCGCCATGAAGCCGGAGCATTTCGAGCAGTGAGATAGCAGGTTTCTGTGGGATTTCTTCAGCCGTCACCATGTCACTACGAAACCGCTTCAGCGCTTCAAAACTCTTATCGATGTAGTGTGCGACTTCCGCGAGTGAAAGAAGCTCAGAACTAAGCGACTGAAGATCGTGTCCCGGCGCGTGGTGTAGTTGGTTGGTAGCGAAGCCGCTCGCGAGCGCGCCCTCCAATGTGCTGTAGGGAGCGGGCGGCGTAGCGGTGGTCACCAGTGTTTTCCGGTAGGGTCGGGTTGCTTAGAGCCAACCTGAGGGACACCACCGATGACCGACGACATGATGAACCTGCGCTCACTCGTTGAGAAGAGCGCCGACGCCGATTTGTTGCGCGAGATGATCGGCTTTGCTGCCGAGAAGCTGATGGCGCTTGAAGTGAGTGCGAAGACCGGCGCGGGCTACGGCGAGAAGAACAGCTTCCGACTTGCCCAGCGCAACGGCTACCGCGATCGAGACTGGGAGACACGAGCAGGAACCGTCGAACTGCGCATCCCCAAGCTTCGCACGGGCAGCTACTTCCCGAGTTTCCTAGAACCGCGCCGAATGGCCGAGAAGGCTCTGACGGCAGTCATTCAAGAGGCTTACATCCAAGGCGTTTCGACCCGATCCGTCGATGATCTCGTCAAGGCCATGGGCATGAGCGGCATCTCCAAGAGCCAGGTATCGCGGCTCTGCGAAGAGATCGACGACAAGGTCAAAGCCTTCCTCGACCGTCCTATCGAGGGCGAGTGGCCATACCTCTGGATCGATGCCACCTACCTTAAGGTTCGTCGCGGCGGTCGTATTGTCTCGGTAGCGGTCATCATCGCGGTGGGTGTGAACACTGACGGCCGGCGCGAGGTGCTCGGCATGGAAATCGGCACATCAGAAGCAGAAGCGATCTGGACCGAGTTCCTACGCAAGCTGACCAGACGAGGCCTGCGCGGCGTCAAGCTCGTCGTCTCCGATGCGCATGAAGGCATCAAGGCAGCCGTGTCGAAGGTGCTTTCCGCCACATGGCAGAGGTGCAGGGTTCACTTCATGCGCAATGCCCTCGCTCATGCAGGCAAGAGCGGACGGCGTGTCGTCTCCGCCTTCATCGCCACGGCCTTTGCCCAGGACACCCCGGAGGCGGCAAGCACCCAATGGCGCAATGTCGCCGACCAGATCAGGCCGAAGGTGCCGAAACTCGCCACGCTGATGGATAGCGCCGAGCAGGACGTGCTCGCCTACATGACCTTTCCCAGGCAGCACTGGGCAAAGCTTCATTCGACAAACCCGATCGAGCGTCTCAACGGCGAGATCAAGCGACGCACAGAAGTCGTCGGCATCTTCCCCAACGACGATGCCATCGTCAGGCTCGTTGGGGCGCTGCTGCTCGAGCAGAACGACGAGTGGGCCGTTCAGCGATCCCGCTACATGACACTTGAGACCATAGCAGCAATGAGCGATGATCCGCTCATCAGCCTGCCAGCCGCAAGCTGATCAATTCCCGGCTTTGTCCGGAAGGCACGGCCAGCGCCGGAGCTACACCACGC
>LFEF01026678.1_pt1 | contig 73783 bp, 63 predicted proteins | sample 619371 | NCBI WGS metagenome assembly LFEF01 (sample SAMN03014291, study PRJNA259931) | freshwater metagenome | biome: lake; feature: waterbloom | place: China: Taihu Lake | collected 2006-08 | depth 0 m m
TACCACTGGTACCGGCGGCGAGGGCGGCGAGCGCGGCGCTTACTGATTCCGCGAACAGCACGACGGCCCGGCAAGCCTCTGGCTTCCGGGCCGTTTCGCGTCCTGCCGGTGACCGCTCGGCCGAAGACCGTGGCGCCGGCGAAACCTTGGCGGCGCGGATGTGCCGAAAGCGCAAGAGACGATCGGAGGTGCGACGATGAATTTTTTGCGCTACGGCATCCTGCTGCTTTCGCTGGCGTTCGCCTCGGGCGTGATGGCAGAAGGCACCGGCCCCACCCAGCCCGACAAGGCGCGCCAGCACCCGCTGGACAACAGCGAGCCCCGTGACGAACCGGCCGAGCAGCCGAGGCAGCAACAGCAGCTCGATCAGCCGCCGACGCTGCAACCGCGCCAGTCACCGATCGAAACCGATGTTCCGCCTCAGCTCGATCCGGTGGACGAGCAGCCCGGTAGCGATGTGGACGCGGCCGGCCCGCGCGTGCTGCGCAGCTAGCACGCCGCTGCGTGCCGAGCGAAGGCTGCGGGAATGAAAAAGGGAGGCCGAAGCCTCCCTTTCACTCGACCGCTTCGCAGCGTCAGAACAGCACGCGACTGCGGATGGTGCCGTTGACGTGCTGCAGCTTTTCCAGCGCCAGGTCGGAGTATTCCTTGTCCACGTCGATGACGACGTAACCGACCTTCTCGTTGGTCTGCAGGAACTGGCCGCAGATGTTGATGCCGTTGTCGGCGAAGACCTTGTTGATCTCGCTCATCACGCCCGGAATGTTCTGGTGGATGTGCAGCAGGCGATGCTTGCCCGGGTGCGACGGCAGGGCGACTTCCGGGAAGTTGACCGAAGACACCGAGGTGCCGTTGTCGCTGTACTTGACCAGCTTCTCGGCGACTTCCAGGCCGATGTTGGCCTGCGCTTCGGCGGTGGAACCACCGATGTGCGGGGTCAGGATCACGCGATCCAAGCCACGCAGCGGGCTTTCGAATTCCTCGTCGTTGGACTTCGGCTCGACCGGGAACACGTCGATGGCGGCGCCGATCAGGTGCTCGTCCTTGATCGCGGCGGCCAGGTGATCCAGCTCGACCACGGTGCCGCGGGCGGCGTTGATCAGGATGGCGCCTTTCTTCATGGCGCGGATTTCCTTCTCGCCGATCATCCACTGGGTGGACGGCAGCTCCGGAACGTGCAGCGAGACGATGTCGCACATGCCCAGCAGCTCGTACAGCGAGCCGATCTGGGTGGCATTGCCCAGCGGCAGCTTGGTCACCACGTCATAGAAGAAGACCTGCATGCCCAGCGCTTCGGCCAGTACCGACAGCTGCGTGCCGATGGAGCCGTAGCCGATGATGCCGAGCTTCTTGCCGCGGATCTCGAAGGAGTTGGCTGCCGACTTGATCCAGCCGCCGCGATGGCAGGAAGCGTTCTTCTCGGGGATGCCGCGCAGGAGCAGGATGGCTTCGGCCAGCACCAGTTCGGCCACGGAACGGGTGTTGGAATAGGGTGCGTTGAACACCGCGATGCCGCGCTCGCGGGCGGCGTTGAGGTCGACCTGATTGGTGCCGATGCAGAAGCAGCCGACGGCGATCAGCTTCTTGGCGCAGTCGAACACTTCCTCGGTGAGCTGCGTACGCGAGCGGATGCCGATGAAATGGGCGTCGGCGATCTTTTCCTTCAGCTCATCGCCGGACAGCGCGGTCTTGAGGTACTCGATGTTGGTGTAGCCGGCCGCCTTCAGGGTATCGACAGCGTTCTGGTGCACGCCTTCGAGAAGAAGGAACTTGATCTTGCTCTTGTCGAGAGAGGTCTGGCTCATCTGCATTAAAACCTTAAGGCCGAAGGATAGGACTGAAGTGTCCAGCGAAGGCTGGCCGACCCGGCAATGCCGGTGCCGGGAGTCTGCCGAGGCACGTTTCAAAGGGGTGCGTATGCTAGCATACGAGCCCCTCGAAACACCCCCACCCCTGTGCTGAAGCGTGCTCAGGGTGACCATGAATCGTATGAGAGTTCCCGTGATGACCGACCCCGCCCTGATCGATGAGCTGAAAACCCTGGTCGAGCCCGGCAAAGTGCTGACCGACGCCGATTCGCTGAACGCCTACGGCAAGGACTGGACCAAGCATTTCGCTCCCGCGCCGTCGGCCATCGTCTTCCCCAAGAGCATCGAGCAGGTGCAGGCCATCGTGCGCTGGGCCAACGCCCACAAGGTCGCGCTGGTGCCGTCGGGCGGTCGCACCGGGCTTTCGGCCGCCGCCGTAGCGGCCAATGGCGAGGTGGTGGTGTCGTTCGACTACATGAACCAGATTCTCGGATTCAACGAGATGGATCGCACCGCCGTCTGCCAGCCCGGCGTGGTCACCGCGCAGCTGCAGCAGTTCGCCGAGGACAAGGGCCTGTACTACCCGGTGGACTTCGCCTCCGCCGGCTCCAGCCAGATCGGTGGCAACATCGGCACCAACGCCGGTGGCATCAAGGTGATCCGCTACGGCATGACCCGCAACTGGGTCGCCGGCATGAAGGTGGTAACCGGCAAGGGCGACCTGCTGGAGCTGAACAAGGACCTGATCAAGAACGCCACCGGCTACGACCTGCGCCAGCTGTTCATCGGCGCCGAGGGCACGCTGGGCTTCGTTGTCGAGGCCACCATGCGCCTGGAGCGTCAGCCGACCAACCTCACCGCGCTGGTGCTGGGCACCCCCGATTTCGATTCGATCATGCCGGTGCTGCACGCCTTCCAGGACAAGCTGGACCTGACCGCCTTCGAATTCTTCTCCGACAAGGCGCTGGCCAAGGTGCTCGGCCGCGGTGACGTGCCGCCGCCGTTCGAGACCGACTGCCCGTTCTACGCGCTGCTGGAATTCGAGGCCACCACCGAGGAGCGTGCCGAGCAGGCGCTGGCGACCTTCGAACATTGCGTCGAGCAGGGCTGGGTGCTCGACGGCGTGATGAGCCAGAGCGAGCAGCAGCTGCAGAACCTGTGGAAGCTGCGCGAGTACATCTCCGAGACCATCAGTCACTGGACACCGTACAAGAACGACATCTCGGTCACCGTCGGCAAGGTGCCGGCCTTCCTCAAGGAAATCGATGCGATCGTCGGCGAACACTACCCGGACTTCGAGATCGTCTGGTTCGGCCATATCGGCGACGGCAACCTGCACCTGAACATCCTCAAGCCCGACGCCATGGACAAGGACGAGTTCTTCGGCAAGTGCGCGACGGTGAACAAGTGGGTGTTCGAGACCGTGCAGAAGTACAACGGCTCGATCTCTGCCGAACACGGCGTCGGCATGACCAAGCGTGACTACCTCGAGTACAGCCGCTCGCCGGCGGAAATCGAATACATGAAAGCGGTCAAGGCGGTGTTCGATCCGAACGGCATCATGAACCCCGGCAAGATCTTCGCGGCCTGAGTCGCCCACCGACCCAAGGAGTCATCGATGAGCTACCAGCACCACTACACCGACGGCACGCCGATCCATTACCCGCTGGGCAAGGTGGTCTGCATCGGCCGCAACTACGCCGAGCACGCCAAGGAACTGAACAACCCGGTGCCCACCGAGCCGCTGCTGTTCATCAAGGCCGGCAGCTGCACCGTGCCGCTGGAAGGCGGCTTCAGCATCCCGAGCGATCGTGGTGCGGTGCATTACGAAGCGGAAATCGCCGTGCTGATCGGCAAGCCGCTGTCGCGCAAGCCCAACGAGGAAGAGGTGCGCGATGCCATCTCCGGCTTCGCCCCGGCGCTGGATCTGACCCTGCGCGACGTGCAGGCCAGGCTCAAGGAAAAGGGTCACCCGTGGGAAATCGCCAAGAGCTTCGACGGCGCCTGCGTGCTGGCACCGTTCGTGCCGGGCGACGCGGTGGAGGATCTGGGCGACATCGGCATCCGCCTGAGCATCAACGGCGAAGTCCGCCAGGACGGCAACAGCAGTCAGATGCTCAATGCCATCCTGCCGCTGCTGCAGCACATCGCCGGGCATTTCAGCCTGCAGCCGGGCGACGTGGTACTGACCGGCACGCCGGCCGGTGTCGGCCCGCTCAACCAGGGCGATGAGCTGGTGCTGGAGCTGGTCGGCCTGTCCCGCTTCGAGAGCCGCGTGCTCTGATCCATCGACGCGGCGGGATTCACCCGCCGCGTTTGCCGCTTCTTTGCGAACCGTTCTCGTGTTGTAATCCGGCACCCTCCGCTGGAACGCTTTTCATGCCCGTTCGTTATTCCCGTTGGCGCCTGCTCGTCGCTGTCGTCCTGTTGCTGCTGTTCGTTGCGCTGCTCATCGCCGGTCGGCTGCTGCATTGGGATGACCAGCTGCGGCTGTACTGGAGCGAGCGCTCGGTCACTGCCGAACAGCGTGCCGCCGGCATCTGGCTGCCGGACTATGAGCTGGCGCTGGAGACCACGCTGGCCGGGCTCGAGGAAGACGAAACCTCCGGGCTGACCTGGAACCCGCTGACCGGCACGCTGTTCACCGTTACCGGCAAACATCCGCAGCTGATCGAGTTCACCCCGGCCGGTGTCGTATTGCGGCGCATCGCACTGACCGGCTTCTCCGATCCGGAAGCGGTGGAGGCGCTGGATGATGGCCGCCTGGCGATCGTCGACGAGCGCCGCCGGCTGGTCGCGGTATTCCGCCTGGAGCCGGGCGTGGAAAGCCTGGAGCTGGACGACCTCGCCAGCTATGACCTCGGGTTCGCCGAGGCCGGCAACAAGGGCTTCGAGGGGCTGGCGTGGAATCCGCATACGCAACGCCTGCTGCTGGCCAAGGAACGCGACCCGCAGGGGCTGTTCGAGCTGCCATTCCCCGGCGAGGACGGTGCCGTCGGCGCGCTGAAGGCATTGCCCAGCCAGCCGCTGCTGGTGCGCGACCTGTCATCGGTGACGATCGATCCGCGCAGCGGTCATACGCTGCTGCTCTCGGACGAGTCCCGGCTGCTGGTGGAGCTGGACCTGCAAGGCAAGCCACGCAGCTTCATCGCCTTGTTCGGTGGTCTGAATGGCCTGGTGCAGGGCATCGAGCAGGCCGAGGGCGTCGCCATGGACGGCGAAGGCAACATCTATGTGGTAGGCGAGCCGAACCGCTTCTACGTGTTCAGCCGCAAGCGCTGAGACGTTGCGCCCGTTAAGCCTGGTGTAAGCCAGGCCCGACACAATCGCGATTTCAGAATTAGAAGAAAGTGGGTGTCATGCGTGCGTTGAAAATCCTTCTGGCTGCGCTGCTCGGCGTTGCCCTGTTACTGGCCGTGGCGGCCGGCGTTCACTACCGTCTGTTCGAGCGCGGCTGGTTCCACTTCACCCAGTGGCAGCAGGGCGAGCAGAGCGGCAGCGCCTCGTTGTGGCTGCCGGACTACCGGGTCGCGATCCAGGGCAAGGTCGTCGCCGGTATCGACGATGACCTGTCTGCGCTGACCTTCGATCCGGATCGCAACAGCCTGATCGCCGTCACCAACGGCGATCCGCACTGGCTGGAACTCAGCCTGGAAGGCGATCTGCTGCGCGCCATTCCGCTGGTCGGCTTCGGCGATCCGGAGGCCATCGAGTACATCTCCGAAGGCGTCTACGTGATCAGCGATGAACGCCTGCAGCGGTTGCTGCGCGTCGAGGTCAATGAGCAGACGAGCGTCATCGATGCCGAGCAGGCGCAACAGCTGTCGCTGGGGATCGACCTCAACGGCAACAAGGGCTTCGAGGGGCTCGCCTACGATACGGTGGGCCAGCGCCTGTACGTCGCCAAGGAGCGCAACCCGGTGCGCATCTACGAGATATCCGGCTTTCCATTTGCCGAGCCGACGCCCTCGGTGCATATCAGTGAACACCAGGCGCGACTGTTCGTGCGCGACCTTTCCAGCCTGCAGTTCGACGAGCAGACCGGCCACTTGCTGGCGCTTTCCGACGAGTCCCGCCTGGTGGTCGAGCTGGACGCCGATGGCCAGCCGCTCAGCAGCCTGTCGCTGAGCGCGGGCCGGCACGGGTTGGAGCGGGACGTGCCGCAGGCGGAGGGGATGGCGATGGGACCGGACGGCACGCTCTATCTGGTCAGCGAGCCGAACCTGTTCTACGTGTTTCGCAAACCGGCCAGGTGATCGGACGACCAGCCGATCACCTGGCACCAGCGATCAGGCGACCGGCGAGGCGCTTTCGTCCTGCAGGGCGGCGTTCGGGGCGTGGCGACGGACCGAGTCGCAGCCCTGCTCGGCGCTGTGCAGGCTGGCGTACATCTGGCTCTGACCGATGACCTGGCCATTCGTGGCCTTGAGCACGAAGTAATGCTTGCCGTTGCTCGACTCCCTGACCTCGAACGCCTCTTCGCGCACGGCATTCTTGCGTACCGAATCGATGCCGTTGAGCGCCGAAGCGTGGGCCTTGTACTGTTCGCTGGACAACACGACCTGGCCGTTGCTGGCCAGCAGATTGAAATGAAACTGGCCATTGCTGGCGCGTTTCAGCTGGAATTTGCCGGACATGGCGACACCTCCTGTGAATTGCTGCGACGGACTCGGCACAGCAATTCAAGCGTAGTCGCCCGTGGCGAGAGGCGCCGCTGTGTGACGGTCAGCGCGTGAGGGTCTGCACGCCGTCCTGGGTGCCGAGCAGCAGCAGGTCGGCCGGGCGCATGGCGAACAGGCCGTTGCTGACCACGCCGACGATGTCGTTGATCTTGCCTTCCAGCTCCGGGGCGAAGCCGATCATCAGGTTGTGCACGTCAAGGATGACGTTGCCGTTGTCGGTCACCACGCCGTCGCGGTAGACCGGATCGCCGCCGAGCTTGACCAGCTCGCGCGCCACATGGCTGCGCGCCATCGGGATGACCTCCACCGGCAGCGGAAAGGCGCCCAGCTGCTCGACCAGCTTGCTGCCGTCGGCGATGCAGATGAAGGTCTTGGCCACCGCCGCGACGATCTTCTCGCGGGTGAGTGCCGCGCCGCCGCCCTTGATCAGCTCCAGGTGCTTGTTCGCCTCGTCGGCGCCATCCACGTAGAACTCCAGTTCGCTCACCGAGTTCAGGTCGTAGACCGGAATGCCGTGCTGCTTGAGACGTTCGGCGGTGGCTTCGGAGCTGGCCACGGCACCGTCGAAGAAGCCCTTGTGCTTGGCCAGCAGGTCGATGAAGAAGTTGGCGGTGGAGCCGGTACCGACGCCAACGATGCTGCGATCGTTGAGCTTGGGAAGGATATGGTCGACAGCGGCCTGGGCGACGGCCTGCTTGAGCTGGTCCTGGGTCATGGGGGAATCCGGGCGGGAAAGACGAAGCGCGGATTATAGCCCCGCGCCGGCGACCGGTCTCGTGTGCTGCGGCAATGCCGAGGCCTTCGCGGATTGCCGGTGGTCGCCGGGGCGCTCGCGAGGGTAGACTCGGCGTTCCCCGCAAGGCCCGCCCAAGATAGCCAGAATGCTCGAACACTACGTCAAGAAGATCCTCACTTCGCGCGTCTATGACGTCGCCGTCGAAACGCCGCTGCAACCCGCCCGCCAGCTTTCCGAACGGATCGGCAACCAGATTCTGCTCAAGCGCGAGGATCTGCAGCCAGTGTTCTCCTTCAAGGTGCGTGGCGCCTACAACAAGCTGGCGCAGCTTTCGCCCGAGGAACTGGCGCGCGGCGTGGTCACCGCGTCGGCCGGCAACCATGCCCAGGGCGTCGCGCTGGCGGCCAAGCAACTGGGGATCAAGGCCACCATCGTCATGCCGCGCACCACGCCGGAGCTGAAGGTGCAGGGCGTGCGAGCCCGTGGCGGCAAGGTGGTACTGCATGGCGATGCCTTCCCCGAGGCGCTGGCCTATTCGCTGAAGCTGGTGGAAGAGAAAGGCTACGTCTATATCCACCCGTACGACGATCCCGACGTGATCGCCGGACAGGGCACCGTGGCGATGGAAATCCTCCGCCAGCATCAGGGGCCGATCGATGCGATCTTCGTTCCGGTGGGCGGTGGCGGGCTGGTGGCGGGAATCGCCGCCTACGTGAAATACCTCTATCCGCAGACCCGGGTGATCGGCGTCGAGCCGGACGACTCCAACTGCCTGCAGGCGGCCATGGCGGCCGGCGAGCGCGTGGTGCTGGAGCAGGTCGGGCTGTTCGCCGACGGCGTGGCCGTGGCGCAGATCGGCCAGCACACCTTTGATGTCTGCAAGCATTACGTCGATGAGGTGATCACCGTCAGCACCGACGAGATCTGCGCGGCGATCAAGGACATCTACGACGACACCCGCTCGATCACCGAGCCGGCCGGTGCCCTGGCCGTGGCCGGGATCAAGAAGTATGTCGAGCGCGACGGCGTCAGCGGTCAGGTGCTGGTGGGCATCGACTCGGGCGCCAACGTCAATTTCGACCGCCTGCGCCATGTCGCCGAGCGCGCCGAACTGGGCGAGAAGCGCGAAGCGATCATCGCCGTCACCATTCCCGAGCAGCCCGGCAGCTTCAAGGCCTTTTGCGAGGCGATCGGCAAGCGCCAGATCACCGAATTCAATTACCGCTACCACACCGACCGCGAGGCGCACATTTTCGTCGGCGTGCAGACCCATCCGGAAAACGACCCGCGCGCGGCGCTGGTGCAGGGCCTGCGTGACAAGGGCTTCCCGGTGCTCGATCTGACCGACAACGAACTGGCCAAGCTGCACACCCGGCACATGGTCGGTGGGCACGCGGCCGGGGTCAGCGACGAGATGGTGCTGCGCTTCGAATTCCCGGAACGGCCCGGCGCGCTGTTCAACTTCCTCAACAAGCTGGGCGGGCGCTGGAACATCTCGATGTTCCACTACCGCAACCACGGCGCGGCCGATGGCCGGGTGGTCGCCGGCCTGCAGGTGCCGGCCGAGGAGCGCCACCTAGTACCCGCGGCGCTGGACAAGATCGGCTACCGCTACTGGGATGAAAGCGACAACCCCGCCTACAAGCTGTTTCTCGGCTGAGCGCAGATAAAGGAAAGCCAATGGAACACTACCTGACCCTCCGCATCGTGCATGGCGCCACCGCAGTGCTCTTGCTGCTGGGCGTGATCGTGCACTTGCTGATGCTGTGGAAGGCGGCCCGCGGCGGCGACCAGGCCGTGCTGCAGCGCAAGTTGCAACGCACCCGCCGGCTGTCCCTGCCGCTGTTGGCGGTGATCGGACTGTCGTTGCCGCTGACCGGATGGTGGATGACACATCTGGCCGGATGGCCGCTGGGGCAGCTATGGCTGCTGGCCAGCTCCGTGCTGTTCGTCGTGCTGGTAGCGCTGGTGCCGCTGCTGGCCGGCCGCCTCGCCGCCTGGCAGGCACCGGGCAACGCCACCGCCGCACGCAATGCCGGCATCTACGGCGTGCTGGTACTGCTGGTGCTGATCGCAATCACGGCGCTGATGGTCGCCAAGCCGGTCTGATCAATCGCCCGCACGGCCCCTGCGGCGCAGCCAGGCCAGGGCCAGCAGCAGGTAGATCGCCGAGCCGCCCCAGTACAGCCAGGCGAAGCCGTCGGCCAGCCCGATCAGCAGGTAGGCGAGCAGCGGCCCGAGGGCGGCGCCCAGGTCCTGGGCGATCGAATAGCGCGTCATGAAGGCGACGACGTTGCCGGCGCTGGCGACGTCGCTGGCCAGCGCATCGGTAAGGGTGGTCAGCGCCGTCGCCAGCAGCATCACCAGCAGGGTCACGGCGAGCCAGGGCAGCAGCGGCAGGCCGCTGGCCATCAGGCCGAAACTCAGCGCCGCCACCAGCAGCGTTCCGCCATAGAGCCGCGAGCGGCCGCGCGGGCCGTCGGACCAGGCACCGAAGCGCCGACCCAGCCAAGGCTCCCATGACCAGCGCAGCGCCTGCAGGATGCCAGACAGCGCGGTCGCGCTGAGCAGCAGGCCGAACAGGTCGAGCCGGTTGCCGTAGAAGCGTTCGATCAGTGCGCTCAGGGTCGCCGCCAGCACGCCCTGGATCAGCATGGCGGTGCAGAAGCCACTGACGATTACCCGGTATTTGCCGTTCAGCCGTGCGGACCGTCGCGGGGTGTCGGCGGCGGGCGCCGCCGGCAATTGGCGCTCGTCGAGCGCCGCCGGGGGCTGGAAGTGGCGCAGCAGCAATGGCAGGCCCAGCAGGGCCATGGCGGCGAAGCTCAGGGCCAGTGCCGGCAGGCCGTAGACCGGCACCAGCAGGCCGCCGAGCAGCATGCCGACGAGGCTGCCGAGTCGATAGAGACCGTTGTACAGGCCCATCGCCTGGCCGCGCGACTGGCCGGCGGCACAGTAGACCACCGCCGATAGGCCGCCGATGCGGAAGAACGACCAGCCGATGCCCCACAGCGCGCGCAACAGCAGCCAGGCGATGAACCCCTTGGCGATGCCGTAGCCCAGGGTGGTCAGGGTGCCGAGCGTGGTGGCCAGCAGCAGGCCGGCGCGCAGACTGATGCGCTGGTACAGCCAGCCGATCAGCGGGTTGAACGGCAGGCGGATCAGGCGGTTGACCGAGAGCAGTACGCCCACCTGCCAGAGCGCCTCGAGGCCGACTTCGTGCCAGTAGATCGGCAGGGCGATGTACAGCATGGAATCGCCGGTCAGGCACAGTGCGGTGGCCAGGGCGACCACCACGATCGGTCGGGAACTGCGTTGTTCGAGGGACGCGGGCATGCTGCTCCTCTTGTGAGCGTGCGAGCGGTGTCCCGGGCAGGCTGACCGCGGTGTCGGGTTCCTTTGGGGTGTCGCATTAGCGCCGCGCCGCAGCACGGCGCGTAATTCGTCGGATCACGGGCGCAGCGAGATGACCTGCCAGCCGCGCTCCTCGGCGATCGCCCGCAGCACCGGGTCGGGATCGACCGCCACCGGATGGGTGACCCGCTCGAGCAGCGGCAGGTCGTTGCGCGAGTCGCTGTAGAAATAGCTGCCTTCCAGGCTCTGCTCGGTTTCCGCCAGCCAGCGCTCGATACGCTGGACCTTGCCTTCCTGGAAGCAGGGGATGTCGGTCAGGCGGCCGGTGTAACGGCCGTCGCGCATCTCGCATTCGGTGGCCAGCAGGGTGTCGACGCCCAGGCGTGCGGCGATCGGTCCGGTGATGAAACGGTTGGTGGCGGTGACGATCGCCACCTTGTCACCGGCTTCCAGGTGCTGGCGCAATAGCGCTTCGCCCTTGCTCAGCACGATGGGCTCGATGTGCTCGCGCATGAACTCCTCGTGCCAGGCCTGAAGCTGCGTCATTTCGCTGCGCCCCAAGATTTCCTGACAGAAGTTCTGGTAGGCGTGCACGTCGAGGTTGCCGGCCAGGTAGTCCTGATAGAAGGCATCGTTACGGGCCCGGTAGTGGCTCGCATCGACGATGCCGCGCTGGCAGAGGTATTCGCCCCAAGCATGGTCGCTGTCACCGGCCAGCAGGGTGTTGTCGAGATCGAATAGAGCCAGGCGCACGGAAGATTTCCTCGGGGATGGTCAGGGCAGCGCCAAGCATAGCGGTTAGATCGTCCGCGGTGCAGTCTCGGCCCATCTGCCAGGCGGTGCAGCGCGGGTCAGGAGCGCGGGCCGAACGGCGGCTTGCTGCGCTTTCGGCTTGTTGCGGTTTTGTGGAACAATGCCGCGACATGCGTCTGCGAGGTGGTATGCCGTGATCGATTCCGATGGTTTTCGCCCCAATGTCGGCATCATCCTGACCAATGATGTCGGTCAGGTGCTGTGGGCTCGGCGGATCAATCAGGATGCCTGGCAATTTCCCCAGGGCGGTATCAACGCCCGTGAAACGCCGGAAGAGGCGTTGTTTCGCGAACTCAACGAAGAAGTGGGCCTGGAAGAGCAGGATGTGAAGATCCTCGCCTGCACCCGTGGCTGGTTGCGTTATCGTCTGCCGCAACGCCTGGTGCGAACCCACAGCCAGCCGCTGTGCATCGGCCAGAAACAGAAGTGGTTCCTGCTGCGCCTGACCGGCGCCGAGGACCGTGTACGCATGGATCTGACCGGCAAGCCCGAGTTCGATGGCTGGCGCTGGGTCAGTTACTGGTATCCGCTGGGGCAGGTGGTCACCTTCAAGCGCGAGGTCTATCGTCGCGCACTCAAAGAACTTGCGCCGCGTCTGCCGGTGCGGGACTGAAAAATCGGGGAGAAAGCCTCTGAGCATGCTCGGCACGCTGCGCAAGATTGTCCAGGAAGTGAATGCCGCCAAGGACCTCAAGGCGGCGTTGGGCATCATCGTGCTGAGAGTCAGGGAGGCCATGGGCAGCCAGGTCTGCTCGGTCTATCTGCTCGATCCGGAAACCGAACGCTTCGTCCTGATGGCCACCGAAGGCCTCAACAAGCGCGCCATCGGCAAGGTCAGCATGGCGCCCAACGAGGGTCTGGTGGGCCTGGTGGGCACCCGTGAGGAGCCGCTCAACCTCGAACACGCCTCCGAACATCCGCGCTACCGCTACTTCGCCGAGACCGGCGAGGAGCGCTACGCCTCCTTTCTCGGTGCACCGATCATCCACCACCGTCGGGTGATGGGCGTACTGGTCATCCAGCAGAAGGAACGCCGTCAGTTCGATGAAGGCGAGGAAGCCTTCCTGGTGACCATGAGCGCGCAGCTCGCTGGGGTTATCGCCCATGCCGAGGCGACCGGTTCGATCCGCGGCCTCGGCCGCCAGGGCAAGGGCATTCAGGAAACCCGCTTCATCGGCATTCCCGGCGCCCCGGGCGCCGCGGTGGGAACCGCGCTGGTGGTGCTGCCGCCGGCCGATCTGGACGTAGTGCCGGACAAGCACATCGATAATATTGAGGCCGAGCTGACATTGTTCGAGGCGGCGCTGGAGGCGGTGCGCGCGGATATGCGCAACCTGTCGGAAAAGCTCGCCACGCAGATGCGCAAGGAAGAGCGCGCGCTGTTCGATGTGTACCTGATGATGCTCGATGACTCGGCGCTCGGTGGCGAGGTGACCAAGGTCATACGCACCGGCCAGTGGGCCCAGGGCGCGCTGCGCCAGGTGGTCACCGAGCACGTCCGGCGCTTCGAAATGATGGACGATGCCTACCTGCGCGAGCGCGCCTCGGACGTCAAGGACATCGGCCGGCGCCTGCTCTCCTATCTGCAGGAGGCACGCCAGCAGGCCCTGGTGTATCCGGACAAGACCATCCTGGTCAGCGAGGAACTGTCGCCGGCCATGCTCGGCGAGGTACCCGAAGGCAAGCTGGTGGGGATGGTCTCGGTGCTGGGCTCGAGCAACTCCCACGTCGCCATCCTGGCCCGTGCCATGGGCATTCCGACGGTGATGGGCGCAGTCGACCTGCCCTACTCGAAGGTCGACGGCATCGAGCTGATCGTCGACGGCTACCGCGGCGAGATCATCACCAACCCCGGCAAGGTGCTGCGCGAGCAGTACGAGGTGCTCGCCGAGCAGGAGCGGCAGCTCTCCGAAGGCCTCGACGTACTGCGCGAGCTGCCCTGCGAAACCACCGATGGTCACCGCATTCCGCTGTGGGTCAATACCGGATTGCTGGCCGATGTGGTGCGCGCCCAGGAGCGTGGCGCCGAAGGCGTGGGGCTGTATCGCACCGAAGTGCCCTTCATGATCAAGGAGCGCTTCCCCAGCGAGAAGGAGCAGATGGCCATCTACCGCGAGCAGCTGGAAGCCTTCCATCCGCTGCCGGTGACCATGCGCAGCCTCGACATCGGCGGTGACAAGTGCCTGCCGTACTTCCCGATCAAGGAAGAGAACCCGTTCCTCGGCTGGCGCGGCATTCGCGTCACCCTCGATCATCCCGAGATCTTCCTGCTGCAGACCCGCGCCATGCTCAAGGCCAGCGCCGGGCTGAACAACCTGCGCATCCTGTTGCCGATGATTTCCGGCATTCGCGAGCTGGAAGAGGCGCTGCACCTGATCCATCGCGCCTGGTGCGAGGTGCGCGACGAGGGGCTGGACGTGATCATGCCGCCGGTCGGCGTGATGATCGAGGTGCCGGCGGCGGTCTACCTGACCCGCGAGCTGGCGCGCATGGTGGACTTCATCTCGGTCGGCTCCAACGACCTGACCCAGTACCTGCTGGCGGTGGACCGCAACAATCCACGGGTCGCCGATCTCTATGACTATCTGCATCCGGCCGTGCTCGAGGCGCTGCAGCGGGTGGTCAAGGAGGCCCATGGCGAGGGCAAGCCGGTGAGCATCTGCGGCGAGATGGCTGGCGATCCGGCGGCGGCCATGCTGCTGCTGGCGATGGGCTTCGACAGCCTGTCGATGAACGCCACCAACCTGCCCAAGGTGAAATGGCTGCTGCGTCAGATCAGCATGGACACCGCCCAGCAGCTGCTCGCCCGCGTCATGCTGCTGGACAGCCCGCAGGTTATCCACAGCACGGTGCAGCTGACGTTGCGCAACCTCGGCCTTAACAAGCTGATCAACCCCTCCGCCGCGGTCTGAGCCCGCCGCGGTCGCGCGCCATCAGCTGGCGGGTGGGTGGCGGTAGCGCACCTCGCCCAACGGACCGGCCGGGCCGAAGCTGCGTTCGATGATGTCCAGCGAACCGTCTGCATGACGGATCAGCGCCGTACTGGCGCGAGTGCCGTACTCAGGACTGGCGATGAAGATGCTCGACAGCCGCCGCTCCCACTCCAGTGGCACCCCAGTCTGTGGGAGCTCATGCTCGGCGGCCGGCTCGGCATCGGCGAGCAATGCCAGCAGGCGTTCCGGCTCCGGTTGCTGAAGGATGGCGGTGAGTGCTGCGCGCGCTCTTCTCAGCTTGGGCCAGGGCGTATCCAGCCCGGCATTGGACAGGCCGTAGACGCCGGGCTGCAGTTCCTTGGGCTCGCCGTCATGGGAATTCAGATGCCACAGCGTCTGCCGATCGCCTACCAGCAGATTGTAGCCGGCGTAGTCGCCGCGACGCTCGGCCAGTTCGGCCAGGTAGTCGGCCGGCGGCAATTCACCCCGCAGATAGCGTTCCGGCAGCTCGCCCCGTGAGCGCGCGCCGATCGGCTGGCCGGGTGCGCGGATGTTGGTCAGCGCGGCGAAGCGGCCGCGGGCGGTGACGCCCATCCAGGTGCCGCCGGCTTGCAGATCGCGTCCGCCGATGATCCAGGGTGCGTCTTCCCAGCAGCCGAGCGGCAGACTGGGACGCGCGTGGAACTCGTCGCGATTGGCCGCCACCACCAATGGCTGGGAGTGGTCGGGGCGCCAGGCGAAAACGATCAGGCACATGGGACACCTTCGCAGTTGCAGACCTGCAAGGGTACAGGCGCGGCGGCGGAAAGGGCCATGGCCAGCCGGCGGCAGCGCGTCGGCGTGCAAGCGCCAGTCGGGCATTTTCGCTACCATGCCGGTTTGTTTCGCCGGGACGGGGCGCATGGAGTTTCTGCTTTATCTGCTGCTGGGCGGCTTCGCCGGAGTGCTGGCCGGTCTGTTTGGCGTGGGTGGCGGGCTGATCATCGTGCCGGTGCTGGTGTTCAGCTTCAGCGCGCAGGGATTTTCCCAGGACATTCTCACCCACCTGGCGGTTGGAACCTCGCTGGCGACCATCGTTTTCACGTCGGTCAACTCGATCCTCACCCACCATCGCCTGGGTGCGGTGCGCTGGTCGATGGTGCTCTGGATGACCTTCGGCATCCTGCTCGGCGCGGCGCTGGGCAGCCTGACCGCGGCGGCGATCCAGGGGCCGATGCTGCAGAAGATCATCGGTGTATTCGCCCTGGCGATGGCGGTACAGATGGGCTTCGACCTGCGTCCAAAGGCCACCGGTCGTGTACCGGGACGACCCGAACTGTCGCTGGTGGGCGTGGTGATCGGCTGGGCGTCCGCGATCTTCGGCATTGGCGGCGGCTCGTTATCGGTCCCGTACCTGACCTGGCGCAGCGTGCCGATGCAGCAGGCGGTGGCGACCTCGGCAGCCTGCGGGCTGCCGATCGCCGTCGCCGGGGCGTTGAGTTTCATGGCGGTAGGCTGGCACGAGGCTCACCTGCCACAGTGGAGCCTGGGTTTCGTCTACCTGCCAGCCCTGCTGGGCATCGCCGCCACCAGCATGTTCTTCGCACGGCTCGGCGCGCGGCTGGCGCATCGCCTGTCGGCCAAGGTTCTGAAACGGCTGTTCGCTCTGCTGCTGCTGAGCGTCGGCATCAACTTTCTGGTTTGAGGAGTAACGGATGCTGCCCTATCCGCAGATCGATCCGGTGGCCATCGCCATCGGCCCCTTGCAGATTCACTGGTACGGCCTGATGTACCTGATCGGCATCGGCGGCGCCTGGTGGTTGGCCTCGCTGCGGGTGCAGCGCTTCGCGCCGGAATGGCCGAAGGACAAACTTTCCGACCTGGTATTCTGGGTCGCCATGGGTGTGATCGTCGGCGGCCGCCTGGGTTACGTGCTGTTCTACGACCTGGCCGCCTACATCAATCAGCCGAGTCTGATCCTGCAGGTGTGGAAGGGCGGCATGTCGTTCCACGGTGGCCTGATCGGCGTGCTGCTGTGCAGCTGGATCTTCGCCCGGCGCAACGGCAAAAGCTTCTTCGAGCTGATGGACTTCATCGCACCCTTCGTGCCGATCGGCCTGGGTGCCGGGCGCATCGGCAACTTCATCAATGCCGAGCTGTGGGGCAAAGCCACCGATGTGTCCTGGGCGATGGTCTTTCCAACCGATCCGCAGCAGCTGGCGCGGCATCCGTCGCAGCTCTACCAGTTCGCCCTGGAAGGCGTCGCGCTGTTCGTCATCCTCTGGCTGTATTCGCGCAAGCCGCGGCCGACCATGGCGGTGTCCGGACTGTTCGCGGTGTGCTATGGCATTTTCCGTTTCATCGTCGAGTTCGTCCGCGTGCCTGATGCGCAGCTGGGCTACCTTGCGTTCGGCTGGCTGACCATGGGCCAGGTGCTGTGCATTCCCATGGTGCTGCTGGGCGCCGGGATGATTGCCTGGGGGTACCGGCGCGAAGCCGGCCGGGCACCGGCCTGAATCTGCTCCCGGCTTGTCGCCGCACACGCGACAAGCCGGGCGTCGCCTTTTACTATTCGCGCAGCTTTTTTCACCGCGCTTTGGCGCCTGCTTCGAGTCAATCGATGAAACAGTATCTCGACCTGATGCGCCACGTGCGCGAACACGGCACCTTCAAGAGCGACCGCACCGGCACCGGCACCTATAGCGTGTTCGGCTACCAGATGCGCTTCGACCTGGCCGAAGGCTTCCCGCTGGTGACCACCAAGAAGTGTCACCTCAAATCCATCATCCACGAGCTGCTGTGGTTCCTTCAGGGCGATACCAACATCAAGTACCTGAAGGAAAACGGCGTGCGCATCTGGGACGAGTGGGCCGACGAGAACGGCGAGCTGGGCCCGGTCTACGGCTACCAGTGGCGCTCCTGGCCGGCGCCGAACGGCGAATCCATCGACCAGATTGCCAACCTGCTGGCGATGATCAAGAAGAATCCGGATTCGCGCCGGCTGATCGTCTCGGCCTGGAATCCGGCGCTGGTCGAGCAGATGGCGCTGCCGCCGTGCCACGCCCTGTTCCAGTTCTACGTCGCCGACGGCAAGCTCAGCTGCCAGCTGTACCAGCGCTCGGCCGACATCTTCCTCGGCGTGCCCTTCAACATCGCCAGCTATGCCCTGCTGACGCTGATGGTGGCGCAGGTCTGCGACCTCGAGCCGGGCGAGTTCATCTGGAGTGGCGGCGATTGCCACCTTTACGCCAACCACCTGGAGCAGGCCGATCTGCAGCTGACCCGCGAGCCGCTGCCGCTGCCGACCATGAAGCTCAATCCCGAGGTGAAGGACCTGTTCGCCTTCCGCTTCGAGGACTTCGAGCTGGTCGGCTACGAGGCGCACCCGCACATCAAGGCGCCCGTCGCCGTCTGACTTTGGTCGGGTTTGCCGCCGCGGATAACGCGGCTGTCATATTTGCCGTATAGACTCGACCGCTCAGGGTTCTTGGGAGGCGAGTCATGCGCAGGGTCGTGTTCAATCAGAAGGGTGGTGTCGGCAAGTCGAGCATCGCCTGCAATCTGGCCGCGGTCAGCGCATCGCAGGGCTACCGCACACTGCTGGTGGACCTGGACGCCCAGGCCAACTCCACGCACTACCTGACCGGCCTGACCGGCGATGACATTCCTACCGGCATTGCCGACTTCTTCAAGCAGATTCTCGCTGGCGGCAACGCTGGCAAGAAGGCGCGCCCGCCGATCCTCGAAACAGCGTTCGACAACCTGCACCTGATCAGCGCCACGGCCGAACTGGCCGACCTGCAGCCCAAGCTGGAGGCCAAGCACAAGATCAACAAGCTGCGAAAGCTGCTCGAAGGCCTCGCCGAGGATTACGACCGGATCTACCTGGACACCCCGCCGGCGCTGAACTTCTACACCGTTTCGGCGCTGATCGCCGCCGACCGCTGCCTCATCCCCTTCGACTGCGACAGCTTTTCCCGTCAGGCCCTGTACGGCCTGCTGAACGAGATCGAGGAGATGAAGGACGACCACAACGAGGCGCTCGAAGTCGAGGGCATCGTGGTCAACCAGTTCCAGCCACGGGCCGCGCTGCCGCAGCAAATGATCGACGAGTTGCTGGGTGAAGGCCTGCCGGTGCTGCCGATCAACCTGATGAGTTCGGTGAAGATGCGCGAGTCGCACCAGGCCTGTACGCCGCTGGTGTACCTGGATCCGCGGCACAAGCTCAGCCAGCAGTTCGTCGAGCTGCACGACCTGCTCGAGTCCGCCGGCTGAGGAAGTCAGTCCTCGGCGCGCCGCTCCAGCTTCTTGCCCAGCCGCGAGGCATAGAGTTCGCCGATCATCCCGCGGCGGAACACCAGCACGCAGACCATGAAGATGACCCCGGTGACCAACGTCACCGGCAGTTCCGAGGTGGCGAAGTAGTTGCCCAGCGTGGTCACCAGTGCGGCGCCGAAGACCGGCCCGACCAGGGTGCCGATGCCGCCAAGCAGCGTCATCAGCACCACTTCGCCGGACATCTGCCAGCTGACGTCGGTCAGCGTGGCGAACTGGAACACCAGCGCCTTCAAGCCACCGGCGAGCCCTGCCAGAGCGGCGGACATCACGAAGGCGCCCAGCTTGTAGCGCGACACCGTGTAGCCGAGGGAGATCGCGCGGTTTTCGTTCTCGCGGATCGAGCGCAGGATCATGCCGTACGGCGAATGGATCACCCGCCAGATCAGCAGCATGCCGGCGAGGAACACCGAGAGCACGAAGAAGTACATGTACAGCGGCTCTTCCAAGTCGATCAGGCCGAACAGGTGGCCGCGCGGGATATTCTGGATGCCGTCCTCGCCGTGGGTGAACGAAGCCTGCAGGCAGAAGAAAAAGAACATCTGCGACAGTGCCAGGGTGATCATCGTGGAGTAGATGCCCTGCCGGCGTATCGCCAGGAAACCGATGATCAGCCCGAGAAACGCCGCGCCGGCAACGCCGACGAGAATCCCCAGTTCCGGCGTCATTCCCCATTCCTTCACCGCATGGGCGGTGAAATAGGCGGCGCCGCCGAAAAAGGCCGCATGGCCGAACGAGAGGATGCCGGTGTAGCCGAGCAGCAGGTTGAAGGCGCAGGCGAAGAGGGCGAAGCACAGCACCTTCATCAGGAAGATCGGGTAGAAGTAGAACGGCGCCATGGTCAGGGCGACCACGCCGATCAGGATCAGCACGGTTTCCAGGCGCAGCAGCGGGCGTTTGGTGGTCGGGGTGACGCTCAGCTGGCTGTTCATCAGGCATCTCTCCCCATCAGGCCGGCCGGGCGTACCAGCAGCACGATCGCCATGATCACGAAGATCACGATATTGGACGCTTCCGGATAGAACACCTTGGTCAGCCCCTCGAGGATGCCCAGCAGGTAGCCGGTGATAATGGCGCCGAGAATCGAGCCCATGCCGCCGACCACCACCACGGCGAACACCACGATGATCAGGTTCGAGCCCATCAGCGGGCTGACCTGGTAGATCGGCGCGGCGAGCATGCCGGCCAGCCCGGCCAGTGCCGCGCCCATGCCGTAGGTGAAGGTCAGCAGCAGCGGCACGTTGATGCCGAAGGTGCGCACCAGGGTCGGGTTCTCGGTGGCGGCACGCAGGTAGGCGCCGAGCTTGGTCTTCTCGATCAGCAGCCAGCTGGCGATGCAGATCACCAGCGAGGCCAGCACCACCCAGGCGCGGTACTTGGGCAGGAACATGAAGCCCAGGTTGTAGCCGCCAGCCAGCTCCTTGGGCACCGCATAGGGTTGCCCGGAGGAGCCGTAGAAGTAGCGGAAGGCGCCCTCCAGGGCGAGCGCCAGGCCGAAGGTGAAGAGCAGGCTGTAGAGGTGGTCGAGGTTGTACAGCCGCGAAAGCGCCAGGCGCTCGATCACCGCGCTGCACAGGCCGACGACGATCGGCGCAAGGATCAGCGCCGGCCAGTAGCCGATGCCCAGGGTGGCCAGCAGCAGGTAGCCGGCGAAGGCGCCGATCATGTACTGCGCCCCGTGGGCGAAGTTGATGATCTTCAGCATGCCGAAGATGATCGCCAGGCCCAGGCTGAGCATGGCGTAGAACGAGCCATTGATCAGGCCGATCAGGAGCTGACCGAGAAACGCCTGGATCGGCACATCGAAAATCGTCGTCATCAGACCCCCAGGGCTTCGTTGAGCATGCTCATGCGGCCGGGCAGTTCGTCGACGGCGAAGCGATCGATGACCTGGCCATGGTCCACCACGTAGAAGCGGTCGGCCACCTTGCTGGCGAAGCGGAAGTTCTGTTCCACCAGCAGGATGGTCATGCCGCGCTGCTTGAGCGTCTGCAGCACCTCGCCGATGCGCTGGATGATCACCGGCGCCAGACCTTCGGTGGGCTCGTCGAGGAGTAGCAGCCGGGCGCCGGTGCGCAGGATGCGCGCCATGGCCAGCATCTGCTGCTCGCCACCGGAAAGCTTGGTGCCCGGGCTCTTGCGGCGTTCCTCGAGATTGGGAAACAGCTGGTAGATCTCCGCCAGGCTCATGCCGCCCTTGGCGATCACAGGCGGCAGGGTGAGGTTCTCCTCGACGGTAAGCGTGGAGAAGATGCCGCGCTCCTCCGGCACGTAGCCGATTCCGTGGCGGGCAGTGCGGTGCAGTGGCACGCGCAGCATGTCCTTGCCGTCGAAGCGGATCGTCCCGCTGCGCTTGCGGATGATGCCGACGATGGCGCGCAGCGCGGTGGTCTTGCCCACCCCGTTGCGGCCGAGCAGGGTCACCGTCTCGCCCGCATGGACGTCCAGGTCGATGCCGTGCAGGGCATGGCTTTCGCCATACCAGGCATTAAGCTCGCGCACGCTGAGCAGCGGTTCAGTCATCGTCGGTCCCCATGTAGGCCACGCGCACGCGCTCGTCCTGGCTGACCGTGCGGTAGTCGCCGGAAGTGAGGATTTCGCCGCGCTGCAGCACGGTCACCTGATGGCAGAGGTCGGCCACCACCTTGAGGTTGTGCTCGACCATCAGCACCGCACGCTGGGTAGCCACTTCGCGGATGATCTCGGCCACCACGTGCACGTCTTCATGGCCCATGCCGGCCATGGGTTCGTCGAGCAGCAGCACCTTGGGCTCCAAGGCCAGGGTGGTGGCGATTTCCAGCACGCGCTTGCGCCCGTAGGACAGATCGGCGGCCGGTTCGTGGCGCTTGTCGGCCAGGCCGACCGACTCGATCAGCTGCATGGCACGTTCGTTCAGCCGGTTCAGCGAACGCATCGGCAGCCAGAACTGGGTGGCCAGCCCGCCCGGGCGCTGCAGGGCGACGCGCACGTTGTCCAGCACCGAGAGGTGCGGGAACACCGCGGAGATCTGGAACGAGCGAACCAGCCCCATGCGCGCCACCTTGGCCGGGTCGGTGCGGGTGATGTCATGGTCGAGCAGGCGGATGCTCCCGGCGGTGGGCTGCAGGAACTTGGTCAGCAGGTTGAACACCGTGGTCTTGCCCGCCCCGTTGGGGCCGATCAGGGCGTGTACCCGGGCATGGTGCACGTCCAGATCGACGTTGTTGACCGCGACGAAGCCGCCGAACTCCTTGCGCAGGCCGCGCGCCGAGAGCATCACGGGAGTATCCCGTCCGGCGTCGCCAGCCGCGCTGGGCTGAACGGCGGCCATGCTCATTGCCCGACCAGCTCGCAGCCGCTGTCGGCCGGCTTGATGTAGGCCTCATCGCCCGGCACGGTGGCCAGCACCTTGTAGTAGTCCCAAGGCCGCGAACTCTCCTCGGGTTTCTTCACTTCCATCAGATAGACGTCGCTGATCAGCCGGCCGTTGGCGCCGACCTTGGCGTTGCGCGCGAAGACGTCGTCCACCGGCAGCTCGTGCATCGCCTTGGCCACCGGCTCGGTGGCGTCGGTGCCGGCCTTCTCGATCGCCTTGAGGTACTGCATGACGCCGGAATAGGTGCCGGCATGGACCATGTTCGGCATGCGCCCGGTGCGCTTGAAGAAGCGCTCGCCGAACTCGCGGGACTTGTCGTCGCGGTCCCAGTAGAAGCTCTCGGTCAGGGTCAGGCCCTGCGCGGCGTCCAGGCCCAGCCCGTGCACTTCGGCGAGGGTGAAGAGCAGCGCGGCGAGGCGCTGGCCGCCGGCGACGATGCCGAACTCGGCGGCCTGCTTGATGCTGTTGGCGGTGTCCAGGCCCGCGTTGGCGAGGCCGATAACCTTCGCCCCGGAGGATTGCGCCTGCAGGAGGAACGAGGAGTAATCGGTGCTCGCCAGCGGATGGCGCACCGCGCCCTTGACCTCGCCACCCTTGGATTTGACGAACTTGGAGGTCTGTTCCTCCAGCGAATAGCCGAAGGCGTAGTCGGCGGTGAGGAAATACCAGCTGTCGCCGCCCTGGGACACCAGCGCACCGCCGGTGCCGACCGCCAGCGCGTGGGTGTCGTAGGCCCAGTGGAAGCCGTAGGGCGAGCACTGCTTGCCGGTCAGCTCCGTGGTGGCAGCGCCGGTGACCAGGTTGATCTTCTTCTTGCTCTTGGAAATGCCCTGTACCGCCAGCGCCACCGAGGAGGTGGTCAGCTCCATGATCGAGTCGACCTGCTCGCGGTCGTACCACTGCCGCGCGATGTTGGAGGCGATGTCCGGCTTGTTCTGGTGATCGGCGGTGACGATCTCGATGGGCGCGTCGAGCACCTTGCCGCCGAAGTCTTCGGCCGCCATCTTCGCCGCTTCGAACGACCACTTGCCGCCGAAATCGGCATACACGCCGGACTGGTCGTTGAGGATGCCGATCTTCACCTTGCCGTCGGAAATCTCGGCCGAGGCGGGGACGGCGACCGCGGCCGTAAGGGTTGCCGCTGCGATTGCTGAAAGCTTCATGCGTATCTCCTTGCACGGGTTGCTCGGCATACGGGCGCGCGCCGATGCGAGGCGAGCCGTACGGACGGGTTAGGGGAAAGCTGGGGAGGCGGGTAACAACGCAACGCCGGGCTCGCTCCGCGCGAGGGCCGCCGTGGTGCACCGGCGGACGGCGGTGCGTGGCAATCCGCGCATCAGGCAGGCTGCCGCCGTCGCGTCATGCTGCGAAGTCGAATGGCTGGATAGCGAAAGGGTAGGGCGAGAGTCAGTCGAAGCAGGGCACATGGGCGTCTTCTTCTTATTGTTGTTCTGGCTCTAACCGTAGCAGGGCTTCGACGGGACGCAACTCGATGCCGCTGCGATGATGGCGCTGCGGCGCAGATTCACGCCCGTAGCGGGGCCACGGGCGCAGGCGGGCGGGGGATCAGCGGGCGATCAGGATGTCGCAGGGCGGCTGGTCGAGAAACTGACGCGCCAGGCTGCCGAGTAGCGCACTGCTCATCTCGCCACGGCTGTGGCTGCCCAAGGCGAGCAGCTGCGGTTGCCAGTCGCGCAGGGCGGCGTCCAGGCAGTTGCTGCGCTCGCCCTGATGCAGGCTGTAGCTCAGCAACGCACCGGTTTGCGGCAGTTGCTGCTGGATATCCTCCACCAGCTGATCGAACAGCTCCTGCTGCAGCACCAGACCCTCGGGGTCCGGGCCGTGCACCTCGGCCATCTCATGCACGTGCAGGGCATGCAGCTCGGCGTCGCCATCCAGCAGCTGCCAGGCGCACTGCATGGCGCGGGTGGCGCAGCGGGAGAAGTCCAGCGCGGCCATCGCGCGACGGTACGGCGCCTCGGCCGGCGCGACCACCAGCAGCAGCGGCGCGGTGCTCTCGAGCATGATGCGTTCCAGCGTGGTGCCGGCGAAGCCCTGACTGGAGCCACGGTGGTGGCGGCCCAGGACCAGCAGGTCGGCTTCCAGCCCTTCGGCCTGGGTGAGGATTTCCTCCACCGCCGGGCCGCGGCGAATCCAGGGCTCGAGCTGGTCCAGCTGTTGCTCGCGCAGACGCTCCTGCAGCCAGGCGCGTGCCGCGTGCTCGTCGGCGGACGGATCGCGCTCGTCGAGCACGTGCAGCAGGCTGAGCCGTGCGCCTGTCTGTCGCGCCAGCTGGACGGCACGCTGCAGGGCCAGATCGGCGTCCGGGCTGAGATCGTGAGCGACGAGAATGTGCTGGAACATGACTGGCCTCGCGAAGCTGGAGAAGAGGCGAGTATGCCGCGCCGCGGCAAGGCTGTCCTGCTGCAAGCCAGCAGCGGAGGGGGCGTCGCGGCGGTTTCTGGCTGATCCGGCGCAACAACTTGCGCATCCATGCCCTTGCGCGCTTTTGTCGATACGCTCCTGCGGCTATGCTTGCCGGCATTCGAGCAGGAGTGAAGGATGAGCAAGGTCAGTGTGCTGGTAGTGGATGACGCGCCCTTTATCCGCGACCTGGTGAAGAAGGCGCTGCGCAGCCAATTTCCCGGGATTCGCACCGAGGATGCAGTGAATGGACGCAAGGCCCAGCAGATGCTCGCCCGTGAGCGCTTCGACCTGATCCTCTGCGACTGGGAGATGCCGGAGATGTCCGGCCTGGAGCTGCTGACCTGGTGCCGTACTCAGGACGCGCTGAAGGCCGTGCCGTTCATCATGGTGACCAGTCGTGGCGACAAGGAGAACGTGGTACAGGCCATCCAGGCCGGCGTATCCGACTTCATCGGCAAGCCCTTTTCCAACGAACAACTGACCAGCAAGGTGCGCAAGGCCCTCGGCCGTGCCGGCAAGCTGGATGCGTTGGCTGCCAGCGCACCGACACGGGTCCTGTCCACCGGCGTGGCCAATGACTCGCTGGCCGCACTGACCGGCGGCAAGGCGGAGGTCGTCCGTCCCGCTGCCGCTCCTGCTCCGGAAGCGAAGGCTGCGCCACTGATCCAGCCGACAGCCCCTGCCGCTGCCCCGGGTGCCGCCTCGTCCGGCCGCGGCCAAGGCCAGCTGCGGCTGGCCCATGGCAGCGTTGCCTGTGTGATCAAGGCGCTGAGCCTCAAGGAGGCGCTGCTGGTGGTCAAGCGTGGCGAGTCGCTGCCGCAGGTGCTGGAAAGTGCCGTGCTCGACCTGGAGCAGGGCGAGGGCGGCGAGATCGCGCGGCTCAACGGCTATCTGCATGCCGTCGCGGCGTTCGAGCCGAAGCCCGACAGCGACTGGCTGCAGCTCTCGTTCCGCTTCGTCGATCGCGATCCGCAGAAGCTCGACTACCTGTCGCGCCTGATCGCCCGCGGCACCGCTCAACGCCACTTCACGCCCGGCGCCTGAATGCGGGCCAGGCGACCGTTCGGCGCCTGGTCCACGCGACAAGCTGACAAGCTTCACACCCCGACGGTCGGTGGCTCGCGTAGGCCAACCGCCACTGCTAGTCTTTGCGCTCCAACACCATAATCACTAGAAAATCTGCCGTTATGCTGGGGCGCATTCTTCTGTTGCTCGGGCTGCCGCTGCTGGCCTCGCCGGCCTTGGCCCTGACCATCTACAAATACACCGACGCCAATGGAGTCGTGACCTATAGCGACCAGGCCGCGCCTGGTGCGCAGGTGTTCGTCTTCCGCGACCGCATGGTGGAAAAGCTCGACACTCAGGTGAAGCTGGAAACCCGCAAGCACGATGCGGGCGAAACGCTGCTGGTGCGCAACGACCTGTTCGCGCCGGTGGATATCGAGCTGAAGCTGGAGAACGTCGAGAACGCCGTGGGCGCACCGACCAAGCCGATCCGCTGGGTGCTGCCGCCACGCAGCCAGATCCGCCTGGCGACCCTGGCGCCGCGTGACGCCAGCAAGCCGCTCAAGTACACGCCCAAGCTGCGTCATGCGCTGGGCGATCCGCGGCTGATACCCAAGCCCTACAAGTACCCGCTGCCCTGGCGCGGTGGCCCGTTCCGCCTGACCCAGGGCGCCAACGGCCAGTACAGCCACTTCACACCCAAGGGCCGCTATGCCGTGGATATCGCCATGCCCGAGGGCACGCCGATCGTCGCCGCGCGCGGTGGCATGGTGGTGAAGATCGAGAACGAGCAGAGCGGCCGCGGCAACAACCCTGCCGGCAACTTCGTGCGCATCCTGCACGACGACGGCACCATGGGCGTCTATCTGCACCTGATGAAAGGGTCGGTGGCCGTGCGCGAAGGCCAGCGGGTCGAGACTGGCACCCGCATCGCGCGTTCCGGCAACACCGGCAACAGCACCGGCCCGCACCTGCACTTCGTGGTGCAGCGCAACGTGGGCCTGGCCATCGAGTCGATCCCGTTCGACTTCTCCCAGCCGGTCAACAGCCTGCCGAACTTCGCGGTCGGTGGCGAATAAGGCGCCGTTGCGCGGCCAGTGTCTTGGCGCGCGCAGCGATTGCTGCGCGGCCCGTCAGAAGCCCGCCTCGCGCAGCAGCACGGCCAGGGCATTGCGCAGATAACGCAAGGCCGGCGCCTCCCCTTCTCCATGGATCACCAGCGTGCCGCGCCAGGAGCCGCCGGCCAGCGCGCCGACGGGCGTTTCCACCGCCAGGCTGACCCGATACTGAGCGTGCTCGGGAATGAGTTCGCCGCGTCGTTCGCGGACCATGATGTGGCCGCCGGCCTGTGCTGCCAGCCGGCCGTCGTCGAGGGTGCGCGTGGCGTCCAGGTCCACATGGCTGACTCGCAGGCGCAGTACGGTGCCTTCCCCTCCATCGCTGACGAAGCGAGCTGTGTCGCCGACGCGCACGCGCTTGACCACGTCCTCGTCCAGGTAGGTGTCGACCCGATAGCCATCGTCGCCCACCAGCAGAGCCAGGCGCTCCTTGTCCGCCAGCCACTGGCCGCTGTGCAGATCGGGGTCGAGATCATGCAGGTGGCCGGCGAAGGGCGCGCGCGGCTCGTAGCGAGTGAGTTCGCGGTCCAGCGCGGCCAGTTCCGCTTCGGCAGTGGCCAGTTCTTCCTGCACGCTCTGCAGCCGCGCCCGGGAGTCCGCGCCGAAACCGGCGGAGGCCGCCAGCCAGCGCAGTCGCTCCGCCTTCGCCGCCGCGGCCTCGCGCTGCGCTAGCAGCATCGGCGACACCATTCGCGCAATGGGCTCGCCGGCCGCCACGGCGGCGCCTTCCCGGTGGGGTAATGCCTCGAGCTGGGCCGGGCCGGGCGCATGCACCGGCCACACGGAAACCGGCCGCAGTATGCCGCTGGCGCTGATGCGCCCCGGCCAGGGCGTCAGCATCAGGGCGATCACGACCGCCAACAGCACAACCGTCAGCAGGCTGCGGCGCCGGCGGCGGATCGCCGGCCAGCGCTCGCGCCAGGCGCGCAGCTCGTGCCGGATCGGCTTGAGGATGAACCAGGCGATTTCCACGGCGAACAGCAGGATACCGATCAGCTTGACCGCGAAGTGGTAGACCAGCACTGCAATGCCCAGGAACACCACCAGACGATAGAGCCAGGTGACACAGGCGAAGGCGATCAGCGCTCGTTCCTTGCCGCGGGCAAAGTGTTCGGGGCGCTCCTCGCCCAGGTCGAACAGCCATTCGCGCAGCTTCCAGCGCGCCAGGGCGAAGCTGCGCTCGTGCAGGTTCGGCATGTCCAGCCAGTCGGAAAGAATGAAATAGCCATCGAAGCGCATGAACGGGCTGGCGTTGATCGCCAGGGTGGCTACCCAGCTCGTAGTCGCGAGCACGAACGCTGCCGACCGTAGCTCGCCATCAGGCAACAGGCCCCAGGCCAAGGTGGCCCAGGCGGCTACGCCCAGTTCGGTGACGATGCCGGCAGCGGCGACCCGGAGCCGCTGCCAGCGGCTGGACAGGCGCCAGGTCTCGTTGGTATCGGTGTAGGCCATCGGCCAGAGCACCAGGAACGCCACGCCCATGCTCGGCACGCGACAGCCCAGGCGCTTTGCGGTAAAGGCGTGGCCCAGCTCGTGCAGTAGCTTGACCACGAACAGTGCCACACCATAGGCGGCCAGGCCGCGCCAGGTGAAGGTATCTATCAGGGAGGCTGCAAAGCTGTCCCAATGGCGGGCGACCTGGGTAAGCCCCAGGAGCAGGGCGGCAAGCGTGAGAAGGGCGAAACCGCGGCTGTCCAGGCGCCCGGCCAGGCCCTGCCAACGGCTGAGCCAGGCGTCCGGCCTCACCAAGGGCACGCGAAAGAACAGGTAGTGGTGCAGCAGCCAGTTGAAGCGGCTACCCCGTGCCGTGGCCAACCGCTCCGCCTGTTGCCGCGCGTTGCCTGGGCGCGCTTGCAGGAGCTGGTTTTCGCCGAGGAAGCGGGCGACCTGCTCGACATCTTCTGCACCGAGCTGCAGCGCCGAATCCTGACTGATGCTGGCGGCGATGGCCTGGTGATCGCCGAACGACCACCGGCTGAGAATCTCGAAAGTCGGCCAGTCGAGGCTGAAGAAGCGGTTGCGGGTGGGGTCGTGCAGCGTCCAGCTGGGCTGCCCGTCGGCCAGGCGTGGTCCGGGCAGCAGAGCCAGTTCTTCGCGCAGCGGCAGCCAATTCATGGTCACCACCCGATGGCGGCGCGCAGGCTGGCCAACGGCCGGCGCAGCGCCCAGTAGCCAAGGGGCACCCAGCCGCCACTGAAGCGCGCGGTGCCCTTGAGGCCGACGCGATGTTCGGTGGGGGCGTCGAGGCGGGCACGGACGCGGTAGGCGAAGCTGCCGTCCGGACGTTCCACCGCGTCGTGGGCGAAGTAGCGCAGGGTGGCGCGGGCCGGCGCCAACGGGCTGGCGTTGAGGTGCAGGGCTACCGGGCTGCCTTCGTCCAGCGGAATCGCATCGGCCAGCGGCACCCAGGCCTCGACCTCGACGTCGGCCGGCGCAGCGATGCGCATGATGCGCTCGCCGATGCCGAGCGGGCGACCGATCCACTCGGACGGATCATCGAACAGCGCAATGCCGTCCCGTGGTGCCAGCACCCGGGCGCGGGCCAGCTGGTCGGTGCCGTAGACCACCTCGGTGCGTTTCTCCTCGATACGCCCGGTAAGGACTGCCAGCTGCGCCTTGGCGCGGGGATCGCCGAGCGCCTGTTGGGCCGTCTGGCGGTACTCGGCCTCTGCCGTGGCGAGGGCCTGGCGGGCGATTTCCAGGCGATTCTGGATCAATACCTCATCGAAACCGAACAACGGCTGGCCCTGGCGAACCTGCTCGTTGGGCTGCACGTGGAACACGTCGATGACGCCTTCCAGCGGTGCGCGAATCACAGCCGGGCTGGCCGGCACCAGTTCGCCGGGCGCCAGCACGGTCAGCCGCACGGGAATCAGCGCAGCTACCAGTAACGCGACGGCGACATACAGGGCCCGCCGACGTCCGCGTGAAGCCGGCCGCGGGCGACGACCACGGGCCCATCGATGTCGTGGCACCTGGTGCGATTGCCAAGCGTGATGCCAGATTCCGGCCCACTCGCCGAGCAGGGCGATTTCGCCCTCGCGCCACGGCAGGTCGCGCGCGAGCAGCACGCCACCGGCATTGCCCAGCGACAGCCACAGCACGTCGGCTGGCAGCCATTCGTCCCAGTCACGGACCAGTGCGTCTGGCAGCGCGTCGCGTGCGACCACGCGGCTGCCCTGAATCTGCGCCAACTGTCGGCACAGTGCCTGCAGCCAGAGCACGTAGGGCACGTTGGCTTCCACCTGCATCACGCCGGACAGCGCCCGCACGCCGTCGTCGAGCCACAGCGCGGCCTGCCGGTAGGGGGCCAGGCCGTGGCTGTCGTTGACCAGCAGAAACTGCAGCTCGGCCGATGACTCGGCCTGTCTGGCTTGCCGGCCGAGTTCCAGCAGCGTGGCGAGTGGCGAGCGCTCCATCAGCCGGCCCGGTGCGCTTTGCCGGCGGCGTCAGCCGATGCGCTGACGGCCTCCACCGCCGGGCTGGCCAGCGCGCGCTCCATTGCCTGCACCGGGCGCTGCGCCGCGGCCTTGCGCAAGAGGTCCGAGAGACCGGCGCGGCCGGCCTCGCTCGCCCTGCGCTCGCCGACACTGAAGCGGAACAGTGCACTGGCTTCCCGGCCTTGGCTGTCACGCGCCACGACCTTGATGGTCAGCTCGCCGCGATAGCCGGACGGGGCAACCAGTTCGAACTTGCCGCTCTGCGGGTCGAAGCGCACCCAGCCGGGCAGTGGCTGGCCGTTGGCCTGGGTTGCGCTGAGCAGGATGCGCTCGTTCGGATCGGTGTGCGCGAAGGCGTCATAGGGCACCGAGAAGCTGCTGGTCGCACCGGCGTCGGCGTACTGATCAGAGATGCCGTGATACAGGCTCAGGCGTGGCTGAGGGGACTCGATGACGACGATCTGGAAACCACTCCGTTGGGTATAGAGGTCCCCGAAGTCGCCGCGGGCCTGGAACGTGATATCCAGTTCGCGGCTCTGCACCGCCGCGATCAGTGGCGCAGCAACCGCCGATGGTGCCGCCAGGGTAGTGGCCGGCGCCACTGCCGTGTCGAACGGTGCGGGCGCGGGCGGCGGTGCTGCAGGCTCCGGTAAGGCCGGAGCCGGAAGCGGCACTGGCGCAGCCGGCTGGGGCGGGCTGACGACCACTGGAGGCAAAGGTTGCGGCTGCGGTGGCTGCGGCTGAGGCTGTACCGGCTCGGGTTGTGGTTGTGGTGCGGGCTGCGGTGGTGTTGGCCGCGGTGGTTGAGGTTGAGGCGCGACGGCCTCGTCCAGCCCCTGCACGGTAATGGACACCGTCGTCGTACTGCCGTCGGCCGTGGTGACGGCAAAGGTCCCGGTGCGAATGTCCGCGGTGCCGAGCGCTTGCACGATGGGAGCGGTGTTATCCAGTACATAGCGCCAACGCCCGGCTGCGTCGATGCTGAACTCGCCATACGTGCCGCGCGTTCCCGGCTGCGCTACCACAACCGCTTCGCCCAGGTCGGCATCCGTCACGCTGAGCTGCCCCTCCGAGGTGAGCAAGGTGTCCTCCTGAACATAGCCCTGTTGGCCGCTCGGCGCGAACTGCGCTGGATCGTTCACGCCGTGGATGGTCACGGTGATGGTGTGCGCGGTGCCATCGGCGGACTGGACGGTAAAGGTTTCCACCTTGGTCTGACCGGCTTTCAGATACTGCACCGCGCTGTTGGCCACGCTGTAGGACCAGGTGCCGTTGGGGGCGATGGTCAGGGTGCCGAGGGCGCCGGCCGAAGGCGTGACGGTGCCTTGGAAGCTGGCGTCGCCGGTATCGGGATCGGTGATAGTCAGGCTACCGCCCGTGGTGAGGTTGCCCTGTCCGTTGACGTTGAGGTCCTCGGTCACTGCGCCCACCGCGTTGCCGCCGATCACGGCTATGTCGCTTACGCCGTGGATGGTCACGGTAACGGTGTGTGCGGTGCCATCGACGGACTGGACGGTAAAGGTCTCGACCTTGGTTTCACCGGACTTCAGGTACTGCACCGCGCTGTTCGGCACGCTGTAGGTCCAGGTGCCGTTGGGGGCGATGGTCAGAGCGCCCAGTGTTCCGGCCGGAGCGCTGGCGGTGGGCTGGAAGCTGGCTTCACCGGCATCCGGGTCGGCGACGGTCAGCGTGCCGCCGGTGGTCAGGTTCCCCGCTGTGACGTTAAGGTCCTCGGTTACCGAGCCCGCCGCGTCGCCGCCGATTACGGCAGGATCGTTCACCGCCGCTACGGTGATGGTCACCGTGGCGGGAGCCGAGAGCAGGTTGCCGTCACTTACGGTGTAGGTGAAGGTCGCGGTGCCGTTGAAGTTCGGATCCGGCGTGAACGTGACAGTGCCGTCCGGGTTTAGCGTCACATCGCCGCCGACCCCGCGAGTCACGGAGGCAATGAAGATGCTGTCGTTGTCCGGGTCGCTGTAATTGCCGAGCAGCTGCGTGGCGGTGTAGCTGGCGGTAGTGTCTTCGGTGGCGCTTAGCGTGTCGTTGACGGCAACCGGCGGGCGGTTGTTCGGGGCCGGCAGGTCATTGTCCAGAATGGTGGCAATACCCTCGGCGCCGCCCAGGTTGGTAACCGTGCCGGAGACTGCGCCGGTACGCAGGGCGAAGGTCTCGCTGGTTTCGACGAAGCTGTCATCTTCCGTGGCGATGCGCAGACGTACGGACAGCTCGCCGGCGGCAATGGTGACCGGTCCTCTGACCTCGACCCAGGCGCTGCCATCGAACCACTCCAGCGTCCCGGTCGTATCAACGCCGATACCTGCCGTTGCGCTGGCCAGTACCGGGCTGAAGCTGACCGGCTGGGTGGAGCGCTTGTCGAGACTGACGATGAACTCGGCGTACGCACCCTCGTTGACCGACGGACTGGATACGCTGAGCGTAGGCCGATCGTCGTCCAGAACTGCGCCGCTATCGGGCGTGCCGCTGGTATTGCCGGGCTGATAGATGCCGCCCTCGCCTTCGTCGTTGATGGTGCCGATGCCGGTGCTGCTGTTGTCCTGACTGACAAATGCGGTCAGGGTGAAGGATTCGTTGCCTTCATGAACGTCGTCCTGCCGGACCGCCACGCGCACCAGCAGCTTGTCGCCGGTGGGAATGACTACCGAGCTGTTGGTGACATAGGTCTGCCAGCTGCTGCCGTTGAAATATTCCAACGTACTGGCGATATCTGCGCCCGCGCCGGACAGCGTGGCGCGTGCATCGGTCGACGGCAGGCCCGCGCTGCCCACTTCCAGGCGCACCGCGACACCGGCGCTGCCGGTGACGGTGAACACGGCGTAGGGCGAGGCCTCGTTGACGAACACGCTGTTGACCGCGACGGTGTCCTGAGCCCCTTCGATGGTGATGGTCAGGACTGCGATATCCGTCAGCCCGTTGCCGGAGCGGTCGGTGACGGTGTAGTTGAAGCGTTCGGTCAGCGTCTGGCCGGGGCTCAATGCCTGGACGGCGGCGTTGCTGTTATTGAGGGTGTACGTCCAGCGACCATCGGCAGAAAGTGTCAGAGACCCATATTCGCCGGCCAGGGCCGAGCCGACCGTGCCGGCGTTGCCGCTGCCTTCCGTGCCGCCCACGCGCACGGCCGTCACGCGCAGTTCGCTGCGCGCGTCATCCACGTCGGTGACCGCATCCAGCACGTTGCCGCCTGGGTTGTAGCCAGGAGTGCCATTGTTGATGCCGCCAGCTTCGATTGCCGTGGCGATGGTGTCCGCAGCCACCGGCGCATCGTTGGCGCCACGGACGGTGATGGTCAGGGTGGCGGAGTCCTGCAGACGAGCGCCGTTGGCGGCAGTCAGGCCGTTCTCGACGGTGTAGATGAAGGTGTCTTTGAGAATGTCGTTCGGGTCACGCAGGGCCTGCACGGTGGCGTTGCTGTTGTCGACGACATAGGTGTAGCTGCCGTTGGCGCTGAGGGTCAGGGTGCCGTAGAGGCCGACCAGCTGGGTGTTGCTGCCAACCACGGCGCTGGTGCTGCTGCCGGCCGGACGCGCCGAGACGATAACGTTTGCGCCATTAGTGTCATTGGCCAACAAGCTTGTGTTGCCTGCGCCGCTTGGGTTCACTCCGGCAGTGCCGTTCGCCGTACCGCCCGCTTCGCTGGCCTCCACAGCATCGTTTACCGCATTCGGGTCATTGCTTCCCGAGCCGAGCACGGTGATGAACAGCGTGGCGCTGCTGGTTGCGCCGCTGGCGTCGCGCATCTCGTACTGGAAGCGCTCCATGGCTGATTGGCCTTCGCTCAGGGCCGGGTTGATGGCGATGGGCGTATAGGTATAGGTGCCGTCGGCGTTGAGCTGGAGTGTGCCGTATTGACCTGTGAGGACCGTTCCCACTGTTGCGCTGTTGCTAAAAGAAAGCGCGGTCGCCGTAGCCAAGGCGATGCTCTTGTTCAGCGTGACTCCGATAAGTTTGCCAGCGGTATCGTACTTAAGGGCGCTGACCAGGGTTCCGCTCTCGACCCCATTACCACTAACTGTCATTCCTACAGCTACGCTGCCGTTGCTCTCGCTGAAGGTCACTGAGGTACTGGCGGTGATAGTCGTGGTTACAGACTGCAGAGTTGCCGTTTTTGCGGCGCCAGTACCGTCGGGCTTGTTCGCGAATACAAGGGTAGACCCGCTGGGCAGAGCGCTGACTGCGGTCGAGTCGTTGAGGTAGATCTGGGAGCTTTCCACCCTTTCGACCCGTACAGTGTTCCCGGACGAATCTTTCAGTGCCGTCAATGAGCCGTTGCTGTTCTTTAGAAATACATAATCATTAGCGCTGATCGCACCGGTCGATGCAGTGAGGTTCACCGACGTAGTGCTGCCTCCCTCAGTGATGGCCTTCGCTGAACCAGAGATCGAGGTTGTAACCACCGTCTTCGTATCCCCACGATCCACATCGGTATCGTTGGTCAGCACGTTGCCCGTCGCAAGCGAGCCCTGAGGATCGTTAGTGCCGTAGGCGCCGCTGGTCTGCAGCGACTCCTTCGCCGCGTTGTAGTCATCCCTGGCCACCGGCGCATCGTTGGCGCCCTGGATGGTCACGCTGAGGGTGGTGGTGGAAGTCGCACCGGAGGCATCGGTCATGCGGTAGGTAAAGGTATCGACCAATGTATCGCTGGCAGTTCGCAGGGCCTGCACCTGCGCATTGGCGTCGTTGACCACGTAGCGGTAGCTGCCATCGGCACCAAGGGTCAGCGTGCCGTAGAGGCCCGTCACGACCGCACCGTTGGCCGAAGTGGTTGCGACGGTGACGCTCTGGCTGGCGGAAGTGGTGCCCGCCGCGGTTACCCGCTTGCCGTCGCCGCCGGTGTCGTTGTTCAGTACGTTGCCGGTGGCTGCGCTGCCGGCGTTGCCGTTCGCGATACCGCCGGCTTCCACCGCCGCGCCGCCGCTGGTACCGGGTGTGCCGTTGGCGACATCGGCGACGGCGGTCGGCGTCGGCACCGGGCCGACCAGGGTGTTGAGTGCTGCGTCGACACGGTCGGACGAGGAGCCGACGTTCTTGATGTTCAGCGCCTGGTTCTTCCACCCCAGGCTGTCGAACCAGGCCTGATCCACCACCAGCAGGAAGCCACGGTTGTCGGCGACATTGCTGTCGCCATCCATGTTGCCGTCGGCCTGGGCGGCGGCCAGAGAGGTGAAGTCCGCGTCGGTCCAGAAGTAGAAGCCGCGCACGATGCCGCCGCTCTTGATCGGACGGCTGATCCACCCGTAGTAGGTGGTGTTGCCAATCGTCACAGCCGTTGCCGAGACGTCGTTGCCGCTGAAGAAGCGACTGTTGATCGCGTCGCTGACGATCACCTGGCCGAGGGGGGCATAAACGAAATCGTGCGAGTTCGATTCCTTCCCTGCCGGGGTGGTTGCGGTGTTGACTTCATAGGCGTTGCTGAAGGTCAGGGTGGCGAATTCCACCGCAACGGCTTCGCCGTCCAGGTCCAGAGTGGCGTGGTCGTCATCGCCGGCGAAGCCGGGCGTGCTGCTGTCCAGGCCGGTGACTGCAGCGGCGAAGCGCTGGCCTTCGTCTCCCGGCGTGTCCAGCCCCTGATTGAGCAGGTGGTCCAGGTGATGGCCGTACTCCTCGACCAGCAGGCGCGACACCTGCTGGGTGTCGAGCACCCCGAGCCAGTCGCTGTTGAGATAGATCACCGGTGCGGCGCCAGGACCTTCCGGGGGTAGGCGGCCATGGCGCCCTTGATCTGGGCGTTGTCCAGCAGGGCTACATCGATCTGCATGGTGCCGTCCGCGATTGCCGTGCGCAGTTGGGCCAAGGTTTGCTGCCAGGCCTCGTTTGGTGCGCTCTGGTCACCGTTGAAGAGCGCGAACAGCTGTCCGTCACTGGCCTGGGCGAGGAACTGGCGGATCTGCTCGGCGGCGCTCGCTGAGGCCTCGCTCAGAGCAGGGTCGTCGCTGCCTGGGCGGAATAACCCGGGTTGTGCCGTGATGCCCGCTGGCAGCGACACCGCAGCGGCGTGGTCGAAATCGGTCGTCGGCTCGTGTGCAGCGTCTGCCATATCGGCCGTGTCGGCGAGCGGGGCGCTGGCGGCATCCACCGCGTCGGCCGCTGCCGCCCCGTCGAAGACGAAGCGCTGCTCGAGCGCCATGGGCCGCGGGCGATTGCGCACCAGGCGGGAGGGGGCGGTGTTGGTTCGGGTCTTGTCAGCCATGTCGGACCTCGATGGGCAGCGTCAGCAGCACCAGCGGAAATGCCTGCGTTTATTGATTGGGCGTCTGGTTGGCATTGGGCGGCGTGACACGCACGCGGCCGCTCATGCCAGCGATCAGTTCGGGGAAGCGGCCATCGATGGCGGCGGCGACCTTGACCGACTGGCTGACCGGGTCGACCCGCGCGCCTATGCGCTCGAAGCGTGCCGGGTAGCGCTGGCCGGTCTCGTCGATTTCCACATCGAAGGTCTGCCCGGTGCGTAGCCAGACCAGCCAGGCAGACGGCACCAGGAATTCGAGCTCCAAGACGCTGTCGTCGAGGATGTCCAGCAACGGCTGGCCGGGCTGGACGAACTGCTGCTCGCGCACCTTCTGCTCGGCGACGCGCCCGGCGAAGGGCGCGCTGATGCCGCACTTGCCGAGCACCGCCTGCTGCGCGCCGACTTCGGCGACGGCTTTCTGCCGACCGGCGCGGCCGAGGTCCACTTCCAGCTGACCAACGGAATTCAGCTCGGCCAGACGCTGGTTGGCCTTGTCGGTCGCCTCGGCGGCGTTCAGCTCGGCGCGCGCCTTCTGCAACATCGCCTGTTGCACACTGCAATCGAAGCTGACCAGCAGCTGCCCGGCCTTGAATGCGCCGCCTTCGGGGACCGGCAGCTTGTTGACCTTGGCACCGATCTCCGCAGCCAGGGTGGTGAACTGCCGTGGCAACAGCTGTGCGCGGATTTCCTGACGCTCCAGCCCGGCGCGTGCCGGCGCGGTTTCCGCGGTTTGCGCCTGGGCCATGCCAGTCGCGGCGATCAGCAGCAGAACCAGAGGGATTATCTTCATCGGCTGGATTCCTGGCCGTCGCGGCGGGCGAGCGTCTGCCAGTTGCCGTGGCCGGCGGCCAGCGTCCGGGTCAGTTCGGCCAGCGTCAGATCACCGACGCTGCCGATCTCCGGCTCCACCCCGAGCGTGGCCTGCAGCCGCGCTTCGGCGGTCTGCGCCTGGGCGAGCGCCTGGTAACGGCGCAGCAGGCTGAGAATGGTGGTGGTCTGGTTGGCGACCCGGTCGAGCTTGCTCTGCACCTGCATCGCCTCACGGTTATCCATGTGCTCGCTGATGCGGCGGTCGATGGTCCAGATGGCATCGGCACGGCTGAATTGATGCTGGGCGTTGGCCAGTTGCTGACGTGCCAGGTGAACCTGGGCGAGCACCGCCATCTGCATGGACACCCGCCGCTGGTCGGCCAGCGCGACACCGGCCTCGGCCAGCTTGAGCTGTCCCGGGCCGGTCAGCAGGTTGAACAGGTTGAAGGAAAGCTGCACACCGGCTTCGTTCCATTGGCGGTTCACCAGGTAGCTGTCGGTGTCGTAGTTCAGGCCGTAGCTGAAGTTCAGGCTGGGAAACAGCCGCACCAGTGTCTTGCGGGTTTCCTCGCGGGCGATGCGGGCGTTGTAGTGGGCCTCGCGCAAATCGGCGTTGGCGCCCAGCGCAGTGTCTTCCATCACGGCGACCGGCACGGCCAGTGCCTGGCGGTCGAGCTCGAAGGCCGGCTCGACGAGGGTGATCGGCTGGCCCAGCGGGGCGTTGATGAGCAGCGCCAGTTCGGTCTGGGCGGTGGAGAGTTCCTGTTCGATGGCTTCGAGCAGACGCAGGTTTTCCAGCACCTGGCGCTGGTAGCGCAGCGAGTCGAGCGGGTTGCGCAGGCGTTCGGCCTCGGCCTGGCGGGCATCGGCAAGCGCTTCTTCTGCCATCTGGGTGGCGGCACGTACTTCGCTGCCGAGCTTCTGTGCGCTCACGGCGCGCCAGAAGGCGGTGCGCACATCCTGCATCAGCAGATGCATGGCCTTGCGCCGCTTCTCGCCGGCCGCCAGCGCGCGGTCGGCCTGCTGGCGCGCTCCGTAGTAGCCAACTCCCAGATCGAGCATGTTCCAGCTCAGCGCCAGGGAGCTGACGGTGTGATCGCGGTCCTGGGAGATGAAGCGTGATTGCGACAGGGAGCCGTCTTCGGCATTGCGGCTCTGACTGATCTTGTCGTTGTCGCGCGAGCTGTAGCCGGCCTGGGCCAGCAGCTTGGGCAGCATGTCGTAGCGCGATACGTCGTACTGCTGGAAGGCCAGCGCCTGCTCGAGCAGGCGCGCGCGGCGATCGAGGTTGTACTTGAGGGCGCGGGCCATGGCCTCGTCAAGCGTCAGAGCGCCGATGATGGGCTCCACGTCCTGCTGCGCGCTCTGCTGATCAGCGCGGTTCTGATCGATCAGCGTCTGCTCGGTCAGCGGGCGCGGCTCCAGCTGTGCACAGGCGGTAAGGGACAGGGCGGCAACTAGGGCCAGGGTGGTCTTAGCGTAAGGTAGATACGTCATCGGAAGCGTCTGCGAAACGGTTTGGGTTACCGCGCGGTCGTAGCTGCGCGAAATCGGTCGATCTCCGGCTTCCTTGCCGGACGTGCACCAGGCACGGCGGTTTCGCACAGGCACCAGCAGTCCTCACAGCACCGTTGTGCTCCGATCGCTTCGAGTCCACTGAGGCGAGGGTCTAGCTCCCGACCCTGACCAGGCCGGGGAATTCGGCTGCCGCAGGAAGCCGCAGCCGATGTTGTTTTTCTTGTCGTTAAGTAGGCATTAGCAAGTGATATGCCTCACAGACCAACTGTGATGCAGTTCCCGACGAACTGTATGGGGATTAATTCTTATCGTCTATTCCCGAAATTCTGGCGCCAAACGGGTGGCTAAGCGAGCGTCCCGGGCGTGTCAGTCGTCGGATCAGTACTAAGGGATTAGTCCACTCCGCCTTTCGTATCGGTCGGCGGATAAGTGCGGCAGGGATCAGGGGGGCGTTGCCGCCGTCAGAAGGCTGGCGGTAGCCCTCGGGGCGCCGAGCGCACCCCGGGACTTCACAATTTGCAGTTGCCTTTCTGCCCGCCCGGCTGCGGCGAGGCGCGCGCTGAGCGGCAGCGGGCAGTCTTCTAGGCTAGAACGCCAGACCAACCTTCAGGCCGACCTGCTCCTGCTTGAGCTTGCTGTTCTCGGCGAGCTCGCTGTTGCTGTCGAGTTCGTAGCGGGTCTGGGTGTAGTACAGGCTGGTGCTGATCGGCATGTTGTTGATGCCCTTGTTCCACAGCACGGTCAGCTCGCCGTAGGGGTTGACCTTGTCCTTCAGGTCGACGGTATCGCTTTCACCGCCGACCTTGAGCTTGCTGTCGGCCTCGATGGAATAGCGGGCTCCGACCTCCAGGCGCACGGTGTAGTCGGGCGTCAGGTAGTTGTAGCCGAGGCCGGCCTTGGCGAAAGGTGAGCGCGTGGTCAGCTTGACGTCTTCCTCGAACGGACCGACCCGAACGTCGTCCTGCTCGATGCGGCCCCAGTCGTAGCCACCGCCGACGATCACATCCACGTAGTTGTTGGTGCTCAACGCTGCGCGCAGGCCCAGGTCGAGATCGGCGCGAGCGGAGAGGAACTCGACATCATCCTTGTCGCGGTACTGCCCCTCGATGCCGGCCTGGTAGATGAAACCTTCCTGGCCGGTGAGCTTGTTGCCGAAGTTGTAGTACAGGCCGCCCTGGTTCAGGCGCTCCTTGTCACTCTCGTCATCGATGGTCAGCTTGTACTGATTGTGCGAGCCGATGACGCCGATGTTGGAGATCGGGCCGGTAGCGGACTGGGCGAAGGCGTGGGACGTGCCGGCCAGGCACAGGGCCAGCGCCGCCGTGGTGGTCAAACCGTTGATGCGCATGAGATTGCTCCATCGTCACTTGAAAGCCATGGCGCCCCGGGCGAGGCGCCTATGCCGTGGAGCAGGGCGAGGCGGCAAAATTCTCGAGATCACGATGAGCGGTCGTAAATTCTTGTAAATCAAGTATTAGCGAGCGGCATGTAAAGCAGAATGTAAATATCGGGCCAGCGACGCTAGCCCTGATATTTCAGCACCTTGGCCAGTACGATCTTGGGGCCGCGCATCTTCTTGATGACGATCTGCAGGCCTTCGACCTGCAACACTTCATCTTCGTCGGGAACGCGCTTGAGCGTTTCGTAGACGAGTCCGGCCAGGGTCTCGGCCTCCACATGATCGAGGTCGATGTCCAGCAGGCGCTCCAGCTTGAACAGCGGCGTGTCGCCACGCACCAGCAGCTTGCCGGGCTGGTAGGCGAGAACCCCGCGTTCGGTCTTGCGGTGCTCGTCCTGGATGTCGCCGACCAGCACTTCCAGCACATCCTCCATGGTCAGGAAGCCGATCACCTTGTGGTCGCCTTCTTCCACCAGCACGAAATGCGCGCCGCCCTGGCGGAACTGCTCCAGCAGGCTGGCCAGCGGCATGTGCTTGGACACCCGCTCCAGCGGACGCAGCAGCTCGTCCAGGCAGAAATGCTCGGCCAGGCGATCGTCGGCCGCCAGCGCAAGCAGCAGGTCCTTGATGTGCAGCAGGCCGACGTACTCGCCCTTGATGCCGTCATAGACCGGGTAGCGGCTGTACTTGTGGCGGCGGATGACTTCCAGAATCTCGCTCAGCGGAGCGTCGTGCTCCAGCTGCAGCAGGTCCTCTCGGGAGTTGGCCCAGTCGACGACCTCCAGTTCACTCATCTCTACCGCCGAGGCCAGCACCTGGATCTGCGGGTTGCTCGGGTCGCGGGCGCGGTTGGAGTGCAGGATCAGCTTGAGCTCCTCGCGGCTGTAGTGATGGTCGTGGTGTGCGCCTGGCTCGCCCTGGCCGGCGATGCGCAGGATGGCATTGGCGCTGGCGTTGAGCAGGTAGATCGCCGGGTACATCAGCCAGTAGAACAGGTACAGCGGCACGGCCGTCCATAGCGACAGCAGCTCGGGCTTGCGGATCGCCCAGGACTTGGGCGCCAGCTCGCCGATGACGATGTGCAGGTAGGAAATGATGAAGAACGCCGTGAAGAAGGCGATGCCGTGCACCAGTGCCGGCGACTGGATGCCGAAGCTGGCCAGCACGGGTTCGAGCAGGTGGGCGAAGGCCGGCTCGCCGACCCAGCCAAGCCCCAGCGAGGCCAGGGTGATGCCCAGCTGGCAGGCCGAGAGATAGGCGTCCAGTTGCTGGTGCACGGTGCGCAGGATGTGTCCGCGCCAGCCGTGACGGCTGGCAATGGCTTCCACCTTGGTGGCGCGCAGCTTGACCATGGCGAACTCGGCGGCGACGAAGAAGCCGTTGAGCAGCACGAGGAACAGGGCAAAGAGAATCAGACCGAAATCGGCGAAGTAGGAGGAGGCGGTGTAACTAGGGGAAGGGTCCATGAAGGGGTCGGGTGGCCAATGATCGCGACAGGATGGCGGCGGCGCAGCGGCTTTTCAAGCGACGAAGCGGGAAATTCCCGCCTCGCCGTCGGCTGGTCGGTCAGCGTCCGGGCACCTGGGCGGTGGGGAAGTGGCAGGAAAAGCAGCTGCCCCGGCCCGGCGCGCTGGTGATGTCCAGACGGCCCTGATGGCGCAGCAGCACGTGCTTGACGATGGCCAGGCCAAGGCCCGTGCCGCCGGTGCTGCTGGCGCGGCTCGAATCCACCCGGTAGAAGCGCTCGGTCAGGCGCGGCAGGTGCTTCTGTTCGATGCCGATGCCGCTGTCCTCGACGCTCAGGTGCGCACCGGCCTCGTCGCCCCACCAGCGCACATGGATGGTGCCGCCGTCGGGGGTGTATTTCACCGCGTTGAAGACCAAGTTGGAGAAAGCGCTGCGCAGTTCCGTCTCGCTGCCCTTGAGCTGCAGCTGCGGATCGGCATCCAGGCTGATCAGATGGGCGCGGGCTCCGGAGAGCGCGCGGGCATCGCTGATGATCGACTGCAGCAGCAATCCGACCGCCACTGGCTGGTTGTCGGTCGGGCGGCTGCTGGTCTCCAGTCGCGCCAGCAACAGCAGGTCGTTGAGCAGGTGCTGCATGCGCCCGGCCTGCTGGTTCATCTGCTGTAGCGCGCGGAGCCAGCGCGGGTTCACCCCCTCGGCATGTTCCAGCAGGGTTTCCAGATAACCCGCGATGACGGTGAGCGGCGTGCGCAGTTCATGGGAGACGTTGGCAACGAAATCCTTGCGCATCTGCTCCAGCTGATGCAGCCGGGTGACATCGCGGACCAGCAGCAGGTGCTCGCGATTGCCATAGCGGGTGATGTTGAACTGCAGGCGGATGCGATCGTCCACCGGCGAGGCCAGCTCCAGCGGCTGGTCGTAGTTGCCGCTGTCGAAGTACTCCTTGAACGCCGGGTGACGCACCAGATTGCCGATCGGATGGCCGGCATCCTGGGGCTTCTTCAGCCCGAGCAGGCGGTTGGCGGCTGGGTTCCACCACTCCAGGTTGCCATCGCTGTCGAGCATGATCACCGCATCCTTGAGCGCTGCGGTGGACCCCTGGGCGCGATCGATGATGCCCTGCAGCTCGCCTCGCAGGCGCAGGTCGCGGCGCTGCAGCTGGTAGAGGTTGTCGAACACGTCGCCCCAGATGCCGGCCGAGTCGGGCGGTGGTTCGTCCGGATCGCTGCGGTGCAGCCAGCGCTGCAGGCGCAGCAGCTGGCGCAGGGTCCAGATGAGGTAACCGCTCAGGCCGAGCACCAGTGCCCAGGCGTATTCGCCACTGATCAGACCGAGCAGCAGGCAGCCGCCCAGCAACAGCAGCAGGCGGCGAACGAGGGCTCCTTGCCAGTCCTGATTCAAGCGATGTACTCCGAAGAGAACGCGACGGTGCGCGGTTGGGAACGCATGCTAAGGCGGCGCGCTCAGCTCTTGCTGGAGAAACGATAGCCGGTGCCGCGTACGGTCTGCACCAGGTTCTCGTAGGCCTCGCCGAGGGCCTTGCGCAGCCGGCGGATGTGTACATCCACGGTGCGCTCCTCGACGTAGACATTGCCGCCCCAAACCTGATCGAGCAGCTGGCTGCGGGTGTAGGCGCGTTCCTGGTGGGTCATGAAGAACTGCAGCAGGCGGTATTCGGTCGGGCCCATCTCGGCCGGTTTGCCGTCGATGGTGACGCGGTGGCTGACCGGGTCGAGCAGCAGGCCGCCGATCTCGATGGGCGCCTCGCTGTCCACCGGCGTCGCGCGGCGCAGCACGGCCTTCAGCCGGGCCACCAGTTCGCGTGGCGAAAAGGGCTTGGTGATGTAGTCGTCGGCGCCGACCTCCAGGCCCTGGATCTTGTTGTCCTCTTCGCCTTTGGCGGTGAGCATGATGATCGGCGTGTCGGCGGTCAGCTCGTCGCGCTTGAGCCGTCGCGCCAGTTCGATGCCCGATGTGCCGGGCAGCATCCAGTCGAGCAGGATCAGGTCCGGTTTGCGGTCGATGATCAGCGCGTGGGCCTGTTGGGTGTTTTCCGCTTCGAGACAGTCATAGCCGGCCATTTCCAGGGCGACGACGATCATCTCCCGAATCGGCGCCTCGTCATCGACGATCAGTATGCTCTTGCCATTCATGGTCACGCCTCGGGTCCGTTCTTGTCGCTCGGCATTAGATAACGGAAATATTGCAGCCATGTGACAGGCAGACGGCAAGCCGGAGCAAGAAAGATTGCCTTCGATAGTGGCGTTTTGCTCAGGCCTTCGTCGCGTAATCCAGCACGATGCCGGCGAGAATCGCCAGGCCCGCCCAATGATTGTGCAGGAACGCCTTGAAGCAGGCTTGTGGCTTGCGCGAGGCGGTCTTCCAGTATTCCCAGGCGAAGCAGCCGGCTGCGACCACCAGCCCCAGGTGGAACCACTGGCCCAGCTCGAAACGCACTCCGGCGAGGATCAGGCAGAACAGCGCCAGCCCCTGCAGGGTGACGATGATGATGCGGTCCGCTTCACCGAAGAGGATGGCGGTGGACTTGATGCCGATCTTCAGGTCGTCTTCGCGATCGGCCATGGCGTAGTAGGTGTCGTAGGCCACCGTCCACAGCAGGTTGGCGATGAACAGCAGCCAGGCTTCCGGCGGCAGGCTGCCGGTCTCGGCGGTGAAGGCCATCGGCATGCCCCACGAAAATGCCGCGCCGAGCACCACCTGAGGGTAAAACGTGTAGCGCTTCATGAACGGGTAGCAGGCGGCCAGCGCCAGCGCGCCGAAGGACAGATAGACAGTGGTTGCGTTGGTCAGCAGCACCAGCACGAAGCTCAGTCCCACCAGGATGGCGAACAGCGTCCAGGCCTCCCGCGAACTGACCCGGCCGGCGGCCATGGGGCGCGCCTGGGTGCGCTGCACGTGGCCATCGAAGTTGCGATCGGCGAAATCGTTGACCACGCAGCCGGCGGCGCGCATCAGGATCACCCCGGTGATGAAGATGAACAGGTTCTTCGCGCTGGGCACGCCTTCGGCGGCGATCCACAGTGCCCACAGCGTCGGCCACAGCAGCAGATAGGTGCCGATGGGCTTGTCCAGGCGCATCAGCTGGATGAAATCCCAGGCGCGCGGGTGCAGGCGATTGCACGATTGCAGCAACTTCAAATACATCAGCGGCTCTCCTTGGCGAAGGGGGACATGCAGCGGTTCGCTCAGGGTGTGACGGCGGCGGCCTGCCACAGCGCGGGCAGGAACACCTCGGCGACCAGCACGCCGAGTCGATTCTGGCGGAAGCACGAGCGCCGCGCCCAGAGGCCGTCGACACGCTGTGCTTGCGGCAGCCATTGCGCCGGGTAGTGACAGGCTTCGAGCTGCCCGCGGGCGAAGGCCGGGTCGCTGAACAGCAGTTCGCCCAGGGAGCGATTGCCCAGGCTTTGCAGGTCCAGCCCGGCGGCGTCCAGCTGGGCGCGCGCAGCGACGCTGCGGGCGAACACCCAGGGTTGTTCATGCCCGCACAGGTAGACCTCGCGCACCCATCCCTCGCTCGCCTCGGCCACGCCGAGCGCGGCGCACTCGTCGGCGCGCAGGGGCTGCCAGGCCTGGTGCAGGGGAATCACACTGAAGGCGCCATCGGCCAGCTCGGTCAGGCGGCGGGTCAGTGAGCCCTTGTCGACGTAAAGCCAGTCGTGCAGGGCGGGGTCGAGCGGGAAGGGCAGGCGGTCGGGGCTCAGCCAGTCTGGATTCGGGGACACGGCGATTCGGGCATGACGGAAAGAGCGGCGAGTCTAGCATGCGCCTGGCTGCCGGGCGGCTGCATGCGTCCCTGTGCCGGCGCGCGGCCTGTAGCGGCGCGGGCGGGACGCTACAGGGGGTCAGGTCCAGCCTTCCAGGCGCATGGTGGCGCGCACCAGGCGCTGTTCTTCCTGCTCGATCTCCTTGAGATTGTCGCGAATGCCGTGGATATGGTCGCGTGCGGCACGCTGGGCCTGCTCGGGCAGGCGTTCGATCACCGCGTGGTAGAGCCGCGAGTGCTGGCGGTCGATCTGTCGTTTCTGCGCCGGCCGGTGATAGAGGTTGTTCACCGAGGCGAACACGGTGCTGAGCATCAGGTCGGTCAGCGACTGCAGCGTATGCACCAGTACCGGGTTGTGCGAGGCCTCGCAGATGGCCAGGTGGAAGGCATGGTCCAGGCGCGCGTGTTCACGCGGGTCGGCACCCTGCTCGCTGGCGTGGGCGGCGAGCATCTCCTCGTAGCGCCGACGCAGCAGGACGAAATCCGCGTCGGTGCCGCGCAGTGCGGCGAGCCGTGCCGATTCGCTTTCCAGCAGCGCGCGCACTTCCAGCAGGTCGTAGAGGGTGCGCGGCTGCGAGTTGAACAGGTGCATCAATGGGCTGGCATCGTGGTTGCCGGACAGCTCGGCGACGAAGGAGCCGCGGCCCTGGGAGGTCTCGATGATGCCGCGCCCGCGCAAAACGCGCAGGCCTTCGCGCAGTGCCGACCGGGAGATGCCGAGCTTCTCGCACAGGCGGCGCTCGGAGGGCAGCGCCTGGCCGACCTTGAGCACACCGTCGACGATCAGCCGTTCGATGCGCTCGGCCACCACGTCGGCGACTTGACGGCGGTCATTGTTGGGTTCGTTCGACATGCCACTTCTCCAGCTGGTAGGACCAGTTGGCGGGCAGTTTACCTCGAATGCTGAAAAGCACCTAACGGCGCGGTCTGGAGGGGCTTCAGGTAGTGCTTTGAACGGGATGACTACAAAAAACTGGTAGGACCAGTTGGTGCGGGCATGGACGGCTCGCGGCCATCGGCGCTAAAGATGCGTCATTCCACCGCAGCTGCCCGCGCTGGCGGTGACTCACGAAAGCGGAACCTGCCATGAACATTCTCTACGACGAACGCGTCGATGGTGCGTTGCCCAAGGTCGACAAGGCCGCCCTGCTGGCCGAGCTGCAGGCGCAGTTGCCCGATCTGGACATCCTCCACCGCAGCGAGGACCTCAAGCCCTACGAGTGCGATGGGCTGTCCGCCTATCGCACCACGCCGCTGCTGGTGGTGCTGCCCGAACGTGTCGAACAGGTCGAAAAGCTGCTCAAACTGTGCCACCAGCGCGGCGTGCCGGTGGTTGCCCGTGGCGCCGGTACCGGGCTGTCCGGCGGTGCGCTGCCGCTGGAGCAGGGCATCCTGCTGGTCATGGCGCGCTTCAACAAGATTCTCGAAGTGGACCCGGCCGGTCGTTTCGCCCGCGTCCAGCCCGGTGTACGCAACCTGGCGATCTCCCAGGCCGCGGCTCCCTTCGATCTGTATTACGCACCGGACCCCTCGTCCCAGATCGCCTGCTCCATCGGCGGCAACGTCGCCGAGAACGCCGGTGGCGTGCACTGCCTGAAATACGGGCTGACCGTGCACAACCTGCTCAAGGTGGACATCCTCACCGTCGAAGGCGAGCGCATGACGCTCGGCTCCGACGCCCTGGACTCGCCGGGCTTCGACCTGCTGGCGCTGTTCACCGGCTCCGAAGGCATGCTCGGCATCGTCACCGAAGTCACGGTCAAGCTGCTGCCCAAGCCGCAGGTGGCCAAGGTGCTGCTGGCCGCCTTCGACTCGGTGGAAAAGGCCGGCCGTGCGGTGGGCGACATCATCGCCGCCGGCATCATCCCCGGTGGCCTGGAAATGATGGACAACCTGTCGATCCGCGCCGCCGAGGACTTCATCCACGCCGGCTACCCGGTGGATGCCGAGGCGATCCTGCTCTGCGAGCTGGATGGCGTGGAAGCCGACGTGCACGACGACTGCGCGCGCGTCAGCGAAGTGCTCAAGCTGGCCGGCGCCACCGAAGTGCGCCTGGCCAGGGACGAAGCCGAGCGCGTTCGCTTCTGGGCGGGGCGCAAGAATGCCTTCCCGGCGGTTGGACGTATCTCGCCGGATTACTACTGCATGGACGGCACCATCCCGCGCCGCGAGCTGCCGGGCGTGCTCAAGGGCATTTCCGATCTGTCCGAGCAGTTCGGCCTGCGCGTGGCCAACGTGTTCCACGCCGGTGACGGCAACATGCACCCGCTGATCCTGTTCGATGCCAACCAGCCCGGTGAGCTGGAACGCGCCGAAGACCTGGGCGGCAAGATCCTCGAACTCTGCGTGAAGGTGGGCGGCAGCATCACCGGCGAACACGGCGTCGGCCGCGAGAAGATCAATCAGATGTGCTCGCAGTTCAACGCCGACGAGCTGACGCTGTTCCATGCGGTCAAGGCGGCCTTCGACCCGAGCGGCCTGCTCAACCCGGGCAAGAACATCCCGACCCTGCATCGCTGCGCCGAATTCGGCCGCATGCACATCCACAACGGCCAGCTGCCTTTCCCCGAACTGGAGCGTTTCTGATGTCCGTAATCGCCAACGACGCCAGCGCGCTGTTGCTGGACCAGGTCAACCAGGCGCTCGCCGCCAAGACCCCGCTGCGCATCCAGGGCAGCGGCAGCAAGGCCTTCCTCGGCCGTGCGGTCGAGGGTCAGCTGCTCGACGTGCGCGAGCACTGCGGCATCGTCAGCTACGACCCCACCGAGCTGGTAGTGACAGCGCGTGCCGGTACGCCGCTCGCCGAACTCGAGGCCACGCTGGACGAGGCCGGGCAAATGTTGCCTTGCGAGCCGCCGCACTTTGGCGAAGGCGCCACCGTCGGCGGCATGATCGCCGCCGGACTGTCCGGGCCGCGTCGCCCGTGGAGCGGTTCGGTGCGCGATTTCGTGCTCGGCTCGCGGGTCATCACCGGCCAGGGCAAGCACCTGCGTTTCGGCGGCGAGGTGATGAAGAACGTCGCCGGTTACGACCTGTCGCGCCTGATGGCCGGCAGCTTCGGCTGCCTCGGCGTGCTGACCGAAGTCTCGCTCAAGGTGCTGCCCAAGCCACGCCTGTGCACCAGCCTGCGTCTGGAAATCGATCTCGAACGTGCGCTGCTCAAGCTCGCCGAATGGGGCCAGCAGCCGGTACCGATCAGCGCCGCCAGCCATGACGGCAAGGCCCTTTACCTGCGCCTGGAAGGTGGCGAAGGGTCGGTCAATGCCGCGCGCGAACGCATCGGCGGCGAGGATCTCGACCCTGGCTACTGGAACGAGCTGCGCGAGCAGCGCCTGGCCTTCTTCGCCGACCCGCGCCCGCTGTGGCGCCTGTCGCTGCCGAACAACACGCCAGCCGTGGCGTTGCCGGGCGACCAGCTGGTGGACTGGGCCGGTGCCCAGCGCTGGCTGAAGTCCGACGCCGATGCGGTGACCATCCGCGGCATCGCCATCGAGGTCGGCGGCCACGCCACCTGCTTTACCGCAGGCGCCACGAGCAATCCGTTCCAGCCGCTGTCGGCGCCGCTGTTGCGCTATCACCGCCAGCTCAAGGCCGCGCTGGATCCGCAGGGGATCTTCAACCCCGGCCGCATGTATTCCGAGGTCTGACGACGTATGCAAACGAATCTGAGCGAAGCCGCGAAAAAACTGCCGCGCGCCGAGGAAGCCGAAAGCATCCTGCGCTCCTGCGTGCACTGTGGCTTCTGCAACGCCACCTGCCCGACCTACCAGCTGCTGGGCGACGAGTTGGACGGCCCGCGCGGGCGGATCTACCTGATGAAGCAGATGCTCGAGGGCGGTGAGGTGACCGAGAGCACCCAGCTGCACCTGGACCGCTGCCTGACCTGCCGCAACTGCGAGACCACCTGCCCGTCCGGGGTGAAGTACCACAACCTGCTGGACATCGGCCGCGACTTCATCGAGCAGCAGGTGCAGCGCCCGTTGGGCGAGCGCGTCGTGCGCGGCGGCCTGCGCACGGTGATCCCGCGACCGGGCCTGTTCAAGGCACTGCTGGGTGCCGGCAATGCGCTCAAGCCGTTGATGCCGGCCTCGCTGAAGGATCACCTGCCACGCGAGATCCGCCCGGCCAAACCGCGCCCGCAGGTCATGCACCAGCGTCGCGTGCTGATGCTCGAAGGCTGCGTGCAGCCGAGCCTGTCGCCGAACACCAACGCCGCCGCTGCACGGGTGCTCGACCGCCTGGGTATCAGCGTCAGCCCGGCGCGTGAGGCCGGCTGTTGCGGTGCGGTGGACTACCACCTCAACGCCCAGGAGGCCGGTCTGGACCGTGCGCGGCGCAATATCGACGCCTGGTGGCCGGCCATCGAGGCCGGTGCCGAAGCCATCGTGCAGACGGCCAGCGGCTGCGGCGCCTTCGTCAAGGAGTACGGCCATCTGCTCAAGGATGACCCGGCCTACGCGGCCAAGGCCGCCCGTGTCAGCGAGCTGGCCAAGGACCTGGTCGAAGTGCTGCGCAGCGCCGAACTGGAAAAGCTCGACGTGCGTGCCGACAAGCGCATGGCCTTTCACTGCCCGTGCACCCTGCAGCACGCACAGAAGCTCGGCGGCGCGGTCGAAGACGTGCTCACCCGTCTGGGCTACCAGCTCACTGCGGTGCCCGATGCGCACCTGTGCTGCGGCTCGGCCGGCAGCTATTCGATCACCCAGCCGGAGATTTCCCACCAGCTGCGCGACAACAAGCTCAACGCGCTGGAGAGCGGCAAGCCGGAAGTGATCGTCACCGCCAACATCGGTTGCCAGACCCACCTCGATGGCGCCGGCCGCACGCCGGTCAAGCACTGGATCGAAGTGGTCGAGGAATCGATGCAGTAGCAATGCCTCATGGTTCGGCCGCCCAGACAGGGCGGCCAACGAACAACCGAAATACGAAGACAGGAGAATCGAGATGAAAAGCAAAGCCGTACTGAGCCAGACCGAAGTCGCCACCATCCTCGCCGCCGCCCGTGCCGAAGCGCAGGCCAACGGCTGGGCCGTGACCATCGTCGTCGCCGACGACGGCGGCCATCCGCTGGCGCTGGAGCGTCTGGACGGCTGCGCGCCGATCGCCTCCTACATCGCCACCGAGAAGGCCCGCAGCTCGGCCCTCGGCCGCCGCGAAACCAAGGGCTATGAAGACATGGTCAACAACGGCCGCACTGCCTTCCTCTCCGCGCCGGTGGTCTGCTCGCTGGAAGGTGGCGTGCCGGTGGTGGTCGACGGCCACGTCATCGGTTCGGTCGGCGTATCCGGTGTGACCGCCGCGCAGGACGCCCAGATCGCCAAGGCCGGCGTCGCCGCCCTGGTCAACTGAACAGACAAGGAGAACGACAGATGACCGAGCGTGTAACCCTGGGCCGCCTGCAGGTCGCGGCCAATCTGCAGCGATTCATCGAAGACGAAGTCCTGCCGGGCACCGGTATCGAAGCCGCCGCCTTCTGGCAGGGGCTGGACACCCTGGTCCACGACCTGGCGCCGAAGAACCGTGAGCTGCTCGCCGAGCGCGACCGCATGCAGGTCGAACTGGACGGCTGGCACAAGGCCAACCCGGGCCCGATCAAGGACATGGCGGCCTACCGCGCCTTCCTCGAGTCCATCGGCTACCTGCTGCCGGTGCCGGGTGAGGTGAAGATCGAGACGGCCAACGTCGACAGCGAGATCGCCACCCAGGCCGGGCCGCAGCTGGTGGTGCCGATCATGAACGCGCGCTACGCGCTGAACGCCGCCAATGCCCGCTGGGGCTCGCTGTACGATGCGCTTTACGGCACCGACGCCATCTCCGAAGAGGGCGGTGCGCAGAAGGGCCCGGGCTACAACGAAGTCCGTGGCGCCAAGGTCATCGCCTATGCGCGCACCTTCCTCGATCAGGCCGCGCCGCTGGCCGAAGGCAGCCACGCCGACGCCACCGCCTACCGCGTGCAGGACGGCCAGCTGAAGGTCACCCTGGAGAACGGCAGTGTCACCGGCCTCAAGCAGCCAGAGAAGTTCGTCGGCTTCCAGGGCGAAGCGGTCGAGCCGAAGGCCGTGCTGCTGAAGAACAACGGCCTGCACATCGAGATCCAGATCGACCCGAACAGCCCGATCGGCCAGACCGATGCCGCCGGCGTGAAGGACCTGCTGATCGAGTCCGCGGTTTCCACCATTCTCGACTGCGAAGATTCGGTCGCCGCGGTGGATGCCGACGACAAGGTGCTGGCCTACCGCAACTGGCTGGGCATCGTCCAGGGTACCCTCAGCGAGGAAGTGGCCAAGGGCAGCTCGAGCTTCGTCCGCCGCCTGAATCCGGACCGCGAATACAGCGCGCCCAACGGCGGCGAGCTGAAGCTGCACGGCCGCTCGCTGCTGTTCATTCGCAACGTCGGTCACCTGATGACCAACCCGGCGATCCTGCTGGAAGACGGCCGCGAGATTCCCGAAGGGATCATGGACGGCGTGTTCACCAGCCTGATCGCCAAGCATGACCTCAAGCGCAAGGGCAACTCGCGCACCGGCAGCGTCTACATCGTCAAGCCGAAGATGCACGGGCCGAAGGAAGTCGCCTTCGCCGACGAATTGTTCGGTCGCGTCGAGGACCTCATCGGTGTGCCGCGCTACACCCTGAAGATGGGCATCATGGACGAGGAGCGCCGTACCAGCGCCAACCTCAAGGCCTGCATCGCCGCGGCCAAGCACCGCGTGGCGTTCATCAACACGGGCTTCCTCGACCGTACCGGCGACGAGATGCACACCTGCATGGAAGCCGGACCGGTGCTGCGCAAGGGCGACATGAAAACCACGCCGTGGATCCAGTCCTACGAGCGCAACAACGTACTGGTCGGCCTGGCCTGCGGCCTGCGCGGCAAGGCGCAGATCGGCAAGGGCATGTGGGCCATGCCGGACCTGATGGCGGCCATGCTCGAGCAGAAGATCGGTCATCCGAAGTCCGGCGCCAACACCGCCTGGGTGCCGTCGCCCACCGGCGCCACCCTGCATGCGCTGCATTACCACCAGGTGAACGTGCAGGCCGTGCAGAGCGAGCTGGAAAAGGTCGACCTGGCCGCCGAGCGCGAGCAGCTGCTCAACGATCTGCTGACCATCCCGGTGGTCGCCGAAGACAAGTGGAGCGCGGAGGAGAAGCAGCAGGAGCTGGACAACAACTGCCAGGGCATCCTCGGCTACGTGGTGCGCTGGGTCGAGCAGGGCGTCGGTTGTTCCAAGGTGCCGGACATCCACAACGTCGGCCTGATGGAAGACCGCGCCACCCTGCGCATCTCCAGTCAGCACATCGCCAACTGGCTGCACCACGGCGTGGTCAGCCGCGAGCAGGTGCAGGAAACCCTGGAGCGCATGGCCAAGGTGGTCGACCAGCAGAATGCCGGCGATCCGCTCTATCGCGCCATGTCCAGCGACTACACTCAGTCGATCGCCTTCCAGGCGGCGTCCGATCTGGTGTTCAAGGGCCGCGAGCAGCCGTCCGGTTATACCGAGCCGCTGCTGCACCAGTGGCGCCAGCGCTTCAAGGCCGCCCAGGGCTGATGAACAGGGGGAACCGCGTGCGGCCGGAGGTTCGGCCCCCGCGGTGAGGACAGGAGCCCCAGGCGTCCAACGGCGCCCGGGGCTTTCGAGCATGAGCGGCACGGTTTCGGCCGGGCCGTCGGGAAGCGCACCGCCTGGCTGCGCTTCATGCGAAGCACCGGGCACGCCCGGACACAATAGAAGTGGTTCACAACAAAAAACGCAGGGACCCAACAAATGAGTCAAACACTACTGTCCATCCTGGCCTTCGTGCCGCTGGTGCTGGCGGGGGTGCTGCTGATCGGCTTTCGCTGGCCGGCCAAGTACGCCATGCCGCTGGTTTTCGTCCTCACTGCGCTGATCGGCCTGCTGGCCTGGGACATGACCCTCAACCGGGTCATCGCCTCTACCTTCCAGGGCCTGATCCTCACCGCGGCGATCCTCTGGATCATCTTCGGTGCGATCCTGCTGCTCAACACGCTGAAACATTCCGGGGGGATCAGTTCGATTCGGCGTGGCTTCTCCAACATCAGCCCTGACCGTCGTGTCCAGGTGCTGATCGTCGCCTGGCTGTTCGGCTGCTTCATCGAGGGGGCCTCGGGCTTCGGTACGCCAGCGGCGGTGGCGGCACCGCTGATGGTAGCGCTGGGCTTCCCGGCGTTGGCGGCGGTGGTGATGGGGATGATGGTGCAGTCCACGCCGGTGTCCTTCGGTGCGGTGGGCACGCCGATTCTGGTGGGTGTCGGTGCCGGCCTGGACAAGACCGGCATCAGCGAGCAGCTGGCGGCGGTGGGCAGTAACTGGGAGGTGTTCTTCCACCTGATCTTCTCGCGCGTCGCGATCATTCACGCGCTGTGCGGGATTCTCATGCCGCTGATCATGGTCAGCATCATGACCCGCTACTTCGGCCGCAACAAATCCTGGACCGAAGGTCTGGCAATCGCACCGTTCGCGGTGTTCACCGGCCTGGCCTTCGTCATTCCGTATGCCGCTGCCGGTGTGTTCCTCGGGCCGGAATTCCCGTCGATGATCGGTGCGCTGGTCGGTCTGGCCATCGTCGTGCCCGCGGCCAAGGCCGGTTTCCTGCTGCCGAAGGACAGCTGGGATTTTGCCCCGGCGAGCGAGTGGCCATCCGAGTGGATGGGCAAGATCGAGATGAAGATCGAGGACGTCGCTGGCAAGACGCCGATTTCCGTGCCGATGGCCTGGGCGCCGTACCTGATCCTGGCCGGCTTGCTGGTGGCCTCGCGGGTGTTCCCGGACTTCAAGGCCTTGCTGATGTCGCTGTCGTTCGGCTGGAAGGACATTCTCGGTGAGACCGGCGTCTCCGGCACGCTGGAGCCGCTGTACCTGCCCGGTGGCATTCTCTGCATCGTGGTGCTGATCACCTTCTTCCTGCATCGCATGAGCGCGCGGGAACTGGGCGCGGCGATCTCCGAGTCGAGCAAGACCCTGCTCGGCGCGGGCTTCGTGCTGATCTTCACCATCCCGATGGTGCGCATCCTGATCAACTCGGGCGTGAACGGCTCCGACCTGGTGTCCATGCCGGTGGCCATGGCGCAGCTGGTGGCCAACAGCGTGGGTGACGTCTATCCGTTCTTCGCGCCGGCGGTCGGTGCGCTGGGCGCCTTCATCGCCGGTTCCAACACCGTGTCCAACCTGATGCTGTCGCAGTTCCAGTTCAACACCGCGGGCCTGCTGGGGCTGTCCGGTGCGCTGATGGTGGCGCTGCAGTCGGTCGGTGCGGCGGCGGGCAACATGATCGCCATCCACAACGTGGTGGCGGCCTCGGCCACCGTCGGCCTGCTCGGTCGCGAAGGGATCACCCTGCGCAAGACCATGCTGCCGACCCTGTACTACCTCATCGTGGCCGGCACCATCGGCCTGATCGGGTTCTACGTGATGGGCATCAGCGATCCGCTGGTGGGTGCCGCAGGCTAAGCCTGGCGGTAGTTTGACGGGCGGCCCAGGCCGCCCGTTTTCATTTGTGCAGTTGGTGCGGCGCGCCGTTCTGGTATAGCGTGCGTCGCAGTCGACGGATCATCGAGGTTACCCATGAAGAAATGGCAATGTGTGGTGTGCGGCTATATCTATGACGAAGCGCTGGGCGCGCCGGAAGAGGGCATCGCCCCCGGCACAGCCTGGGAAGATGTGCCGGAAGACTGGGTCTGCCCCGATTGCGGCGTCGGCAAGCTGGACTTCGAAATGATCGCCATCGGCTGATTCCGTTTCGCCAACCTACCCCATGAGGACCTGACGTGAGCGCACCCGTAGTCATCATCGGCACCGGCCTGGCCGGTTACAACCTGGCGCGGGAGTTCCGCAAGCTGGACCCGCAGACGCCGCTGTTGCTGATCACCGCCGACGACGGTCGTTCCTATTCCAAACCACTGCTGTCCACTGGTTTCGCCGCCAACAAGGACGCCGACAGCCTGGGTATGGCCACCGCCGGGGCCATGGCTGAGCAGCTGAACGCGGAGATTCGCACGCACACCCGCGTCACCCGTCTGGACCCGGCGCACCGCCGTGTCTGGATCGGCAACGAGCCGGTGCCATACCGGGATCTGGTGCTGGCCTGGGGCGCGCAGACGATCCGTGTGCCGGTGGAGGGCGATGCGGCGGATGCGGTCTATCCGATCAACGACCTGCACGACTATGGACGCTTCCGTGCCGCTGCCGCCGGCAAACGCCGCGTGCTGATCCTCGGCGCCGGGTTGATCGGCTGCGAGTTCGCCAACGACCTGCTGCAGGGCGGCCACGAGGTGGATCTGGTCGCCCCCAGCGAGCAGGTCATGCCGGGCCTGCTGCCGCGGCAGGCCGCCGAGGCGGTGAAGCGCGGCCTGGAGGGCATCGGCGCGCGCTTTCATCTCGGGGCCACGCTGGAGCGCCTGCAGCGCAGCACCGACGGTCTGCAGGCGACCCTGTCCGACGGCTCGCAGCGGGCCTGCGATCTGGTGGTCAGTGCCGTCGGCCTGCGCCCACGTACCGAGCTGGCCGCCGAGGCGGGGCTCGAGGTCAAGCGTGGCATCGTCGTCGATCGCCTGCTCAAGACCTCGGCGGAACACGTCTATGCCCTGGGCGATTGCGCCGAGGTGGAAGGGCTCAGCCTGCTCTACGTGATGCCGCTGATGGCCGGCGCACGGGCCCTGGCTAAAACACTGTTTGGCAATCCGACCTTTGTCAGTTATGGCCCCATGCCGGTAACCGTGAAGACCCCGGCCTGTCCGGTAGTGGTCTCGATGCCCGCCGTGGGCAGTGCCGGCAGCTGGTCCGTCGAGGCCCGGGGCAACGACGTCAAGGCGCTCTATCTCGGGGCTTGCGGGGAGTTGCTCGGCTACGCGTTGACCGGCGCGGCGGTGCAGGAGCGACTGGCGCTGAACAAGCAGTTGCCACCGGTATTGGCGGAACTACCGCAAATTCTGTCGCTAAAGTCCCCCAACTGAGCTTGCAGGGCGTCCGCGGGGACTGGCGCAGGTGCTAGCGCCGTGCCATTCTCCATGGGTCTGCCCCAGCCTAGAGCTGTTGCAGCGCCTTTAGCGCTGTTCTTGTGAACAGTACGGACACAACAACAAAAACGTCTCAGAGGCTCCCAATGCGTAAACCGGAACTCGCCGCAGCCATTGCCGAGAAGGCTGATCTGTCCAAGGACCAGGCCAATCGCGTACTCAACGCCGTGCTGGATGAAATCACCAATGCGCTGAACCGCAAGGACAGCGTCACCCTGGTCGGTTTCGGCACCTTCGTTCAGCGCCACCGTGGCGCCCGCACCGGGAAAAACCCGCAGACCGGGCAACCGGTCACCATCAAGGCCAGCAATACCGTCGCGTTCAAACCGGGCAAGATGCTCAAAGACGCCGTCAACTGACGCTGCGCCGACCCGGAGCCGATCGGCTCCGGGTAAACCTGACCGACTGGTCTTCCCCGGACCCGTTCGTACCCGTCCTTCCCCCCGCCGACCAAGCCACTACAATGCGGCCTTCCTCTCGTACCGGTCGGGACAACACGTCATGAAATTCCGCTTTCTGCTTTGGATGCTGGGCCGCCTGATGGCCAAGGCCAGCCGCACCAATCCCGAGTTCCAGCAGCAGCTGGGCGACAAGGACCTGAGCTTCCAGCTGCACACCCTGGATGGCAAGGTCGCCCGCCACTTCGTGGTGAAGGACCAGCGCGTCACCAGCAAGCGCGGCCCGGCGAGCGAGCCGGCGTTCTCCCTGGGGTTCAAGGATGCCGCCTATGGCTTCGCCACCATGACGGCGAAGAACAAGCAGCTGGCGTTCATGCAGGGGATTCAGAACAAGGACATCCAGATCCAGGGGAACCCGGCGCTGGTGATGTGGTTCCAGGGGCTGACCAAATACCTGAAGCCGAAAAAGAAGAAGTAGTGTCGCCCTGAGCCCGCGATTCGGCGCGCTCATTTCTGGATGTCCGGCACCCGGCTCGTCAGGCCCAAGCCTGCAGGTCACTTGTGGTGGAAAACGCTGCGCGGCTTCCACCCTGCCGCCTTCCCGGTGCCAGATTCCTACACCTTCCTACGCCCCCTCCCGCCAGACCTTCGCCTCATCCTTCAGCCAGTCCCGAAACGCCACCAGCCCCGCCGACTCCACCTTGCGCTCCGGAATCATCAGGTAGTACGCCCGCGTCTCGCTGCGATAGGCGTGGGGATGCGCCAGCACCAGCCGCCCCTCGGCCAGTTCCCGCTGGATCAGGAACGGCGGAATCAGCGCTACCCCCATGCCGTGCTCGGCCGCCTGCGCCAGCATGGAGAACAGCTCCAGCCGCGGGCCGGTCATGTCGCGGGCGACTTTCAGCCCCAGCGAATCGAACCACTGCCGCCAGGCATAGGGTCGGGTGGTCTGCTGCAGCAACGGCAGTTCGGCCAGGGCTTGGGTCGTGAACGGCTGACCGTCGCGCAGCAGGGCGGGGCTGCAGACTGGCTGCAGGTCCTCGGGCATCAGGTAGTGCGCCTCGGTACCGGACCAGTCGGCATCGCCGAAGTAGATGGCAGCATCGAACTCGGTATCGGCAAAGAGAAAGGGCCGGGTGCGGTTGGTCAGGTTCACCGTGATTTCCGGATGCAGCGCCTGGAAATGCCTGAGGCGCGGCACCAGCCACTGGGTGCCGAAGGTCGGCACCACGGCCAGCTCCAGGCTCATGGCGCCCTGCTGGCCCATCACCGACAGCGTGTCGCGCTCCACCGCATCCAGCTGCGCTGCGATGCGGCGGGCGTAGGACTGGCCGGCGGCGGTGAGCTTCACGCCGCGCCGCGAACGGCGGAACAGCGCCAGGCCGAGGAATTCCTCCAGCCCGCCGATCTGCCGGCAGATGGCGCTCTGGGTCAGTGCCAGCTCGTCGGCCGCGCGGGTGAAGCTCTCGTGGCGGGCAGCGGCCTCGAAGGCGATCAGCGCGGCGGTGCTTGGAATCTTGCGGCGCATTATGCAAAGACCTCACGGGATAAGCCTGACAATGGACCCTCAGCTTATCTCGGAGTGAGCGAAACGCACAGTTTGGTGCGAAATCCTCGTTTGCGACGCACCGTTGCGGCGCCTAGGATCAGCTCATCCCGCCCCGCGCCCGCGGTGCCGAAGACAACAAGAGGAGCCTCCCGAATGGCCGGCAAAGCAAGCTTCAACTGGATCGACCCGCTGCTGCTCGACCAGCAGCTGACCGAGGAAGAGCGCATGGTGCAGGCCAGCGCCGCGCAGTTCGCCGCCGACAAGCTGGCGCCGCGGGTGCTGGAAGCCTTCCGCCATGAGCGCACCGATCCGGCGATCTTTCGCGAGATGGGCGAGACCGGCCTGCTCGGCGCGACCATTCCGGAAGCCTACGGCGGCAGCGGGCTGAACTACGTGTGCTACGGTCTGATCGCCCGCGAGGTCGAGCGCATCGATTCGGGCTACCGCTCGATGATGAGCGTGCAGTCCTCGCTGGTGATGGTGCCGATCTTCGAGTTCGGCAACGAGGCGACCAGGCAGAAGTACCTGCCCAAGCTGGCCAGCGGCGAATACATCGGCTGCTTCGGCCTCACCGAGCCGAACCACGGCTCCGACCCTGGCTCGATGGTCACCCGGGCGAAAAAAGTCGACGGCGGCTATCGCCTGTCCGGCAGCAAGATGTGGATCACCAACAGCCCGATCGCCGATGTCTTCGTGGTCTGGGCCAAGGATGACGCCGGCGAGATTCGCGGCTTCGTGCTGGAAAAGGGCTGGGAAGGGCTGTCCGCCCCGACGATTCACGGCAAGGTTGGCCTGCGCGCCTCGATCACCGGCGAGATCGTCATGGACAACGTGTTCTGCCCGGAAGAGAACGCCTTCCCCGACGTGCGCGGGCTGAAGGGCCCGTTCACCTGCCTGAACAGTGCCCGCTACGGCATCAGCTGGGGCGCACTGGGCGCCGCCGAGTTCTGCTGGCACACCGCGCGCCAGTACGTGCTCGACCGCCAGCAGTTCGGCCGGCCGCTGGCGGCGAACCAGCTGATCCAGAAGAAGCTGGCCGACATGCAGACCGAGATCACCCTGGCCCTGCAGGGTTGCCTGCGCCTCGGCCGCATGAAGGACGAGGGCACCGCCGCGGTGGAAATCACCTCGATCATGAAGCGCAACAGCTGCGGCAAGGCACTCGACGTGGCGCGCATGGCGCGCGACATGATGGGCGGCAATGGCATCAGCGACGAGTTCGGCGTGGCCCGGCACCTGGTCAACCTGGAGGTGGTGAACACCTACGAGGGCACCCATGACGTGCATGCACTGATCCTCGGCCGTGCGCAGACAGGCATTCAGGCGTTCTTCTGAAACTGCACCCCTCTCCCAGGAGGAGAGGGTGCTTGCTCCGTCCAATAGCCTTCGAGGTTTCGTCCATGCCCGGCGCCCTGTCCCATATCCGTGTTCTCGACCTGTCGCGCGTGCTCGCCGGGCCTTGGTGCGGGCAGATCCTCGGTGATCTCGGCGCCGAGGTGATCAAGGTCGAGCGCCCTGGCACGGGCGACGATACTCGCCACTGGGGCCCGCCCTATCTCAAGGACCAGCACGGCGAGAACACCTCGGAGGCCGCCTATTACCTGACCGCCAACCGAAACAAGCAGTCGCTGACCGTCGACTTCACCCGGCCCGAGGGCCAGCGCATCATCCGCGAGCTGGTGGCGCAATGCGATGTACTGCTGGAGAACTTCAAGGTCGGCGGGCTGGTCGCCTACGGGTTGGATTACGAAAGCCTGAAGGCGATCAATCCGCGGCTGATCTACTGCTCGATCACCGGTTTCGGCCAGGACGGCCCCTACGCCACACGTGCCGGCTACGACTTCATGATCCAGGGCCTCGGCGGGCTGATGAGCCTGACCGGGCGCAGCGATGCGGAGGAGGGCGCCGGGCCGGTGAAGGTCGGCGTGGCGCTGACCGATATCCTCACCGGCCTGTACGCCACGGTTGGCGTGCTCGCTGCGCTGGCACATCGCGAACGCAGCGGCGAGGGCCAGCATATCGACACGGCGCTGCTCGACGTGCAGGTCGCCTGCCTCGGCAACCAGGCGCTCAACTACCTCACCACCGGCGTGGCGCCCAGGCGCATGGGCAATGCCCATCCGAACATCGTGCCCTATCAGGATTTCCCCACTGCCGATGGCGACATCATCCTCACCGTTGGCAACGACGGTCAGTTCCGCAAGTTCTGCGAGGTGGCCGGGTGTCCCGAGTGGGCGGCTGATGCCCGCTTCGCCACCAATCGCGCGCGCGTTGCCCATCGCGCCGAACTGATTCCGCTGATCCGCCAGGTCACGGTGTTCCGCACCACGGCCGAATGGGTCAGTGCGCTGGAGCAGGCCGGCGTGCCCTGCGGGCCGATCAACGACCTGGCGCAGGTGTTCGCCGACCCACAGGTGCAGCATCGCGGGCTGAGCGTGGAGATGCCGCATCCGCTGGCCGGCCGTGTGCCGCAGGTGGCCAGCCCGCTGCGGCTGTCCGCTTCGCCAGTGGCGTACCGCAACCCGCCACCACTGCTCGGCGAGCACAGCGAGGCGCTGTTGCAACGCCTGCTGGGCATGAACGACGAGCAGATCGCCGGCCTGCGCGCGGCCGGAGTGGTCTAGCCTGGAGGCTATCTAGCTCAGAAGCCTTCCAGCACGATCTTGCCCTTGGCCTTGCCGCTTTCCAGCAGGGCATGGGCGCGGCGCAGGTTGGCCGCATTGATGGTGCCGAAGTGCTCGCCGAGGGTGGTGCGCAGCACGCCCAGATCGACCAGCTGGCTGACGCGCTGCAGCAGGTGGTGCTGCTCGATCATGTCCGGCGTCTCGAACAGTGAGCGGGTGAACATCAGCTCCCAGTGCAGCGACAGACTCTTGCGCTTGAGCTTCATCACGTCCAGCGGCTGGGCCGGATCGTCGATGAGCGCCAGGCGGCCCTGGGGCGTCAGTGCCTCGACCAGCTGGTCGAAATGTTGATCGGTCTGGGTCAGGCTGGCGACATGGCTGACGCTGGCGAAACCGGCGCGCTGCAGCTCGGCGTGCAGCGGCTGGCTATGGTCGATGACATGATGGGCGCCGAGTTCGCGGGCCCAGGCCTGGGTTTCCGGGCGCGAGGCGGTGGCGATCACGCTGACCTTCGTGAGCTGACGGGCCAGCTGCAGCATGATCGAACCGACGCCGCCGGCGGCACCGACGATCAGCAACTGCTGCCCGGCGCCCTGGCCTTCCACCAGTTGCAGGCGTTCGAACAGCAGCTCCCAGGCGGTGATGGCAGTCAGCGGCAGTGCGGCGGCCTCGGCAAAGCTCAGGCTCCGCGGCTTGCGCCCGACGATGCGCTCGTCCACCAGATGGCGTTCGCTGTTGCCGCCGGCGCGGGCGATGGAGCCTGCGTAGAACACCTCGTCGCCGACCTTGAACAGGCTGACTTCGCTGCCCACCCCGACGACCACACCGGCGACGTCCCAGCCCAGCACCTTCGGCTGGCCGCCCTCGGGCTGCGTGTTGCGGCGTACTTTGGTATCCACCGGGTTGACCGAAATGGCGCGCACCTCCACCAGCAGATCGCGCGGGCCGGGTACCGGCTCGGGCAGTTCCACGTCCTGCAGCGCGCGGGGATCGCCGATGGCGAGGGATTCGAAGTAGGCGACCGCTTTCATGCTGTTGCTCCGTATGGATTCGGTTGGGAGGGAATGCTCAGCTATTTGACTCGGCGGAAAAACGGGGTGATAAGCGAGGCTCTTTCAACAGGATTTTGAAAATGCTGCGTATCGACGACCTCCAGCTGTTCGTCCGCACCGCCGACAGCGGTAGCCTTTCCGCGGCCGCGCGCGGGCTCGACGTGTCGCCGGCGGTGGCCAGTGCGGCCTTGAAGCGCCTGGAGGCGAGCCTGGGGGCGCGACTGTTCGCGCGCTCCACCCGCAGCCTGCGCCTGACTGCCGAGGGTGAGGCGTATCTGCTGCATGCCCGGGCGGCACTGGCCAGCCTGCACGAGGGCGCCCAGATCCTCGCTGGCGGGCGCGAGGCGATCCGCGGCGTGCTGCAGCTGTCGGCACCATCGGACTTCGGTCGCAACGTCCTGCTGCCCTGGCTCGACGAATTCCAGGCGCGCCACCCGCAGTTGCAGCTGCGCCTGCTGCTGGGCGACGGGTTGACCGACCTGTTCCGGCAGCCGGTGGACCTGGTCCTGCGTTACGGTGAGCCGCAGGATTCCAGCCTGGTGGCGCTGCCGGTGGCGGCTGGCAATCGCCGGGTGCTGTGCGCTTCGCCGGCCTACCTGCAGCGCCATGGCGCGCCGCAGCGGCTGGACGAACTGGCCGGGCACAACTGCCTGCGCTTCATGCTCGCCGGACGCGTGCACGACCGCTGGTGCTTTCAGGAAGGGCGCCGCGCGCGCACCGTGCAGGTCAGTGGCGACCGCGTCAGCGATGATGCCGATGTGGTGCGACGCTGGGCCCTGGCCGGCCTCGGGCTGGCCTACAAGTCGTGGCTGGACATCGCCGATGACGTGACGGCCGGTCGCCTGCGGGTGCTGTTGCCGGAGTGCCTCGGCGAAGCGGCGCCACTGGGCCTGCTCTGCGCCCACCGGGCCCAGCTGAGCAAGCCGGTACGGCTGGCTGCTCCACGAGCATCTGCAGGCGCGTTGTGCAGCCCTGCTGACGCGGGCACCGTGGGCGCAGCGTGCGGCGGAGGGAGTTTCATCGTCGGCCTGAACTCTTATGGCCCTTGGCTATTCTTATCTGCGTACTGGTTAACAGAATGGACAAGCGCATCATGCAGACGCAGCGTTTTCGAAACACCTGGCAACTGGCGGTTGTCGTCCTCATGTCCTGGCTGCTGGCCGGCTGCGGCATCAACAACATTCCGCGTTACGACGAGCAGGTGAAATCCGCCTGGTCGCAGGTAGAGAACCAGTACCAGCGGCGCGCCGACCTGATTCCCAACCTGGTCGAAACGGTCAAGGGCTTCGCGCGCCAGGAGCAGGAAACCCTCACCGCGGTGGTCGAGGCGCGGGCCCGGGCGACCTCGATCCAAGTCGATGCCAATACCCTCGACGATCCGCAGAAGCTGCAACAGTTCCAGCAGGCACAGAACCAGCTGACCGGCGCTCTGAGCCGGCTGATGGCGGTGTCCGAGCGCTACCCGGAGCTCAAATCCAACCAGAACTTCCTCGCCCTGCAATCACAGCTCGAAGGCACCGAGAACCGCATCGCGGTGGCCCGGCGTGACTTCATCGCAGCGGTGGAGCGCTACAACACCGAGATCCGCACCTTTCCCGGCCGCATCTGGCACAAGCTGATGTACAGCGACATGCCGATCCGCGAGAACTTCGAGGCGACGGCCGAGAACGCCGAGCAGGCGCCGCAAGTGCAGTTTCAATGACGTGCCGGTTTCCGCTGCTGCTGGCCCTGCTGCTCTGGGCTGGCAGCCTGTTCGCGCAGCAGGCCGAGCTGCCGGCGCTGACCGGTCGCGTGGTCGATCGCGCCGAATTGCTCGATACCCAGGCCGAGGCGCGCCTGACCAGCATGCTGGCGGCCCACGAGCAGGCCACCGGCGAGCAGGTGGTGGTGGTCACCGTACCGGACCTGGGCGGGCGCAGCATCGAGGAATTCGGCCTGGAGCTGGGTCGCGCCTGGGGTATCGGGCAGGAGGGCGAGGACAACGGCGCACTGCTGATCGTCGCCCGTGACGACCGCAAGATCCGCATCGAGGTCGGCTACGGGCTGGAGGATCGCCTGACCGACGCGCAGTCTTCGGTGATCATCAACCGGGTCATCGCGCCGGCCTTCCAGCGCGGCGACTTCACGGCCGGCATCACCGAAGGCACGCAGGCGATCATCACCGTGCTCGGCGGCGATGCGCTGCCGGCGGAGCTGCGGCCGGTCATGCCGATGGGCCAGCAGGAACCCGGTGGCTTCGGCGTGCTGGCGTTCTTCCTGATGCTGGTGGCGATCTTCGTGCTCGGCGGTGGCCGTGGCGGTCGCGGCGGTGGATGTCGCGCCCTGCTGCTCGGCGCGCTGCTCGGTGGCATGGGGCGCGGAGGCGGCTTTGGCGGTGGCGGTTTCGGCGGCGGAGGCTTCGGTGGAGGCGGTGGTGGCTTCGGTGGCGGCGGCGCTTCCGGTGGCTGGTAAACGGACGATGGACGAACGATGACCTTACTCAGCGAAAGCGAACTGCGGCAGGTGGCCGAGGCGATCGAGCGCGTAGAGCGCAGCACCGACGCCGAACTGGTGACGGTGCTCGCCGCGCAGGCCGACGACTACCACTACATCCCACTGCTCTGGGCCAGCCTGATCGCGCTGCTGCTGCCTGGTGCATTACTGTTCTTCAGCGGCTGGCTGAGCGCCTGGCAGCTGCTGCTGGTGCAATGGGCGACCTTCATCGTGCTGGCGCTGCTGTTCAGGCTACCCGGGGTGACCAGCCGACTGATTCCGCCTTCGGTGCGCTGCTGGCGCGCCTGCAATCTGGCGCGGCGGCAGTTCATCGAACTCAATCTGCACCACACCGAGGCCGATACCGGCGTGCTGATCTTCGTCTCCGAAGCCGAACGCTATGTGGAAATCCTGGTGGATCGCGGTATCTCCAGCCGCATCGACAACGCCGCCTGGGAATCCATCGTCGGCTGCTTCACCGAGCGGGTGAAGCAGGGACAGGTGCTTGAAGGTTTCCTCGGTTGCATCGAAGCCAGCGGTGCACTGCTGGCGCAGCATGTACCCAAGACCCACGAGCGCAACGAACTGCCCAACCGCCTGGTGCTGCTGCCTTAGCGTCACGCAAGGGGGGGAGGCGTGCATTGCCTCTCCCCGTCACTCCCTTCCTTCACTGCATGCGCCGCTGCTCGGCCAGCATCTGGCGCTCGCGCTGCAACGCACGAGCGAGACCCTGCTGGCCCGCACGCTGTGCGGCGACGATCAGCGTCTGGTCGATCAGGTCACGCTGGGCGTGGCTGCCGCCGAACAGCTGCGCCTGATTGCGGATGCCCCGCAGCCGCTCGACGCAGCGCGCATGGTCGCCCTCGACGAAGGCTTCGACCGCCGCGACCCCCGGAGCGCCGACCAGGGCGGTGAAGCGTGCGTTGTCGTCAGCGCGCCCGCAGGCCCGCCGCTGTGCGTCGTGCAACAGGTCGAGCAGGTCGTCGCGGCCGGCGCAGGCGAAGGCCATCGCCGCATGGAAGTCGTTGAAGGCGTAGCAGCCATCCGCGGCCATCGCCGCCCAGCGCTCGGCCACGCCGGACCAGCGCTGGCCGACCTCCACCCCGCGCAGCTGCAGGCGCCACAGCAGCGCGCTGGCGTCGATCAGCTCCAGCGCCAGGGTGCTGCCGTGGCCGTTCAGCGGGCCGTCGAACAGGGCCAGGACGCTGTCGAAGTCGTCCATTTCCAGATGGTGCAGCGCCAGGTGCCACCAGTTGTGCACGGCGAGCATGCTGTCCTGCTGCCAGGCCGGATTGCCGCGCATCCAGGCGATGCCTTCCTCGCGCCGCCCCTGCATTTCCAGTACATGCGCAACGGCGTGCTGGGCCCAGGCATCGTCGGGCTGCAGTGCCACCGCTTCACGGCCCAGGCGCTCGGCAAGGCGGTAGTCGCCGCTTTCCTCGAGGCCGAACGCGTACAGCCCGAGCAGGGCGTGGTAGCCCGGCATTTCCAGCGACCAGTCCGGCAGTACGCGGGCGATGCGGTCGCGCAGCATGCGGGCGTCGCCGGTGAAGAAGTCGATCTGGTGGCCGGCCTGCAGGGCGAGCAGGTCGTGGGGGTAGTCGACGCTGAGGTCTTCCAGCGCGCGGCCGGCGGCGTACCAGCGGCCATCCATGAGCAGCCCCAGGGCGTGCAGGTGACGGGCTTCCCGCTCGTTGTGTGGCAAGGCCAGGGCGCGGTCACGCGAGGCCCGGGCCACCGGGAGGGCAGCTGCCTCCGTGCCAAGCAGATAGAGCCAGGCGTGCAGGACATGGCCCATCACCAGTTCAGGCGAGGCCTGCAGCGCGGCCTCGGTGGTTGCCAGCGAGGCGGCGTGCAGGCAGCGGAATTGCGCCAGCGCCTGGTCGAGCAGGGCCTGCGCCGCGCCGTTGCAGCCGGTCAGTTGGTACCCGTGTGCGTCTTTCATTGTTCTATGCTCCATGAGTCCGGTTCGTTGGTGTCGGCCAACGCGCCAATACTCGGGGTTACGCTTGCTTTGCACCCCAGTCATCCTGGAAACAAAACGGCTATTTCCGCCATGGCCCGCTCCGAGATCGCCGAACGTCCGCCATTGACCGTCGCCCTGCTGGCGACGCCGGACAGCACGGCCTCGACGCTCTTCGGCCTCTATGACCTGCTGCTTGGCACCCGTCGCGACTGGCAGCAGCTGATGCACCGCTGCGATGTGGCGTCGCCGTTCCGGCCACTCATCGTCAGCCGTGACGGCGGGCTGCTGCGGGTCTATAACGACATTCCGGTCCAGCCCCATGCGAGCCTCGCCGAAGCTCCGCCGGCGGACGTGGTGATCGTCAGCAATCTAGCCGTCAGCCCCTGGGAGCCCTTGGACGAGCGCTATGCGCCCGAGGCGCAATGGCTACGCGAGCGCTACGCGGCCGGGGCGACGCTGGCCGCGGCCTGCTCGGGGGCGATGCTGCTGGCGCAGACCGGGCTGCTGGCCGGTTGCGAAGGCACCTCGCACTGGGGTTACTGCGATTGCCTGCGCCGCGAGTATCCGGACGTGCACTGGCATCCGGACAAGGCGCTGGTCAGTACCGGCATCGGCCAGCGCCTGGTGATGTCCGGCAGCGGCAGCAGCTGGCACGCGCTGGGGCTGTTTCTCATCGCCCGTTTCGTCGGTGCGCGCGAGGCGATGGAAGTGGCGCGGCTGAACCTGTTCGACTGGGACGCCACCAGCCCGTTGGCCTACGCGGCGATGATGCGCACCGGTCAGCTGGCCGATCCGATCATCGCCCGCTGCCAGGAATGGGCCGCACAGCATTACGAGGAGGAGGCGCCGGTGAGTGCCATGGTGCGCATCAGCGGCCTGCCGGAGCGCACCTTCCAGCGCCGCTTCGCCCTGGCCACCGGGCTGACGCCGCTGGACTACATCCACACCCTGCGTCTGGAGGAGGCCAAGCAATTGCTAGAGAGCGGCGAGCTGTCGGTGGAGGCGATCGCCTGGGAGGTGGGCTATCAGGATGCGGGCTTTTTCGGCCGGCTGTTCCGGCGCAAGGTCGGCCTGACCCCGGCACAGTACCGCCGACGCTTCGGCGTGCTGTCGCGGCGTCTGGCCGGTATCGCCACGCTGCAGGAGGAGCGGGCGCCGGCCTTGCACTGAGCGGGCCGGCACCCGGTTATACCCGACTCAGAGCCGGGTCGGGCCTTCGTCGTCCTCGTCCGGCGAGACCACCGGAGCCAGTTCGAAACGGTCGGCCCCCTCCATGGCGCTGGCGGCGACACGGTCGATGCTGCTCAGCGCATGGCCGATGATGGAGCTGACGCTGGCTTCGTGATGCTGCGCCGGCAGTCGCTCGATGGCCGCCAGCACGTCTTCGCCCGGCACGGTTTCTTCGGCCAGCAGCTTGTCGGCGATCTCATCCAAGGCCGGCTTCAGACGCTGCAGCAAGGCGATGCAGTCGCTGTAGAGCTGCTGCAGCAACTGGTCGGCGGCGCGGATGGACTCGCCGGAATCGAACTCGATATGGGCGTCGCGCACGGCCTGCAGGCTGAGCAGCGAGCCGTTTGGTCCCATGCCCAGCGCGCCGACCATAGACAGCGCGATCTTCGAGGCTTCCTGCAGGTCCTGGCCGGCGCCGGAGGAGACTTCGTGGAAATACAGCTGCTCGGCACCGCGCCCGGCCAGCAGCATTTGGATGCGGTTACGCAGCTCGGAATACATGTGCAGGCGCTTGTCCTCTACCGGCGTCACCAGGGTCACGCCCAGTGCCTGGCCGCGAGGCAGGATGGTGACCTTCTCCACCCGGCCGACATTCAACGCCGCGGCCACCAGCGCGTGGCCGGCCTCGTGCACGGCGATGCGCTTGCGGTCGGTGGGCGACATCGGCGTCACGCCGGACGGCTGCTCACCGATGCGGCAGGTTTCCACTGCATCGACGAAGTGGGCCATGTCCACCTGCTGCGCGCCGGTACGGGCGGCCAGCAGTGCGGCATGGTTGGCGATGTAGGCGATCGCCGCCGGCGTCAGGCCGACGGTATTGCGCGCCAGCTGCGGGAAATCCAGGTCGTCGGCAGCGTTGAGCTTGCCGGCGTAGAGGCGGAACAGCGCCTCGCGGTCATCCAGTCCCGGCAGGCCGACGGCGATGGAGCGGTCGAAGCGGCCTTCGCGCACCAGCGCCGGGTCGAGCGAATTGGGGAAGTTCGTGGCACCGAGCACCAGCACGCCGCTGGCGCCGTCGAAGCCGTCCATCTCGGCGAGGAACTGGTTGATGATGCGGTTGCTCTCGGCATCGCTGGAGCGCGTCTGCTCGGCGCGCTTGCCGATGCCGTCGATCTCGTCGATGAAGATGATGCATGGTGCCTGCTTGCGCGCGGTGCGGAACAGCGCCTTGACCTTCTGGATGCCGACGCCGAAGTACATCGAGGAGAAATCGCTGCCGGTGACCTGGATGAAGCTGGCATTCGATTCACTCGCCAGCGCCTTGGCCAGCTGGGTCTTGCCGGTGCCCGGCTCGCCGGTCAGCAGCACGCCCTTGGGTGGGCGGGCGCCGAGACGCGCATAGGCGCCCGGGTCACGCAGGTAGGCGGTGACGTCGCTGAGCGCCTGCTTGGCCTCGGCGGCGCCGATCACGTCGGCGAAGGTGATGCCGCTGCCCTTGCGCTGCACCTCGAAGCTGCGCGTCTTCATGGCGAAGAAGATTGCCGCGCCGAGCAGCAGCAGGGCGATCGGCGAGTAGGGCAGCAGGTAGGTGTAGAAGGGCTTTTCCGCGTCGGTCTGGAACATCGCCAGCGGGAACAGCTCGCCGTTGCTCTGCGCGTACTGCTCGAGCAGCAATCCAGCCACGCGTCCGGACTGGTCCGGCACCCAGTAGCGCAGGCCGTCGTGCAGGCTGACGTAGACCGCATCCTTGCCCAGCGCGGCGCTGGCGATGCTGGCGCCACGCAGGTCGGCCAGCAGTACCGAGAGATCGCGGCGATTGGCCTGCCAGGGGGCGGTGGACTCCTGCAGGGCTTCGAGCATGCTCGCCGCCGCGCCAGTGGCTGGCGTCGACGGCGCGGCTGGGCGCAGCTGCCAATAGGCCACGCAGGCGGCGATCAGCAGAAGCAGGAAAACGGAGAGCACAGGGCCGCGACGACCTTGTAGCAGACGTGGTGTTTTCATTTCACATCCAATCGGGAAGGCCCGATGTTTCGACAAACCACCGCCCGCAGGCGGACCACAGTTGTTGTGCGGGAAACCCGCGGCGCCAAAGGTATGGCGCGCCACAGTTCGGATGTGTTGGATGCGATTTATATGCCCGACTGTGTCTCGGATCGGCAGACTCCGATAGCCGGCGAGAATACGGCAAGTGCCACCATGGGGGCGGCTGTGCGACGAACGGACGGCAGGTTTTCGACGAATGACCGTTCGCGCCGGGAACGAAATCGTGGCTGCACAAGCACGGCAGGGCTGCTGGTGCAGCGCCATTGCGTCGACGCGCCGCAGCGGCACGTGCCACATAAGTGACCGGCTGCAGAGATTGCCGCGCAAGGGCCTGTTACCGTTCGACGCCGCATGGACGTCCGTCACGCTCCGTTGCGGACATGCGACACACTGCCGACAGCCGACCCTGCCACGATGCCGGGCGCGCTCATAAAAACAACGTTCGATCGACCCGAGACTTCAACATGCCAACCCGCAACAAGACCCTGCGCTCTGCCGTTCTGGGCGCGCTGTTCGCACTACTCCCGTTCGCCTCGGCCAACGCCCAGGATACGGTCAACCTGCTCACGCAGAACTTCCCGCCGTTCAGCATGGCCAATGACGGCAAGAACTTCGCGAAGGAGGAGGCCATCAGCGGCATCGACGCCGAGGTTGTGGCCGCTCTGTTCAAGCGTGCCGGCATACCCTACACGCTGACCCTGCGCTTCCCCTGGAGCCGTCTGCAGCAGCTGGCGGAAAAAACGCCCGGCTTCGCCGTGTTCTCCCTCAGCCGTACGCCTGAGCGTGAGCCGAAATACAAGTGGGTCGGCCCGCTCAGCGAGATCCAGATCGTGCTGCTCAAGCGCCCCGACAGCCCGATCCAGATCTCCAGCCTGGAGGAGGCCCGGCAGTACCGCATCGGCTCGAAGGACGGCAGCGTCGGCAGCCAGTACCTGATCAGCCGGGGTATCGAGGTGCAGAGTTCGCTGATCGATACGCCGGCCAAGCTGAAGGCCGGCCAGTTCGATCTCTGGGCGACCACCAACCCCTCCGGCGAATACGAAGCCAAGCAGGCCGGCGTCGGCCCGCTGGCGGTGGCCCTGACCCTGAGTCGGGTCGACCTCTACCTGGCGATGAACAAGGAAACTCCCGACGAGGTCGTCGAGAAGCTGCAGCGCACCCTCGATCAGATGAAGCAGGAAGGCCTGCTGCAACAGGCTGCGCGCCGCTACGTGAACTGAAGTCAGCCCGCGCCGCGGGGGCGGCGCGACGGGCTTCAGCGCCGCTCGGAAATCGTCCCTGCGCTCAGCGCTCCGGGCTGCGCACCGAAATGCTCGAGCATGAAGTTGGCCAGCTCCGCCACTTCCCGATCGTTGAAGTGCCGGTTGAAGGCCGGCATCAGGTGATGCCCGCTGGGACCGTGCAGGGCGTCGCCATCGAGGATGACCCTGACCAGATTCAGGCCCTGCGGGTCGTTCAGCGTGCGCAGGCCGCGCAACGCGGCGTAGTCGCTCTGGCGGCCGCTGCCGTCCCACTGGTGGCAGCTGGCGCAGGCATCGGCGAAGAGCTTCTGCCCCAGCGGGTGCTGGCTTTCGGCGGGCGGCTGATTGGCCAGTGAGCGGGCTTCGGGGCGTTTCACGTCCGCCGGCTGGGCGGGCACCGATTTGAGATAAACGACCATGGCCTGGATATCCTCGGGTGTGAGGTGGCGCAGGCTGTGGTTGACCACTTCGGCCATCGGCCCGCCCGCCACGCCGTAGCCCGGCGCGACGCCGGTAGCCATGTAAGCCGCCAGGGCGTCGTCCGGCCAGCCGCCGATGCCGCTCTGCTCGTCGCCGGTAATGTTCCACGCCGCCCAGCCCTGGATGGTCGCGCCACCGAGTGCCTTGGAGCTCTGCTTCGCCTGCATGAAGTTGCGTGGCGTATGGCATTCACCGCAGTGCCCCGGACCTTCCACCAAGTAGGCGCCGCGGTTCCATTGCGCGGACTGCTGCGGGTCCGGCTCGAAGCGTTCGTCGTCGAGAAACAGCAGGTTCCACAGGGCGATGCCCCAGCGCTGGTTGAACGGAAAGCCGATGTCGTTCTCCCGGTTCGGCTGGTTCACCGGGTCCAGGCTGAACAGGTAGGCCTTGATGGCGAGGATGTCTTCGCGCGGCATCAGGGTGTAGGAGGTGTAAGGAAAGGCTGGGTAGTAGTGGCGGCCATCCGAGCCGACGCCCTTCTGCATGGCCTCGACGAACTCATCGTCGGTCCAGTTTCCGATGCCGGTTTCCTTGTCCGGCGTGATGTTGGTCGAGTACAGCGTGCCGAACGGCATCTCCACCGGCAGGCCGCCGGCGTAGGGCTTGCCGCCTTCGGTGACGTGGCAGGCCAGGCAGTCCGCGGCGCGGGTGAGGTATTCGCCGCGTTCGAGCAAGGCGTCGTCCGCCTGCTGCGCCATGGCCGCCGTGCCGAACAGGGCCAGGGCAGCGCCCAGCAGGCTGCCGGTTGTGAATCGATTGTTCATGCTGGGACTCCTCAGATCACGTAGTAGCCGGCGCGCGCCAGCGGCAGGCGGCGGATGCGCGTGCCGTTGGCGGCCGCCAGGGCGTTGACCAGCGCCGGGGCGATCATCGCCGTGCCGGCCTCGCCGACCCCGCCGGGCGCCTCGCGACTCTCGACGATGTAGGTTTCCACTGGCGGCGCATCACTGATGCGCAACTGCCGGTAGTCGTGGAAGTTGGTCTGCTCGACGCGGCCCTCGCGCACGGTGATTTCGTTGAACAGCGCGGCCGACAGACCGAACAGGGTGCCGCCCTCGATCTGCGACTTGACCGATACCGGGTTCATCACCTGCCCGCAGTCGATGGCGACCACCAGTCGCTTGAGCCTGATGCCCTTGTCCTCGCTGACCTGCAGCTCGACCACGGTGGCGAGAAAGCTGCCGAACACCTCCTGCACGGCCACGCCGCGACCGTGCCCGGCCTCGAGCGGTTCGCCCCAGCCGGCCTTTTCCGCCGCCAGACGCAGAACGCCCTGGGCACGGGGATGGTTGCCGAGCAGGGCCATGCGGTAGTCGACCGGGTCCTGCTCGACGCTGCGGGCCACCTCGTCGATGAAGCTTTCCAGCATGTAGGTACTGCGCAGCGGGCCGACGCCGCGCCACCAGGACTGGTGCAGTGCCCGGGGTGGTACCGGCACGTAGTTCACCCGCAGGTTCGGCATCGCGTAGATCGGATGCATGGCGACTTCCACCGCATCGCCGTCCAGGCCGTTCTCCGGCACCGCCTCGGGCGCGAAACGGGCCAGCACCGAGGCGCCGGCGATGGTGTGGCGCCAGCCCTGCAGGCGACCTTCGGCATCCAGCGCGGCAGCGAAGCGGTCGATGTAGTGCGGGCGGTACATGTCGTGGGTGGTGTCTTCCTCGCGGGTCCAGGTCAGCTTGATCGGATAATCGACCTGGGCCGCGATCGCCACCGCCTGGCTGATGAAGTCCACCTCCAGCCGCCGGCCGAAGGCGCCGCCGATGAGCTGGTTGTTGACGATCACCTGCTCGACCGGGCGCCCGGCGGCCTCGGCGGCGGCCGTCTGCGCGCGCACCGGCACCTGGGTGCCGACCCACAGCTCGACGGCGTCGGCGCGCACCTCGGCGACGCAGGTCATGGGCTCCAGCGCGGCGTGGGCGAGGAAGGGCATTTCGTATCCGGCTTCGAACGTCCTGGCCGCGTCCTTCAGTGCTGCATCGATGTCGCCCTGCTCGTTGGCGATGGCGCCGGGCTTGTCCAGCGCCGCCCTGATCTCGCGCTCCATCTGCGCCGAGTCGATGCCGGCGTTGTCGCCCAGCGCCCAGTCGATCTCCAGTGCGCGCACGCCGGCGAAGGCGGCCCAGGTGTGCTCGCCGATGACCGCCACGGCATTGTCCAGTCGCACCACCTCGATCACCCCCGGGATCTGCCGGGCCGCGCGTTCGTCGACCTCGCGCAGGGTGCCGCCGAGCACCGGGCAGGCGCGGATCGAGGCGTACTTCATGCCCTGCACCACCAGGTCGATGGTGAAGCGCGCGGTGCCGTCGACCTTGGCCGGTGTGTCCAGGCGCCGGGTCGGCTTGCCGATCAGCCTGAACTGATCGGCCGGCTTGAGCGGAATGTCTTCGGGGACGGGCAACTTCGCGGCGTCCTCGACCAGCTCGCCATAGCCGAGGCTCTGGCCGTCCGGGCCCAGTACGCGGCCATTCTCGGCGCGCAGCTGATCGGCGCCCAGCTGCCAGCGCTGGGCCGCGGCCTGGATCAGCAGCAGGCGCGCCGCC
>LFEF01033043.1_pt1 | contig 73656 bp, 58 predicted proteins | sample 619371 | NCBI WGS metagenome assembly LFEF01 (sample SAMN03014291, study PRJNA259931) | freshwater metagenome | biome: lake; feature: waterbloom | place: China: Taihu Lake | collected 2006-08 | depth 0 m m
ATTCGCCGAAATGGTGCCGTGGTTGGTTTTGAGCCCAGCAAAATTGCCGTGGCCATGACCAAAGCATTTCTGGCAGTGAATGGTGGCCAGGGTGCTGCTTCTGCACGCATTCGTGAACTGGTTGAACAGATGACCGGCAGCGTGGTGAATGCCTTGGTTCGTCGCCAGCCTTCCGGTGGTATTTTCCACATCGAAGACATTCAAGACCAGGTTGAACTGGCCCTGATGCGCTCTGGTGAAGCCGAAGTGGCTCGCGCCTATGTGTTGTACCGCGAGCGCCGTGCGCAAGAACGCGCAGCCAAGCAGGTTGAGCAAGCCGAGCAGCATGCTCTGAATGTAATGGACGGCGACATCAAGCGCCCCCTCGATGTTGAAGCACTGAAAGCGTTGATTGAGAGTGCTGCCGTTGGCTTGAATGAAATTGACGTTGCACACCTTCAGAAAGAAACCCTGAAGAATCTGTACGACGGCGTGAAAATCGACGAAGTGTTCAAGTCGGCAATTCTGGCCTCACGCGCCATGATCGAGAATGAACCCAGCTACACGCTGGTTACATCGCGCCTGTTGCTGCACACAATTCGCCGTGAAATTATTGGCCGCGAAATTGCGCAAGATGAAATGGCGCAGGTGTACCCCGAGTACTTCCCCCAGTTCATCAAGAAAGGCATTGCCGCTGGCCTGCTCGATAATCGCCTGGCCCAGTTTGACATGAAGAAATTGGGCGCGGCCCTGAAGTACGAACGCGATTTGCAGTTCGATTACCTTGGTCTGCAAACCCTGTACGACCGCTACTTCCTGCACGTGGAAGGCACCCGCATTGAAATGCCGCAGGCGTTTTACATGCGCGTGGCCATGGGCCTGGCCTTAAATGAAGTGGACCGCGAAGCACGCGCCATTGAATTCTATGAAGTACTGTCAACATTCGACTTCATGAGCTCTACGCCCACATTGTTCAACAGCGGTACCATTCGTTCGCAGTTGTCTTCTTGTTACCTCACCACCATTGGTGACGACCTTGACGATATCTATGAAGGCATCAAAGAAAACGCGCTGTTGAGCAAGTTTGCTGGCGGCCTGGGTAACGACTGGACGCCTGTTCGTGCCTTGGGCAGCCACATTAAGGGCACCAACGGCAAGTCACAAGGTGTTGTGCCATTCCTGAAAGTGGTGAATGACACGGCTGTTGCCGTGAACCAAGGTGGCAAGCGCAAAGGCGCGGTGTGTGCCTACCTTGAAACCTGGCACATGGACATTGAAGAGTTTCTGGAATTGCGCAAGAACACTGGCGACGACCGCCGCCGCACGCATGACATGAACACCGCGAACTGGATTCCTGACCTGTTCATGAAGCGTGTAATGGAAGGTGGTAACTGGACCCTGTTCAGCCCATCCGATTGCCCCGATTTGCACGACCTGTACGGCAAAGCCTTCGAAAAAGCCTACGTGGGTTACGAAGAGAAGGCTGCCCGTGGCGATTTGAAATTGTTCAAAACCGTGGAAGCAGCCAAGCTGTGGAGAAAGATTCTCTCCATGCTGTTTGAAACCGGTCACCCCTGGATTACGTTCAAAGACCCTTGCAACATTCGCAGCCCCCAGCAACACGTAGGTGTGGTGCACTCGTCCAACCTGTGTACAGAAATTACCCTGAACACGAACGAGAATGAAATTGCGGTGTGTAACCTGGGCTCCGTGAACCTGACGCGTCACCTGAAGCCCGCCGACAACGGCGAGCTGGTGCTGGACCACGAGAAGCTGCAGAAAACTGTGGGCGTGGCCATGCGCATGCTGGACAACGTGATCGACATCAACTACTACGCAGTGGCCAAGGCGCGCAATTCCAACCTGCGTCACCGCCCTGTGGGCATGGGCATGATGGGCTTCCAGGATGCACTGCACATGATGCGCAAGCCTTATGCATCCCGTGATGCAGTTGAATTCGCCGATGAAAGCATGGAAGCCATTTGCTACTACGCCTACGAAGCCTCGACTGAGTTGGCGGCCGAACGCGGTGCTTACAGCACCTTCAAGGGCTCGCTGTGGGACAAGGGCATCATGCCTTTGGATTCACTGAAGCTGCTGGAAGAAGAGCGTGGCGGTTATGTTGAAGTGGATACAAGCAGCCGTATGGACTGGGACGCACTGCGCGCACGCATCAAGAAGCACGGCATGCGCAACTCGAACTGCGTGGCCATTGCGCCCACGGCAACCATTTCCAACATTATTGGTGTAGCGGCTTCCATTGAGCCCACATTCCAGAACCTGTATGTGAAGTCGAACCTGAGTGGTGAATTCACGATCGTGAACGAACACTTGGTGCGCGACTTGAAGCGCTTGGGCATTTGGGACGAAGTGATGATTTCTGACCTGAAGTACTTCGACGGTTCGGTCATGAAGATTGACCGGATTCCAGAAGACCTGAAGCGCCTGTACGCCACAGCGTTTGAAATGGACCCACGCTGGCTGGTTGAAGCTGCAGCCCGTCGCCAAAAATGGATTGATCAAGGCCAAAGCTTGAACATTTACATGGCGGGTGTCAGCGGTAAGCGTTTGGACGACACGTACAAACTGGCCTGGATTCGCGGTTTGAAAACCACTTACTACCTGCGCACTATTGGTGCCACGCATGCTGAGAAATCAACCTTGGCCGGTGGTGAGTTGAATTCCGTGAATGCGGAAGGCGGTGCGTCTGCTGCGTTTACATCAGCCCCGGCCACTGGCTTGGTGCCTAACCTGCCTGAGCAAGAAATTGAAGGCAAGGTGTGCACCATGCGCCCAGGCGATGCGGGCTTCGACGAGTGCGAAGCTTGCCAGTAAAGTTTGAATAAAAGACCAGCGATTTGGGCAAGTGACCAAGACTTGCCCAAGTGAATAAAAATGAACATAATGACACTGTGAATTTATACAGTGTATTAGTTAAGGAGTTAGAAAATATGCTGTCTTGGGACGATGAATTTGATGCAACCATGGGCAAAACAGCAGCAGCGGCCAAGCCTGCCATGCCTGCCATGGGTTCTGTGGCTTCGGGTTTTGCTGCGCCTGCAGCCAGCCAGGGTTTGTATCAGCAAGCTGCGCGCCCTGTGGTGCAGCAGCCTGCCGCTGAAGGTGCAAAGGCTGGCCGTGTAAACGCCGCCGACAAGCGCGTAATTAACGGCACCACCGATGTGAACCAGCTTGTGCCCTTCAAGTACAAGTGGGCTTGGGAAAAGTACCTGAGCCAGTGCGCCAACCACTGGATGCCGCAAGAAATCAACATGGACCGCGACATTGCGCTTTGGAAAGACCCCAACGGTTTGACCGAAGACGAACGCCTGATCGTGAAGCGTAACCTGGGCTTTTTTGTAACAGCCGATTCACTGGCTGCCAACAACATTGTGCTGGGTACCTACCGCCACATTACAGCGCCCGAGTGCCGCCAGTTTTTGCTGCGCCAAGCGTTTGATGAAGCCATTCACACCCATGCTTACCAATACATTGTAGAAAGCCTGGGTATTCCTGAAGCGGAAACATTCAACGCGTACAACGAAATTTCCTGCATCAAGGCCAAAGACGATTTCTTGCTGCCGTTCATTGATGTGTTGACTGACCCGTCATTCAAAACCGGCACGCTTGAAGCAGACCAAACATTGCTGAAGAGCCTGATCGCTTTTGCCTGCATTATGGAAGGCATGTTCTTCTACGTGGGCTTTGTGCAAATTCTGGCGCTGGGCCGCCAAAACAAAATGATTGGTGCTGCCGAGCAGTTCCAGTACATTTTGCGCGACGAGTCTGCACACTGCACATTCGGTATCGACCTGATCAACACCGTGAAACTGGAAAATCCACACCTGTGGACCCCTGAGTTCAAGGAAGAGATCAAGGCCATGTTCCGCAAGGCTGTTGAACTTGAACACGCGTATGCCGTAGACACCATGCCACGCGGCGTGTTGGGTTTGAATTCTGCCCAGTTTATGGAATACATGAAGTTTATTTGCAACCGCCGTTCCAACCAGATTGGCTTGGGCACCTTGTACGAAGGCGCAACCAACCCATTCCCATGGATGAGCGAAATGATGGACTTGAAGAAAGAAACCAACTTCTTCGAGCGCCGTGTGACGGAGTACCAAACTGGCGGTGCGTTGAGCTGGGATTAATTTTTCAGTTGCAAGCCGTGATGTAAAAGAAAGCAGCCTTCGGGCTGCTTTTTTATTGGGCCTTTCAAGTATCACCCTGAGTGGGTGGCAGCAACCTAAATTTCTACCCTCTATCGCTGGCTGACTACACTTCCCGATTATTTAAATTCTTGGAGTTGGGGCACCATGTCAGCAGATCTGTTTTTGAAATTGGGCAATGTGAAAGGCGAGTCGGTTGACTTGAAGCACGCGGGCGAAATGGAGCTGCTAAGTGCACGTTGGGGCATGCAAGTGGCGGTGGGTGCCAATGGTGGCGTGTTGGCCCCAGCAGGGCGCGCGGAAGTGAAATCTTTACGTGTTGAAAAGCGCGTGGACCGTGCTTCTCCCACGCTGCATGCACAAACTTGTATCGGTCAGCTTTACGACACCATGGTGTTGACCAAGAGAAAGTCGGGTCTGGTGCCGCTTGAATATTTGCACATTACTTTCAAAGACGTGATTGTGAGCGACATTGATATTTCGTTGGGTGCTGGTGACGATGGTGACCTTGAGGTGCTCACCTTTGCGTTCACGGAATACAAGGAAGAATACAAACCGCAAAACGGCGATGGCACGGGCGGTGCTGCTGTCACCGCCGGTTTTAATTGTATTAAGTGCGTGAAGATTTAACTTTATTTTGGAGGCGTTCATACGCCTCCACATGCTGGTTGAACAAGCGCAGGTTAAGTTTGCGGATTGGGGCGGGCAGGTGGTACTTCACGTAGTCGTGGCGCCATTTCATGAATTCATCGAAATTTTCCAGATGGAACCGAGTGCCTGGAGTCATTTTCTCAATCTGAATTAAGCGGAAACCTTCACCTAGAAATAGTCCGACACGATAGGCGAGGATCATTGTGATCATCTGAACAATTCCAATTATTTTTACGTTTGAGACTAATCCAGGTTGATCTGCAAATTCATTGATAAACCAAAAAAGATAAACTCCACCTATTAAGCAAAGTGGCCAATATAGCCAATGAATGAAAGGAAGATTTTTCATTGAGCCGAAGGTTCGGCTCTTTAGGTCGATGGTCAATAAAGTCCATTCGATGGTTGAATAAGATCGTAAAGATTGTTGATCTGATCGATTTCGAGCGATTACGTAGGCTCCCAATGTGGAAGTAAGCAGTACGAGAAGGGCGAAGTTTGGATTGATAAATTCAATCCAACCACTCAATGCCAACATGTCACCAGAGCCACTCACAAGATCCCAGTGATGTACGCCGATGATGAATGGATGCACGATTAACAAAAGAGAAAACTGAAAAATCAAGACAGAGCGAATGGGTTTTTTACTTCCAAAAAGCCACCAGTACCAGAGTGCAAAAGAGAGCATTAAATTAAGTGTGATCGCAAAAATCGCATCTGAAATGGTCCTGTCTGTAGTAAACAAAAACGGGATCTCTGCCATAAGCAGGACAAAGCAGCTACTTAACAGAATCGCGATAAAGTTATGTTGAGGCGGTGGTGCGCTGAGTGACATTATTCAGTCCTAATTTTGATTAGTTGAACAGAATCTTTGCTTTGTTCTTTACCCAGTCATCCGCGTCAGTGGCTTGGTAAAGTGCCCCAATTAATAAACCAGCGCCTAAGGCAACTATGACTAACGGCGCGCCAGCTAAGCCACCTGCGATTGCCAATGTTGCCACCATTGCGCCTCCACCCATTGCCAGCAAATTGCCGGTTTGATTGGTTGCAGTATCTACACCGAATTGTTGCCAGTTGAAACGTTGTCCCAAAGTGGCGTGGTGGTTGTAGTTGTTCATGATGTCGCTGATCAAAGTTGGCGCTAGGCCAAGAACACCACCAACTTTGATGGAGCTTAACCAGGGTGCTCCGGTCAGCCTGCGCAACTCCCACATTTCATCCGACGCCTGTCGGCTCAAGCTGAGTACCTTGTCGTATTTGAATGCATTGGGCCCCAGTGATTTGGTACTCATGTTCTTGCTGATTTGCTGAAATTGATTTTTCTCCAGCAAGGTAATTTGTTTGGCGTTGGTTTGACGAACCCGAATAAGCACATCGGCGTGTTTTCCAAACTGGTTTGGGCCTTTAAGGCCAACGGCTTTCAATTCCACACCGTTGCCCAGCTTCACCGTGCGGGATTTACCGCTGGCCAGTGTGGCTCGCAATTCGGTTTTCATTTTTGAAGTAAAGCGCGCTTTGGCCGCAGCTTCAATTAAACTGGCCAGGTTGCCAGGCAGGTTGGTTGCACCAAACAACTGAGCAAGCAGGGCAGCGTTCAGTGTGCCCTTTTCAACAGCAGTGGCCAAAGCGCTGGTTTGCTGTGTGTTCAATTGCGAGGTCATCAGCATGACCCCAGCCACAGGGTCTTGCTGCATTACCTCAGGCACCATCGCGAGGCTTACTTGGGCATCAGGCTCGAAGTGGCCTAGAAAATCCATTTCCTGATGCAGGTATAGCGGCGTTGAGCCATCGTGACTGTTCAGCGCACGGGTGTAGGCCAGTTGCAGCGACTGCGCTTTGCGCTTCAGGTGGTCTTCGTGAAATGTGCGGGCTTGGGTGTTCATGAAGTTACGTGCGGGGTAAATAAGACAAGCCGGCAGTATGCGTGAAAGCTTTGAAGGGGGAGAAATCAGGCGACTTGTTTGCCGGATGAGGGGGATAAGCCGCGTCTGACTGAATTTAGCGAAACGCGAAACGCCTGGATTCGTACCCCTGTTTTTGAGTCTGGTGTGCGAACCCTCAACCTGGTAAAAAGGTACAAAGAACTGACGAGGATTTTCGCTTGAAAAACGGACCTTACGATCTGCTGATTACAAATGCAATACAGACCGAGTTGCAAGGTCGCCGCGCTTTTCAAGCGTCACTCAACAAAGATCCGGAAGCCCTTTCGTATTACCTGATTGATTTGTTATCGCGAAAAATTCGGGATTCGTTTGAATCGTTGGCAGGCGAAGGCGCAGAAAAAACATCTACTCAAGTTGAATTGATCAACGACCTACTGCGCCTTCTTCAAAACAGGGATCAAGTACCGCAGCAGGTTGAGGTGTTGCGCTGGTTGGGCGACTCAACAGTAGAACCCACTTTGCCCAAAACTGGTTTATTGCATCCATGGTTATTCACAGCGGGCGGGGGCATGCCTTCGCTGCTCAATGAGCTGCGTGCCGAGATGGTCAGTTGCGACCGGTTGGACATTCTGGTCAGCTTCATCACCATGTCGGGTCTTCGAAAAATTCGTGACATTCTGGACTCGATCACTGCGCGTGACGCACAAGGCCAGCAGCGCAGCACCATTCGAATTTTAACCACCACCTACATGGCTGCCACCGAGAAAAAAGCGCTCGATGAATTGGCTGTGTTGCCCGGTTGTGAAGTTAAAATTTCCCTTGATGGGCGGCGGACGCGCTTGCATGCAAAGGCGTGGATGTTTCACCGCCATACAGGTTTTGGAACGGCCTATGTAGGCAGTGCCAACCTGTCTGCTGCTGCAATGACAGGCGGGCTGGAGTGGACAGTGAAGTTTTCGCAAAGGGAACAAGCCGCTTTGTATGAGCGGGCATGCGCCAACTTTGAAACCCTGTGGGAAGACAGCGAATTTCAAACTTACGACCCCGCACAAGAAGCGCATCAACAGGCCTTGCTGGCTGCGCTGAAGCAAGAAAGCGGGCGGGATTTTGCGCCACTGCCTTCACTGGGTTTTCTGGAAGTAAGCGCAAAGCCTTTTCAACTTGAAATTCTGGACCAGCTGGCATTTGAGCGTCAACATGGCCGCAACAAAAATTTGTTGGTGGCGGCAACTGGTACCGGAAAAACTGTAATGGCTGCGCTTGATTATCGGCGCTTTGCACGTGAACAAAAAGGCCTGCCGCGTTTGTTGTTTGTCGCACACCGCATTCAAATTTTGCGGCAAGCGCAGCGTACATTTCAGCAAGTGTTGGGCGATTCGCAATTCGGCGAATTGCTGGGCGATGGGTATGAACCACAAAGCCATGAACATTTGTTTGCAGTCATTAACAGCGTGAATTCACGCAAACTAGTTGAGCAATTCGGTGCCAACTACTGGGCTATGGTTGTTGTGGATGAATGCCACCACATTGCAGCGCGATCGTTTTCCAGTTTTGTGAATTCAGTTCAGCCCACTATATTGCTTGGCTTAACCGCCACGCCCGAACGTGCCGATGGACAGGCTATTACCACGTATTTCGATTCCCGGCCCGATGGCTCACCAGCCGCAGAACTTAGGCTGTGGCATGCGCTGGAACTTCAACTGCTGTGCCCGTTTGAGTACTACGGCTGCGATGATGAAACCGACTTCAGCAGCGTGAACTGGAATTCTGTGGACGAGGCCAAACAAATTGCGGCACTGGTTGATGGCAACACCATGCGCGCCCGCGCCATGCTGCGTGAATGGGGCAGGTTGACCGACAACCCGGCCTCCTGCAAAGCGTTGGTTTTTTGTGTGTCAATTGCCCATGCCAATTTTATTGCCGGGTTTTTAAATGACCATGGTGTAAAGGCACTGGCTGTGCATTCGCAAATGGATAGAAACGTAGCGCATGCAGCGCCCAGCAAATTACAGAATGGCGAACTTGCCGCCATTGTGGCAGTCGACCTGTACAACGAAGGTGTTGACTTACCCTTTGTGGACACGCTGATTTTGTTGCGACCCACACAAAGCCCCGTGGTGTTTCAACAGCAAATTGGCCGGGGCTTGCGTTTGTTTGAAGGCAAGCAAAGCTGCCTGGTGCTTGATTTCGTGGGTCAACATGCGCGCGATTTCCGGTTCGACCGCTTGCTAAGCGGCATTACTGGTTTGAGTAGAAAGCAGCTGAAAGAAGGCTTTGAGCAGGGCTTTCCTACGCTGCCAAGTGGTTGCCATTTGTTTCTTCAGAAGAAAACCAAAGCCCAAGTGCTTTCACAACTGCAAACGCTGATAGGCCAGCGCTGGACTATTCTGATTCGTGAAGTAACTGCATTTAAAAACCTGAACAGGGATAGGTTTTCGTTGATGGGTTTTCTGGATGAATATGGCCTGGCGTTGAATGATGTGTTTCGAGGTGGCAATAATTCAGGATGGTTGAATTTACTGGATGCTGCGGGTTTGTTGAATTCGCCATTAATGGCTGCAGAAAAACGCGCAAGCACCAAGTTGTCACAGCTAGTTCACTTCGACGACCCAGTGCGAATTGATGCCCTGCGCGCCCTGTGTAATAAAGACTACGCCGCACTGAAGGCGTGGGCCATGTACCTGTACTTCATGATGCAAAAGCGCACTTCAGACGAAGCCGTACCTTTGCAGTGGGCTGAAGAATGGTTGAACAGTGAAAGGGCTGTTGATGAACTGCGCGGCGTACAACAGGTTTTGGAATCGCATTGCCGGTTATTGAACAGACCCGTTCCGGGACTTGAGCACACCTCGCTGTGCTTGCATGCCAGTTACACATCTACAGAGGTTGCGCTGGCGGTGGGTTGGTATACGCCTGAACGGCAAGCGCCTGTGACTGCGGGTGTGTTGAGTTTGAAAGAACAAAAGCTGGAAGTGTTTTTTGTAACGCTAGACAAAACCGAAGGCTTTCACGAAAGCATTGCTTACACCGACTGCGCAATTAGCCAAACTCTGTTCAAGTGGCAAACGCAAAACAGCGCCGGGCCACACACCACCGTGGGAAAACGCTATTTGGAAAGCGCAACAAATGGCTGGCGTTTTCAGTTGTTCGTGCGAGTGAAAAAAGGCGAGCCTTTCAAGGCTCTGGGGCCAGTGAAATTAAAGAGCGCAGAAGGGTGCGGACCAATGACTGTGATGTGGGAACTGGACGTGCCAATGGGCGCAAATATTTTCAGGCAGTTCAGTGTGATTGGGGATGTTTGAGGGGCTGGGTTCGCAGCGTGCTTTGAACTAAGCACCCAATAGGCGACGAGCAAGCACGGATTGCATATCGCGGCGACCATCTGCAATCAGGTAAATAACAACTTTGCTGCCAATGACACGGTAGATCACGCGGTAAGGTTTGAAAAAAGTTTGGCGGTATTCTTTAATCCCGAGGTTGACCAGCTCCTTGGGATAGCTGCCGCGCTCGGGGAATATCGACAGATTGTTCACGATATCCATCAAGCCATCCAACACATGATTGGCGTTTGTCATGCAGTCGAATACAGCGATGTAGTTGTGAATCGCCTCCAAATCTTGCTCGGCACCCTCGGTTAGGAAAACTTCGAATTTGGCAGATTTACCAGCCATTAATTCGCTACCTTCTTGGCGCGCAGGCGGGCAATAACATCAGCTACGGGCTTGATCTTTCCTGCGGCCACATCCTGATTGCCCAATGCAAGTATCTTCAGCAAAGCCAGTGTTTCTTGGGTTTCTTCGAACGAGGCGATGTCTTGCAGAACGGCTTTCGCCTCTCCGTTTTGAGTAATAATCAAGGGTTCACGCTGGTCTGCAAGGTGCGAAAGAACCTCCGCAGCGTTGGCTTTAAGATAGCTAATCGGCTTTACTTGTGAAGAGTAACGCATGGCTGTTGCCCTGATCTTTAAAGGACCTAATATAGTCTTTTTATGGTCTGGCTGCAAGATTCTTGAATTTGTTGGGTATTGAAGATGGAAGTGAATTCAAAAGCTGTCGAATTTGAATCGGAGGCAATAGTCCGACTAGCCCGAATAAGGTCAGGAGTTAAAACATTGAAACCGGGTGTGGTGAAAGAACTGGTGCGTAGACAAGTGAGATACAAAGAGGCAACTCATTCTAAATAATTTGTATGTTTTGTTGAGATGAGACGAAGAGCTGGTTGTTGGCCGAAGCGATCAGTCCGAATGTCAGCAAAGGCCGAAAACCTGCCTCTCAAACCACCGTCAAAAACTCCGCCACCACAACCATTTCCTCTGCATCCTCAGCGCTCAGCACAATCGCTTCGTGCTTGTCATTTGTCGATTCTGGTTTCAATATAATCACGCTGTTCACCACACCATCGTTACCAAAATGCTTTTCGCTTTTGTAGCGTTTAATGGTGTACTGCCCGCCTAGTTCAGGGTCTGAAATTCGGCGGTGTTGCACAACCACAATTTTTCCGTTGCGGGTGCCTTGTGGGTTGAAGTGAAACAGACACCACGCGCCGGGGGGTATGCGTTTGTTCATGGAATCGCCATCAACACGCGCCACAAAGTAGCCTTCGCTTGCGCGCAGGTGGTCGGGCAGCACAACATGGTCGAACGTATCCGCTTCTTGGTATTCGCTAAATTGCCCAGCGGCAAATTTCAAATCGAAAATTGGCACGCTGTTGGCGGCTTCCTGACCGGCTTGCACAATGGGTAGGTCTAGCCCTTCGTATTTGTTCAACATGGGTGGGGCCTCCACTTGCTCAAAACCATTCACAAGCGTTTGAAAGTGTGCGCGAGTTTTGTCGTCGGTAAAGTAAACGTAACACCCTTTCATACCGCGGGTCATCAGGGTTTTGTAGGTGTTCTTGATTACCGCATCGGCCATGGCCAAGTTACGGGCTCTGTCTTTTTTCAGTCCGCTCTTAAATCCCTTAATGCTTTGGTCCATGTTGCTGCGCTTGAATGCGTCAGTAAGCACTTCGCCATTGCGCACCACAAAATCTGGGCCAACTATTACACCCACGTAGTCCAACTCCAACCCTTGGCAGGTATGTATGCAGCCCACTTGTTCCACGCTGTTGGGTTTGATAATCCATGTGCTTCCGTCGCCATCTAAATTCCATTGGGCTTGGTAGTCGTGTTCTGGAAATTCAATGTCGAAGGCTTGTGGGTTCTTTTTGCTTTTCCAGTCCCAACAGTAGCCGGCCACCACGCGGGCTTTGTTATTCGCTTCGTTTTTCTGGCGTATGGCTTGGTGCAATTCTGTGGGTGAGTTGAACACTTTGAAATCAAAGTCCAACCCGTCCATATTCAAATTGGCGGTGGGTTTAATTTGTAGGTGGTGGTTCAGCCAGGCAATGTAGCCATCGCTGCCGTTGCAGCGAAATTGGGAACGTAACTCTTGCTCAACCACTTCCGCGCCAAGGGCCTGTGCCCATTTGCGAATTTCCGCTTTGCTGCCAATGTCTTTGAAGGTAACGCGTTGGTCTTCATCCACGAAGAAAATGCACAGCTTGCTGGCGTGGATCAATTCTTTAATTTGGTTCTCGCCCAAGTTGCCATACAAGCCGCTTTTTTCATTCAAGCGATGGGCCTCGTCGACCAACAAAACATCAAACTGGTTGGCTTGGTTGTCCACATACCCGCCCGATCCACGGAATAAATTCGCAATGCGTGTTTTTTTGAATGTGCCGGTTAGCTTGGCTTCGAATACCGCGCGCGGCGCTGCATTTTTCGAGACGTATTGGCAAACCATGCCGCGCTGTGTGAATTCGCTGAGCAGGTTGATGGCTACCACCGATTTGCCCGTGCCCGGGCCTCCTTCCACTATCAGCACGCGTTTGCCTGAATCCTTGCGGGGATGGGCCAAGTCCAACGCCATTTCATACACCAGCTTTTGATCGTCGATCATCAAAAACTCGCGATTGCCCAGCAGCATATTGCTCAGGCTGTCGGCCAGGTTTTTGGAAGGGCGAATTTTTCCGTGCTCAATGCGGTACATCAAGTCGTTCTGATCGCCGTACTTCACGTGCTTTTTTAAAAACTCGGAAAGTTTGCGCGCGTCTTTTGAAATGAATACGGGGGCGCGGTCGGTGTGTGCTTTGTAAAACGGGTCGTTGATAACCTGTGCACTGTCCAAGTTGTGTAAATACGCGCAGGCACTGAGGCGGACCTGTTCGTTTTGTACCACCTCGGAATAATCTTCGATGAGTGCAGCATATGTCCATGCTTGGTAGGAAGGGTGGGGCGTGTTGATGTTGCCTTTGCCCAGCCAAGTGTTCACTACCGCATCTTGTTGGGTGGCTTGAACGTCGCTCCATTGCTTCAATTCAATGATGACGGCGCATTCCTCTAGCTGGGCATTGCGGCCCGTCAAAATAAAATCAATGCGCTTGCCGGTGAGCGGAATGTTGTACTCGATGGATACCAGCGAGTCGCCGGGAATGTCGGGGTCGTTCAACACCTGGCGCATTTCTTTCATCGAATTGCGCCAAGAATTTACTTCTGAGTCGCCTGCTCTGCGGAATAGCTTGCGCTGAAATTCACGGTGAATGGCTTCGTGAATTTGATCGTCTAACACGTCGTCGAGAAATTTCGATTTGCAGGCGGTGTAAACGATCATTGCGGGTGTGGTTTGTTCTTGTGCTTTTAATGTATCAGGAAACCTTCGCTTAATGAACTATTTCAGGTGGGGCAATTGGGGGCTACAAATGGGTGGGGAGGTTAGGCAAAGCAATAGAACTGAATGCCGGTAATTGTTACAGAAGAGGCTCGACGTTCTTGAAATGGGTGGTTGTTGGTGGTTCGTAACATACGCGCAGACAGCTTGACGAATGTACCAAAAAAGGTACAATCGGATAAAGGTGATGTTTTCATTAAGCAATTCAAATTGAATTGCGTTTTTTATCGCCAAGCATCTGGTGATGAGCCAGTTAGAGCGTGGTTAAAAGCCTTGAAACCCGAGTCAGATAAGAAAATTGTTGGGGCGGATATTCTTGCTGTTCAATTGGGTTGGCCTCTGGGGTTGCCATTGGTTGATCATTTGGGTGGGGGACTATGGGAGATTCGATCAAAACTAGAGAATCGAATCGCCAGAGTTCTGTTCGCCTTGGAAAAGGGCGAAATGGTTTTACTTCACGGCTTCATTAAGAAGACTCAGAAAACACCGCAGCGTGAATTAGAAGTTGCGAAGGATAGATTAAGTAAATTAAGGGGCTCCAAATGAATAAACACGTGGGTTCAAATTTTGAAGATTTCTTGAAAGAAGAGGGCATTCAAGAAGAGGCAGAAGCTTTGGCCATCAAAAAAGTGATTGCCTGCATGATCGAGCAAGAGATGATTTCAAGATCAATACCTAAAACTGAAATGGCACGCAAAATTGGAACCAGTCGAAGTCAGTTGGATCGATTGCTGGATCCCGAAAACACCTCGGTTACTTTGGCAACACTTGTCAAATCGACAGCAGCAATCGGAAAAAAAATGATCATTACCTTTGAAGATTGTCCACAAACAGTTGTTGCTTAACCCCCAATCAAATTCCTCGCCACTGCTTCGGCCACTTCAATGCCATCTACGCCAGCTGACAAAATACCACCCGCGTAGCTGGCACCTTCGCCGGCAGGGTAAAGGCCTTTTGTATTCAAACTTTGGAAGTCGTCGCCACGCGTAATTCGCAGTGGCGACGAAGTACGGGTTTCTACGCCGGTCAACACGGCGTCGTGCATGTCGAAACCTTTGATTTTTTTGCCGAATGCCGGCAAGGCTTCACGCATGGCCGTGATTGCGTATTCGGGCAATGCGTCGGCCAGGTCAGTCATTTTTACGCCGGGTTTATACGATGGTTCTACGCTGCCAAGTTCAGTCGATGCTTTGCCCGCAATGAAGTCGCCCACCAATTGTCCGGGTGCCTCGTAGTTGCTGCCGCCCATCACAAAGGCATTGGATTCAAGCTTGCGTTGAAAGGCGATGCCTGCCAGTGGGCCACCGGGATAGTCGGCCGGGCTAATGCCCACCACGATGCCGGCGTTGGCGTTGCGTTCGTTGCGGGAATATTGGCTCATGCCGTTGGTGACCACGCGGTGTTCTTCTGACGTGGCGGCCACCACGGTGCCGCCGGGGCACATGCAAAAGCTGTACACCGATCGGCCATTGGCAGCATGGTGCACCAGCTTGTAGTCGGCTGCGCCCAGCAGGGGGTGGCCGGCGTGTTGCCCCAGGCGGGCACGGTCGATCAGCCCTTGCGGGTGTTCTATCCGAAAGCCCACTGAAAATGGCTTGGCTTCCATGTACACACCGCGCTCGTACAGCTTGGCAAAGGTGTCGCGTGAACTGTGGCCCAGCGCCAGCACTACATGGTCTGCGCGCAGTTCGTAAGTGCCACCGTCTTTCAGGTTCTCAATGGTCAGGCCGCGAATGTGGCCGTCTTCAATGTGAAAGTCGCATACGCGTTGTTGGAAGCGAATTTCACCGCCCATGGCGATGATTTGCTCGCGCATGTTTTCTACCACTTTCACCAGGCGGAAGGTGCCAATGTGTGGTTTGCTGACCAGCAAAATTTCTTCGGGTGCGCCAGCCTTTACAAACTCGGTCATCACTTTTCGGCCAAGAAAACGCGGGTCTTTGATTTGGCTGTACAGTTTGCCGTCTGAAAATGTGCCTGCTCCGCCTTCGCCAAACTGCACGTTCGATTCGGTGTGCAATACGCGTTTGCGCCACAGGCCCCAGGTGTCTTTGGTGCGTTCGCGTACCTGCTTGCCACGCTCAATCACAATAGGCTTGAAGCCCATTTGCGCCAGCATCATGGCTGCAAAAATACCGCAGGGGCCAAAGCCAATTACCACCGGGCGAATGGCTGGGGCTTCGTTCAGTTTCACTGGCAACTGGTAGACCATGTCGGGCGCAGGCCGAATGTGCGAGTGGGCGGTGAATTTCGACAACAACTGCGCTTCAAGCCGAGCGTTGTCCAGTTCCACATCCACGATGTACACCAACAGCAGTTTTTGTTTGCGCGCGTCGTAGCTGCGCTTGTAAATATTGAAGCTTTTGAGCTGGTTGGCTGAAATTTTCAGCGTGCTGCAAATTAATGCGGGCAGGGCGTCTTCAGGATGGTCGAGTGGAAGCTTCAGCTCGGACAAGCGGATCATGGCGGGTGTACCTTGTGGATCTGTTTTTCGGATCAAGGCCGTATTTTATGCTTTTACCCGCCAAAGTGCACTTATTCTTCGCGATTGCTGCTGTTGGCTATCAAGGTGGCACCACACGCAATTTTGTGACCGTGCAGGGCCACTGTCATGTAGTTGTCGGTGAATGTGCTCAGTCCCTCGACAATCGGGAATACATGGGGTTTGCACAAAGGGCAGGTGACCATGTCGCCGACCCTGGCGATGGGTCGGCCTTCAACCGATGTGGTGGGGCTGCCCGAGATGACCACGCCACCGTGGCTTGTGGTGTCGCCGATCAGGATTTGTGCGCGACCCTGTATAAGAGGCCTTGAGGACATGCGATCAAAAGTAAGTGGTGTAGCCCCTTGAGTAATTAATCCGTGGCGGTGGTTCCGTCACTTGATTACATTTTGATTTGAGTGAGGTTAATTGCGATTGGTAAATATTTTTCAAGAATACTCACCATGGTTTGAGCGTCTGAAATCGAAACAGGCGGGAAGGGTGAACGATACGCGGTGTTATTTCGGCGTTCATGTGCACGGATCACAAATGGCATTTCTGCCGGTGTCAGTTGTAAATCGCTTGATACGCGAAGAATGGCCAAATTACGGCCAGCATCTTTGGTGCGAACTTCATGAAGTTCAAGAATGGCTTGTACGATTTGGAAGTATCCTTCGTAAGCCATGGTGAATATTTGCAGGGTTTTATCTTCTGGCAATAACGTGCATGCTTCCAAATAGTTTTTTGCATTGACCAGAAAACCTTTTATCGCTCCTTCTGTGGGCAATACCTCCTCAAAGGCATTGGTTTTGATCAGGTTTTGATATTCAGCCGGTCTTTGCATTAGACAACACGATTAATTTTGGAGCTTCGTCGATCTGACGGCAGATGGGGTCTTGTTGAATCAATTTTTTCCATTCTTCAAGTTTATAAATGGTGAAATTGATCGGTCTGCCGAGCGTTCCTTCAAGTGTATGCATCGATTCAGCTACATCCAAAATATCTACCTTGCCAATAATCATCAGGTCTATATCACTCAACCCAGAGTCTTTTTCCATTGCAATAGAGCCGAACACAAATGCCTGATCAATTGATTCAGCAAAAGGAGCTAGCGTGTCGCGAATCGGTTCTGTAATGCCAAATGTTTTTTTGGCAATCGAGGTCAATTCGGAATAGAGGAAGTGATCTTTGTTCGCATAGATTTGCCGAAGGCGCCCGTATTCTCTGCTTTCCTTCAGAATACCTGCCGCCAACAAACGTTCGATTTGTTTTTGTGTGCTTCCGCGCCCTGTATTCGCAATGTCTAGCAGAGCACCCAAAGAATATTTACGTTCAGGATTCAGCAGGGTCGCTCGAAGCACTCTCTGCACTGTGGGCGTAAACATGAAGTCGATCGAACTCATATATCCATATATTAGGGATTAATCTCCACATTATATGGATTATTTTAATAATCCACAAACCATGGCGTTAAATCCATGGTTTGTGTATTTAGCCCCTTACTTGTAATACTTGCGCAAAGCCAGCAAGGGTATGGCATACAACACAGCAAACCCGGTATTCATGACGGCGTTTTGCCAAAAACCGCTGTACAGCGAAAATGCGGTGTCGGGTATATACCAAAGCAACACAGATATCGCAATCATGTTGCAGGTCTCTTTGGCGTCTTTGATATTCAGTTTGCGCACCAGCATAAACATGAGCGCGCCCCAGCCCACCATCACCGAGCCCATCACTGCATGCGCAAGCTCGATGTAAGCCGTCGCTTGTGAGTCGAAGGCGGAAATTTGTGCGGGGTTCTGGAATATCAACAATCCGAAAGCCTGTTGGGTCAAGCCCGGTGCAAGCACCATGAAAAGGCCAAACAACACGGTGAATTCGGCGGTGTAGCTTAGCCACTTGATCCAATAGGTGGGAGTGCTTGTGGCCGTGTTTTGCAGGGTACTGGTAGGCATGTCGGTTCTCCTTGCCGGGTTGAAAGTGAATCAGTTCAACGCCAGTTTGATGAGCCTTGGGTCATTGCAGCAATAACCTGCGAGGTCATAGATTCCAGTAATTTTCCGTGGCAGTATGGGCACATGCACACACATACACCCACCCAACATGCCGGAATTCGTCTGCGCGATTTGCGTGCAAGGCAAAAGATCAGCCAACTTGATTTGGCTTTGCGCGTGGGTGTTTCCCAGCGCCATTTAAGTTGCATTGAAACTGGCAAAGCCAGTGCCAGCAAGGAAATGTTGTTGGCACTGCTGGAGGGTTTGGATGCGCCGCTGAATGAACGCAATGAAGCGCTGGTGGCAGCAGGTTTTGCCCCCTTGTTTGGGAGCAGGCCGATTGATCACCGGGAAATGGACACCATCAATGAGGTGATCGATTTGATGCTGACTGCGCAGCATGCAGCGCCGGCCATGGTGCTGGACAGTGAATGGAATCTGGTGAAATTCAACGCCAGTTTTGTGCGCTTGTTGCAACTGCTGGAGTTTGACTTGGCTGCTTTGCAAGCGATTCCCAATGTGCTGCTGGCACTGACTGCGCCCGGTGGCCTGGCCACACGCCTGCTAAACCCGGCTGAAGTGTTGGGCGATGTATTGAAAAGGGCGCAGCGTGAGGCTTTGCATATGCCTGCGTTGCAGGCCATGTTGGCGCAAATTCCGCAATCCATGTTCGACACCAAACAGCCACAGAATTTCAACAACCCCACCTTGGTCACCCGGTTTAAAAGTACGGTGGGCGAGCTTCGTTTTGTGTCAACTTTCACCAGTTTTGGAGCGCCCTTGGACATTACTGCGGCATCGCTGAGAATTGAACATTTGTTCCCCGCCGATGAGGCCACTCGAAAGGCATTTTCATAATGCGTACTTTGCTGCTTTTTCTGTTGATTGCCATGGGCGCATTTGCCACTTGGTGGTTTCTGCAAAAACCCAGCCACAACCGGCAATGGGCTGATGATGTTTCCCAAATGTTGCATGCCGATGTGAATGGCGACAGGGTGGTGTTGAAGAATGTGCGCAACTTTGAGTGGCGCACAGAAACCGATTACACACCGCGCTGGGAAACACGTGAATATGATTTAAGCCAGTTGCAAACAGCCGACCTTGTGTTGTCTTACTGGATGGGGCCTAAAATTGCCCACACCTTGGTGTCGTTCGGTTTTGCCAATGGGCAGTACCTGACCTTCTCGCTGGAAATCCGAAAGGAAGTCGGCGAGGAGTTCTCCGCGTGGAAGGGTTTTTTCAGGCAGTACGAGGCTATTTTGGTGGCGGCCGATGAGGCGGACATTATTCGCACACGGAGCAATGCGCGTGGTGAAAACGTGTACATCTACCGACTGGCCATTTCGCCAGAACAGCTAAGAACCCTGTTTTTGGCCTATGTAGAACAGGCACAAAAACTGGAAAAGACCCCCGAGTTTTACAACACCCTGACCAGCAATTGCACCACGGTGGTGTTTGATATCGCCAAGCGAATCGTGCCGGATTTGCCGCTGGATTATCGCCTGTTGCTCAGCGGGTACTTCGCCGAATACGCCCATGCGCAGGGCGGTTTGGTAGAGGGGTTTGGCTATACCGAACTTCAGGAGAAGGGCTATATTGTGCCCCGCGCCAAAGCCATGCAGGTCGGTGAAAATTTCTCGGAAGTCATTCGCCGGGGTGTGCCCGGCATGTAAGGCTTTGATCAGCAACCACCCGCCCAGCGTGGATCGTTGATGTTGTAGCTGCGCGGTTTCATGTAGTCCACCGGGTCGCGCAGGTAATCCACCTGGGGTGGATCGGGCAGCCTGCTGATTGCTTCCAGCCAACTGTTTTCATAAGCCGACGCCCCGCCGCCAATGCCAGGTGTCCAGGCGTCGTGGTGGTTGGGCAAGGCTATTTTGGGTTTTGTCAGTGCCACATAAGCCAAAGCGTCCCGGTAGGCACTGGTCACCAAGCCAAAACCAACAATCGCATTCAATTGCACATCCACACATTCAGGCAAATTCGTCAATGCGTTGGCCACCGCTTCGCTTTCTGCGTTGCCGGCCTTCATCACCCCGGTGGAGTTGTGCCAAAACCAGGCAAAGTCGCCTGCCCGGAAGTGATAAGCCCAAGTGCCGCCTGCAGGCTGGCCTACGCCACCGTCGTCACGCAGGGTGCCTACAAAGCGAAGTGCTTCGGCCAGGCTGGTGTTCAAGTAGGTGGGAAATGTGAGCACGTCGGGAATGTAGACCAAGGGCATGCCACCGCTGAGCAGGTCGGCGGGTTCGGCGGCCGAGTGGGTGTGTTGAACCACATGCACTGGCTCAACATCTTCCCAAATTTGAATGGCGCGTACACTGCCGGCGCCGGGGTTGGTTTGGTCGCCCAGGTTCAGGCAGGGAAAGGAGTTGGGTATGCCCTCACTGGCGGCGCGCTCGCGGGCGATATCGCACACATTGCTGCCCGCAATCAACAGGGCATTGCTTAGGCCTGCCACATAGCCCGCATCGGCTGCATGGTCAAAGTGGCCGTGCCCAATGAATATGGCTTCAGGTTGAATGGCGGCCAGTTCTTCACGGCCAATGGGCACATAGTTGGCGTGCACGCCCACAATTTCCCACGCGTCCATTAAAAACAAATGGCCTTTCATGCTCACAATGAAACTTGAAACACCCACCCACCAAAACTTCACCTGCTCCGGGTCCATGGCGTTGGGACCTAATATGCGTTCGCGCGTGGCTTGCAGTTCAGCGCTGGGTGCACGGGCTGCGGGCAGGGGTTTGAAGCTGCTGGCGTCAAACACATTGGGCCGTGTTTCATTGGGTGTGGTTCGGGCGCTGCTGGTGCTGCCCGTGCCGGAATCGCCGCCCAGGCAGGCAGCCAACAGTGGTGCGCAAAGCAAGGCACAGGCAATCAGGCCTGTGCGGGAAAGTAAGTTGGTCATTGTTATTGGGTAGTTGCAGGTGTTTCCAACAACTTGTACTGCCAACAACGTTGTTTTAGATGCCCTTCACCAGCGGCGAGAAAAAGCGAATGATCTTGGTTAAGTCTTCTTTCGCTTCCGGCAATGCAATATTCATCGTGGGCCAAATGTGCGGCATGCCGGGGCGAGTCAGCAAGGTGATTTGTCCACCGACTTTTTCCACTGCGTCGCGCAACTGCACAGAATCGTCGAGCAGGCATTCGTCTTCACTGGCAGTCACCATGAGTGGTGGAAGGCCTTTCAATTTCCCAAGCAGGGGCGATGCGCGTTCATCCGCGGGGTCATGGCCGCACATGTACAAGTTGGCGGCATGTTCAATCATGTGGGAAGACAACATGCTGTCGGTCTTGTCATTGCCTTCAATGGAGGGTGACAGGCGGCGCATGTCGGTGGCTGGCGAAATCAGCAGGCCGCCGTGTGAGGGCAGTTTCTTTTTAAGTGCATGTTGCAACACGGCCAGGCTCAAGTTGCCGCCGGCAGAATCGCCCGCCACGAAAATGGGTTCGCCTGTGGGGGTATCTGCCACCAGGGCTTCAAAGGCTGCAATGCAGTCGTCCAGTGGGGCTGGGAACGGGTTTTCTGGTGCCAGGCGGTAGTCCACCATGAACACGCGGAAACCCAAGGCATTGGCCAAGGCGCCACAGAAGGGGCGGTACATGGGGGGGTGGCCCGCCACAAAGCCGCCGCCGTGGATGTACAACAAAGCGCCTTTGGGATTGACCGGAATAAGCCATTCACCTGGAACACTGCCCAAAGCGCCTTTGATATGTTTCAAGCCTTTTGGCACAGGAGCCAGCAAATTGGATGCAGCGGTCACCATGCGAAACCGGCGCACGAACCCAGCCCCGTTGCCCCGGTAGCTTTTCAGGGCAATGCTTGCAATCTTGTTCATCACTTTGGCTTGAATGGACGGCATGGTGTTCCTCTTTGAAAGTGGGGTGGGGTATTTATAGCACTGCCAGTGCTGCCCAGTTTACCTTGAGTTTTCAATGCACTTGATAAATTCGGACAAATCTGGAATGGAAATGCAAACGCTGTTTTCAGGCCTGAAAAAATCGGCACAATAAAAAAAGAGCACAACCACACGGAGACACCATGGCGATATTCGACGAAGACATTTTGATCATTGGCGCAGGTTTGTCAGGCATCAGTGCCGCATGCCATTTGAAAAAAGAATGCCCCAACCGAAAGTTCACCATTCTTGAGCGCCGCACCACCATTGGTGGCACTTGGGATTTGTTCCGTTACCCTGGCATCCGCTCAGATTCCGACATGTTCAGTTTCGGCTTCAAGTTCAAGCCGTGGAAAAATGCGCATTTTTTCTCGCAAGGCAATGACATTCGCAGCTATGTGCACGAGGCTGCCACCGAGAACAAGGTGTTCGACCACATTCGTTTTCAGCGCAAGGTGAGCGACGCGAACTGGGACAGCGAGGCCCAGCGCTGGGTGATCAATGCTGTGAATGAAGCGACTGGCGAGCCCGAACAATACCGCGCGAAATTCATGATGGCCTGTGCGGGCTACTACAACTACGACCAAGGCTATCGCCCCGATTTCCCGAATGAGAAAAGCTTCAAGGGCTTGGTGGTTCATCCTCAGCACTGGCCAGAAAACCTGGACTACACCGGCAAAAAAGTGGTGGTGATTGGCAGTGGGGCAACAGCTGTAACATTAATTCCCAGCATGGCCGACAAGGTGGAGCACATCACCATGTTGCAGCGTTCGCCGTCCTATATTTTTTCCTTGCCCTCCGTGGATGCGCTGACCCGCGTGCTGCAAAAAACCCTGCCGTCCAAACTGGCTTATAAGCTGAACCGCACGCGCACCATTGGTTTGGCGCACTTCATGTTCAAGGCCAGCAAAAGCAAGCCCGAGGTGGTGCGCCGCTTCCTGATCGCGATGATGCGCAGGCAGTTGAAAGGCTCCAGCGTGGATATCAAACACTTCACACCCAACTACATGCCCTGGGATCAGCGTTTGTGTTTGGTACCCGATGGCGATTTTTTCAAAGCCCTGCGCAGTGGCAAGGCCAGCGTGGCCACAGACACCATCAAGCAGTTTGTGCCCAATGGCATTGAGTTGAACTCAGGCGAAGTGCTGGAAGCCGACATCATCGTGACCGCCACAGGTTTGAATGTACAAATGGTGGGTGGCATGAAGATTTCTCTGGATGACGAGCCTGTCAACCTGAGCGAGAAAATGTTCTACAAAAGCGCCATGTTGCAAGACCTGCCCAATGCGGCCGTTGTGCTTGGCTATACCCATGCCTCGTGGACTTTGAAATCCGATTTGGTCAGTGGTTTTGTATGTCGCTTGCTGAATTACATGGACAAGAAGGGCCATGCCGTGGCGGTGGCAAAAACAGCCGAGGTAAAACCTGTGGAAGGATTCACGGTGTTGGGTGGCTTGAATTCAGGCTACTTGAAACGCGTGGCCGACCAGTTGCCACGCCAGGGTGAAACCCACCCGTGGCACAACCGGCAAGATTATTACCACGACACCAAAACCTTGCTGGAAGACCCCGTGGATGAGCCCGGTTTGGTGTTTGAACCTGCAAAGGCAGGGGGCAGGGCCAAGCCGAAGCTGAAGGCAGTGGCTTAAACTCAGTGGCTTAAGTTAGCTGTCGCTGTCGACCAGGGTGAAGCGCTGGGTCATGCGCTCACCCACCTGCACCATTTCAAAAAATACATTCAAAGGCCTGGTCCACGCGGTGTGGGTATCGCCACTCAAAGGGCGGTAAACCACCACAGGGCTCAAATCGCTTTCCTGAATGGCTTGGCAAATAATTTCATACAGCCCACCTTTGTAGTGTCGATAACGTTCGCCCGTTTTTACGCTGTGAGGTTGTTCTGGCACATGGCTCAAGGGGTGTCTCCTTTGTTGTTGTGAGTCATATTTCTTGAATATTCAAGGTCATATCGTTAAACTGTACGGCTGTCCTTGAAGAATTGAAAGGAGTTCCTGAATGCCTGCAATCAAGCGAGCAACCGAGGAAACCAGCAAACCAGCAACCAAGCCTTTGACCAAGTCGGTCGCGAAGCCTGCTGCTGCCAAAGCAGAGCTGCCCGAAAGCAAAGCACGCCCGGTGGCTACAACCCGCAAACCTTCCAAAACGGCGCTTTCTCCCTCCGAGGTCACGCCTTTGGCACTGCTTACGCCCAGCAAGCCTGCGCGCCGCCGCCGGTCGGGCGCTGCAAAGCCCAGAAAGTTGAAGGGTGCCACAACCACTTGGCCATTTCCAACAGGCTCACGGCCTTAACCTGCTGAACGCTTCACTATGCTTCTAATCGATATTTTGCGCTTACTGCTGGAAACAGCCGCCAGCCTGCTCACCTTTTGCCTGTTGCTGCGCGCATTGATGCAGTGGGTACGTATACACCCCAGTAACCCCCTGTCACCGTTCATTTTTTCCATGACCGACTGGCTAGTGAAGCCCTTGCGCAAGGGTGTGCCCGGCTATGGTGGCATCGATTGGGCTTCCATTTTTGGCGCCTTTGTGGTGTCTTTTGTGCTGCACATTGTTTTGGTGTTGCTCACAGTTGGGCTTTCCAGCGGTGGTCCGGGCGTGGGTTCGCTGATTACGCTGACCATACCCATTGCCATTTTTTGGGTGTTGCGCAATGTGGCTTATCTGCTGATGGGTATTGTGCTGATTCAGGTGATCTTGAGCTGGGTGAATCCGTTCTCGCCGATTGCGTCGATTCTGAATGAGCTGTCACGCCCCTTCCTGGAGCCATTGCGCAGGGTGCTGCCCACCATTGGCAATGTAGATTTATCGCCTTTGGTATTCTTCCTGATTTTGCAGATCGTGATGATGGTGCTGCAAAGCCTGATGCCCGGGTTTTAATTTGGCCAACTGGCATGGCATAAAAAAAGAGCACCTTCAAAGGTGCTCTTTTTCATTTTGGGTGGTTATTTAAATTCAGCGTGTAACGCGCGATGTACCGCCACCACTGACAATTCTTACACGGTCACCAGGCCGGAAATCTTCACCTGCTGCATCCTGAACATAAGCACGCAAGGTGCCGTTGTCCATGCGAACGGTAATTTCCAGGCCCTGACGGGTCGATGCATTGCGTTCTACGGCCTGACCTGCAATACCGCCAGCCACCGCACCCACAATTGCACCCACAGCACGACCGCTGCCGCCACCCACGTTGCTGCCTGCGATACCGCCGATGATGCCGCCAGCGGCAGTACCTACGCCGTTGGTGTCGCCCTGAATAGTCACGGTGCGCACGCTTTCAACTGTGCCTTGCTCGATAATTTGTGCGCGGCGGGTTTCACCTTCGCGGTATACCTGACCCGAACTGCTTTGGGTGGCACAGCCTGCAAGCGCAGAAAGCGCAATCAGGGCCACTGCACCGGTGCTTCTTAAACTGAACTGAATTGACTTGGCCATGATTTGATTTTCCTTTCAAGTTACCAGGGTTGTTGACCAAAAGCGGCAGTAAACCTGGACGCAATTTCTTCCCGGCTGTACTGGTAGGTTTGAGGGCCTTTCACTGCAATTTTCAGAGAACCCATCAAACTGGCCAGTTTGGCCGCATTCACAATGCCCATGCCTTCTGTAAGGCCGTAGAGCAAGCCGCCGCGGTATGCATCGCCACAGCCAGTGGGGTCGGCGATGCGTTCTGCTTTAACGCATGGTATGTCGTGCCGTTGACCCTGTGTAAATACCCAGCTGCCTTCGGCACCGCGGGTCACCACGAGTGCTTCCAGCTTCTCTGCGATCTGCTCCAGGGTTAGCCCGGTGCGCTCACACAGCATCTTGGCTTCATAGTCATTGACAGCCGCGTAGGTCGCAAGTTCCAAAAACCGGTCAAGTTCGGGTTTGCCGAACATGGGCAGCCCCTGGCCTGGGTCGAATACAAATGGAATGCCTGCGGCGGCAAATTGCTCAGCGTGCTGCATCATGCCGTCCCTGCCATCGGGGGCAATGATGCCCAAGGCGATGTCGCCGGCATCGCTCACCTTGTTCAGGTGCGAGTGACTCATGGCGCCTGGGTGGAAGGCGGTAATCTGGTTGTCGTCTAGGTCGGTGGTAATGAAGGCCTGCGCTGTGAACTCTTCGCCAATTTGCTTCAGGCAGTTGGTTTCAATGCCCAAGGTTTGCAGGCGCTGAAAGTAACCTCCGGCATCATGCCCAATGGTGGCCATGGGTACGGGTTTGCCGCCCAGCATATTCAGGCTGTAGGCAATGTTGCCCGCGCAGCCGCCCCAGTCTTTGCGAAGACTGGGAACCAGAAACGCAACGTTCAGAATGTGTACCTGATCTGGCAAAATTTGGTCTTTGAAACGGCCTTCAAACACCATGATGGTGTCGAATGCGATAGAACCGCAGATTAAAACGCGTTTGGTGTTGGTTGGGGAATTCATGGTGAAGCAGTCCAGTATCTAAAAAATTGGCTTGGCGGTTATTGTTCGCCTGGGCCTTGGTCAAATAATTCAAGCCTGAAGCCAGTAGCGGCGCTTTCCGGCAGTTGTGTATTCAAAGTGCTCAAGTTCAAGTATGCCAGTACTTCCACGGTTTTTTCGCCAGCAATCAACGGCGCTTGGCTGGCCGCATTTTCATCGCGAAGTTGGTAATCGCTTGGGCTTAAGGATTTGCTGGCCAATACCAAACCTTGCGGGTCGAGCAATTCCACTTTCAGGTGGGGCCACAGGGCAGGCAAAGGAAGCTGGTTGTGTAAGGTGAGGTCAACCCGCAGATTGTGTTCATCCAGAGCTTGCAGGCCGCTGCCTTCAACTCGCAGAGCCTGGGTGGCCGGGCTTGCAAACAGTCGCTGAATAGTTGGCCCTGCCGTATTAATGTGTTTGGCCATGTCGGGGGTTTGTTGCAGCAGGTCAATACGTTGCCACCACAATGCTTGCAGCCCAAGCGCCAGCAGCAGTGCAACACAAGCCACCTTCAACACCGGGTTGCCTTGGCTGAAATTCAACAGTGGTTTAGAGGGCGCCGTGTCGGCGAACAACGCTTCCGAACCTGTGCCATCGCCGCCGGTCAAGTTGTGGTCGCTGGTGTAGCCAGTGTCACTATGCTTGGGGCTTAGGTCCAGTTTTTGCCAGGCTTCAGTGTCGGCTGAAGTAAGGTGCTCAATGCCGGAAAATATGGTTTGGCAATGCCCACAGCGTACCTTGCCCTCGTGCATTTGCAGTTGGCCAGAGGTCACTTTGAACAGGGTGTTGCAGTTGGGGCAGCGTGTGGCAAGGCTCATGGCGCTAGTTTAACCTTGCCGGTGGGTGCAAGGCGGTCAGTCCGCCGCTTTCTGGCCATGCAGGCATACCCAGCCGTCGCGCTCGGCCCACACCGCAAGGTTGATCCATTGGCGGTAATGTGAAATCACTTCTTCGGCCTGGCGGGCCAACACGCCAGAAAGTACCAGTTGCCCGCCTGCTTCTACATGGTTGCACAGCGATGGGGCTAAAACTTTCAGCGGGTTCGATAAAATGTTGGCGACCACCACCGGAAATTGGCGCTTGGCCAATGGAAAGTCGGGCAAACCACAGGGCATTTCGACGCCATTGTTGCCGGCATTGTAGGCGGTGCTGTCTACAGCTTGGGGATCAATATCCACGCCAATGGCTTCAGATGCGCCCAATTTAAGCGCCGCTATCCCCAAAATGCCCGAGCCACAACCGTAATCCAGCACGCTTTGTCCCTTCAGTGGAAACTCGCTGAGCCAACGAAGGCAAAGGGCAGTGGTAGGGTGTGAGCCTGTGCCAAAGGCCAAGCCGGGATCGAGCACCAGGTTGATTCGATCGTCGATGTTTTGGGGTTCGTGCCAGGAGGGAACAATCCACAAACGGGCTGAAATGGGAATGGGGTCGAACTGGGACTGGGTTAGACGAACCCAGTCTTCCTGAGGCACTTCGGTGTAATCAATTTCAGCTTCACCCAGCAATTCGGCCGGGATTTCACCGAAAATTTGCTCACCTTCAGCTTTGTTGCGAAACAAGGCCACCACATGGTTCAAATTCCACGCCGCTGATTCTGGCTCCATGCCGGGTTCGCCGAACAAGGGTTGTTCGTCTTCGCTGTCGGCATTGGCGTCTTCCAGGCTGACCGCCAAAGCCCCCAACTCCATAAGCAGGTCGGAAACTTCGTCGGCTTGCTCAAAGGGCAGGGTGAGTTTGGCTTGTATCAGCGGTGTGGCCTGTGGGTTCATTTACTTGAAACGTGCTTCCAGTTTGTGCTCAAGGTAGTGAATGCTGGTGCCGCCTTCCACAAAGCGGGCGTCTTCCATCAATTCACGGTGCAAGGCTGTGTTGGTTTTGATGCCGTCGACTACCAGTTCGGCAAGTGCTTGGCGCATGCGGGCCATGGCCTGCTTGCGGTCTTCGCCGTAAGTAATCACTTTGGCAATCATGGAATCGTAGTGAGGAGGCACGTTGTAACCGCTGTACACATGGGAATCCACGCGCACCCCGGGGCCGCCCGGCGCATGCCAGTTTTTGATTGGGCCGGGTGAGGGCACAAACTTGAATGGGTCTTCCGCGTTGATTCGGCATTCGATGGCGTGGCCACGGAATTCAATGTCACGTTGGCGGAAACGCAGTTTCTGGCCAGCGGCAATGCGAATTTGTTCCTGCACAATGTCCACGCCGGTGATCATCTCTGTAACCGGGTGTTCAACTTGTACGCGAGTGTTCATCTCGATGAAGTAGAACTCGCCGTTTTCGTACAGGAACTCGAATGTGCCCGCACCGCGATACCCAATTTTGCGGCAAGCTTCAGCGCAGCGTTCACCAATGCGCTCAATCAGGCGGCGTGGAATGTTCGGCGCCGGTGCTTCCTCAATTACCTTTTGGTGGCGGCGCTGCATGGAGCAATCGCGTTCGCCCAGCCACACGGCATTTTTGTGTTCGTCGGCCAGAATCTGGATTTCAATGTGGCGCGGATTTTCAAGGAATTTTTCCATGTAAACCGCCGGGTTATTAAATGCAGAACCGGCTTCAGTTTTGGTCATGGTGACTGCGTTCAACAGCGCGGCCTCGGTGTGCACCACACGCATGCCGCGGCCACCGCCGCCGCCAGCAGCTTTGATAATGACCGGGTAACCCACTTGGCGTGCAATTTTCACGATTTCGCGTGGATCGTCGGGCAATTCACCTTCAGAACCCGGCACGCAAGGCACGCCCGCAGCAATCATGGCGCGCTTGGCCGATACCTTGTCGCCCATCAATAAGATGGATTCAGCCCGGGGGCCAATGAACACAAAACCACTTTTCTCGACACGGTCGGCGAAGCTGGCATTCTCGGACAGAAAGCCGTAGCCCGGGTGGATGGCCTCAGAATCGGTCACTTCTGCGGCGCTAATAATGGCTGGAATGTTCAGGTAGCTTTCTTTGGAACTGGGGGGGCCAATACACACCGACTCATCGGCCAGCTTGACATACTTGGCGTCCACGTCGGCGGTGGAGTAAACCGCCACGGTTTTAATGCCCATTTCCTTGCACGCACGCAGAATGCGCAAGGCTATTTCGCCGCGGTTGGCGATCAATATTTTTCCAAACATGGTGGCTGCTCCTGTTCTATTCAATGACGAATAGAGCTTGACCAAACTCCACGGGTTGACCGTTTTCGACCAGGATGGCCTTGACCACACCAGACTTGTCGCACTCAATTTCGTTGAGCAACTTCATGGCTTCAATAATGCAGATGGTTTGGCCTTCTTTCACCGTGCTGCCAATTTCCACGAAATTGGATGCGCCGGGGCTGGGCGCGCGATAAAACGTGCCAACCATGGGTGAAGTGACTTTGTGGCCGGCATCGGCTGGTGCTGCGGGTGCTTCAGCAGCAACAGCAGGGGCCGCAGCCGCGGCTGGCGCCGCCATGGCTGGCGCTTGCTGCATCATTTGCTGTGGCATGGCCATGGTGTATTGAGGCTGGCTTTTGACGATGCGTACCTTGCCTTCGCCTTCAGTCACTTCCAGTTCGGAAATGTCGGATTCGGCGACCAGGTCGATCAATGTTTTTAGCTTTCTGAGGTCCATTTACTTGCTCCATCTAGGGAGGTTGGTTTTGTATGGCAGTACGCAACCAAGCGCGAGGTGAATTGAGCCTAACTTCGCTTAGTGTGCACTGAAAATCAATTATTTTCCACCTTGGAGGGCTTTGATGAACCTTGCTTCGCGGTTCGCCCAAGTCAGGCGTTGCGTGAGCATACCCGATTTTAACGTTGCAGTGCGTTAGTGATAGTACTCATCTGTATTCTGCCGGCTTCTGTGAGTATTTCATTACCATTTTCGTCCAAAATGACGGTAAATGGTAATCCACCCTGTTGGTTACCCAGTGCTTTTCCGAGCTCTGTACCAGTCATGCCTGCAAGCACGATAGGGTAATTTACAGGTGTTTTTTGCAGAAATTGCTGCACGTTGCTGGGAGAATCAATTGCAATTCCGATCAACTCCACATTTTGGGCTTGAAGCTGTGGATACAGCTCGTCCAGTTCAGGCATTTCTTCCACGCAGGGTGGGCACCATGTGGCCCAAAAGTTAAGAACCACAACCTTGCCTTTCAGTGCACCCAAGTCGAGCGATGCGCCTTGCGGCGTATCAAAGGTGTAGCCACTCAAAGGATAATCAGGGCCATTCTTGGGTTTCAGGCCAAAATACAGACCAATCGCCAAGGCGAGGACTGCGGTCAGAATCGGGATAAGTTTGTTGCTCATGGTGCGTCTATCAAACGGGTCAAGCCCGCAATGTCGGTTTGAAAAAGGGTTCCGTCAGGCGCTTGCCGGTTCAGCAAGCCCCTGCGTTGTACCGGGCTGGCCACACCCAGCTGGAACCAGCGCTGCTTCCAGCGAAAGGCCACAGCCGGAAATGATTTTCCAGCCAACAAGGCATCTTCACAGGCGTCGAAATGGATGTTCTGGTTTAACAGCCAGTAGTCCACTTCTTTTTCGTCGTCGGCGAACGCAATGATGTGCACATCGGAATGAGCACTGCCCGTGCCATTGACCGCCGCGCCATACACAATGGGTTCGAACTGCTGTATACCTTGCATGAATTGGAGTGCAACTTCACGCAATTCGTTCAATTCACCGGGTTGGCTGTCAGCTTGAAACAGGGCTTGGTAGGCGCGCAGCTCATCTTGAATGTCTTGATCAGAAGGAAGTCGTTCCCGGGGCACACGCTGTTTTCCAAGCAAGGCTTTCACGGCCTGGTTGCGTGCGGTGGCGTAGTCCAAGCCTTCCTCTGCAATCAGTCGGGCTGCGGTCATCGCAATTTCTATGCGAAGTTCGTCTTGCGGGGCGAAGAATTCTTCCATATCGGCAGTGTATCCAAATTCACAGGCACTACAATATGGGCTTGTTCTGAAAGGAAGAAAGAATGCACATCCACATTCTCGGGATTTGTGGCACCTTCATGGGCGGTGTTGCCCAGTTGGCCAAGTCCCTGGGCCACACCGTGACCGGTTGCGACGCCAATGTTTACCCACCCATGAGCACCCAGCTAACCCAGGCGGGGATCGAGTTGACCGAAGGTTTTGGTGTGGAGCAACTGGCAATCAAGCCCGATCTGTGGGTGGTGGGCAATGTGGTCTCGCGCGGTAACCCCCTGATGGAAGCAATTTTGAATCAGGGGCTGGCCTACACCAGTGGCCCCCAGTGGGTGGGCGAACACATTTTGCGTGGCCGCAAGGTGTTGGCTGTGGCGGGTACGCATGGCAAAACCAGTACCAGTTCGATGTTGGCTTGGGTGTTGCAACAGGCGGGTTTAAACCCCGGCTTTTTGATTGGTGGTGTACCTGGCGGTTTTGGCGTATCAGCCACATTGGGGCAGGGCGACTGTTTTGTGATTGAAGCCGACGAGTACGACACGGCCTTTTTCGACAAGCGTTCGAAGTTCGTGCATTACCGCCCCGTGGTGGCTGTATTGAACAACCTGGAGTTTGACCACGCCGACATTTTTCCCGACCTTGCGGCCATTGAAACCCAGTTTCACCACCTGGTGCGCACCGTGCCGTCGCAGGGGCGGGTAGTTTGTCCCGCCAACACGGAATCTTTGGAACGCGTCTTGAAACGGGGTTGCTGGACCCCTGTTGAGCGTTTTTCCGCCAATGGTGATGAGGCACCCTGGCAAGCCCGTGTATTGGGCGCATCCCGATTCGAAGTGTTGATGAATGGTGAGGTAAAAGGCCAGGTGGAATGGGACTGGTCAGGCCTGCACAATGTGAACAATGCCTTGGCGGTGATTGCGGCTGCACATGCCGTGGGGGTGAAGGTGGCTGATGCTTGCAATGCCTTGAGTGCATTTCCCGGTGTAAAGCGCAGGATGGAGTTGCGCGGCGAGGCGGCCGGTGTGAGGGTGTACGACGATTTTGCGCATCACCCAACCGCCATTGCCACTACGCTGGAAGGCGCAAAAGCCCGCATGGCGGAAATTGCTTTGGCCAATGGCCAACCCGCAGGCCGCTTGATTGCACTGTTCGAGCCGCGCTCCAACACCATGAAAATGGGTACCCTTGCGCAAGCACTGCCTGCCTCCTTTGATGAGGCTCAGGCCGTGGTGTGCTACACCGCAGGTATTCAATGGAATGTGCGCGATACCTTGGGCAGCGTCGGCGAAAGATTGTTCACCAGCGACAATTTGAATGAAGTGATTGATCATGTGGTTTCCCAGGCACAGCCGGGTGACTGGGTGGTGGCCATGAGCAATGGTTCGTTTGGCGGCATTCACCAAAAACTGATTGATGCTTTGGCTTCACGGGTGAAGGCTTGACGCCCTTTACCCTACACAGCCCGGGAGGTTTTGCGCGTACCTTGGGTGTAGCCGACCTGGTGGTGTACCTGCACGGGTTTCGTTCGTCGTCCAAATCGGTGAAAGCCCAGAAGATGATTGATGCCTTTGACCAGGCCGGTTTAAGCAGCCATTTGTGGGTGCCCGATTTGCCTGCCTCGCCGGCGCAGGCATTGGCCATGATCGAGCAGCACCTGGATGCCCGTTTACACAGCCAACCCGAATTGTCGATGACCTTCATTGGAAGTTCCTTGGGAGGATATTACGCCACTGTGTTGGGAGAGTTGCATGCTCAGGCTTCGGTGGTGTTGTTGAATCCGGCCATCAAGCCTTATGACGACCTGCAAGATCAAATCGGAAAAAAGAAGGTTTATTTTTCTGATGAAGAAATCGAATTTGTACCCGCCTACCTGGGCGATTTAAAAGCCATGGAGCAAACCAGCCTGACAAACCCGCAACGTTACTTTTTGGTGGCTGCGCGTGACGATGAGGTGCTGAACTGTGACACCATGCTGGCGCGTTACCGCGGTGCACACCAACTTCACCTCCTCGGTTCTGATCACGCTTTGAGCGATTTTGATGATATTTTGCCCTTCGTGAAGCTGGCTGTGGGTTTGCCATGAGTGGTGTTGTCGCGTGGGCCAGGCGTTGCCCGCCAAGCTGGCCTGCCTGGGCCCGAAACTGGGCATGTACCCCCGGTTCTCTGACCCAGCGTTTGGTGCGCCTGAACCAAGGGTTTAAAGTAGAGCCTGTTGTGCAAGCCAAGGTGTTGATTAAACACGGGCCTGGCGCCAGGGGGCAAAGTGTAACGGGGCAAATGATGCGGCAGCGGCTGGTGCGCTTGCACGTGAACAACGCGCCGGTGGTGCTGGCCCAAACTCTGGTTGAAATGGATGGCCCAGTAAATGATTGGCATTTTTGGCGGGGTTTGGGCACCCGCTCATTGGGCACGGTGTTGTTTTCCGACCCGAAAGTAAAACGGGGCAAACTTTATTTCGCACGCTTGCCTTTGCAGCAGCCTTGGGTGCAACGCTTGTTGCCCCCGGCGATGAAAGCCGAGATGAACCGGCTGGGCAGTGGCCGCGTTTGGTATGCGCGTTGCGCGCGCTTTTCGCGCAAACCCGACAGAACGCCGTTGTGGGTCATGGAAGTGTTCCTGCCCCAACTCGAGAACTACATTTAGGACAGTTGATGAATTTGTATTACGAAGAGGCCGGAGCCTTCAAAGTGGGCCGAGTGCTTCAAGAGCAAGGCAACGCCTATCAGGTTGAAACCTTGCATGGCAAACGCACCAAGGTGAAATCCAACAGTGTGATGCTGAAATTTGATGCGCTGGAATGTGCAGAATTCCGCACGCAGGTTGAGGCTTTGGCCAAGGAAGTGGACACCGAGTTTTTGTGGGAATGTTCTCCTGAGGGCGAGTTTGATTTCACGGCCATGGCCCAAGAGTACTTCGGTGAAAAACCCACAGTGGTGCAACAGGCTGCCACCTTGGCGGCTTTGCATGCCGCTCCCATTCACTTTCACCGCAAAGGCAAGGGCATGTACCGTGCAGCCCCGCCAGAAATTTTGCAGGCTGCTTTGGCCGGTCTGGAGAAAAAACGCCTGGCGGCTGAACAGCAACAAGCCTGGGCCGATGCCTTGGTTCGCCGTGAACTGCCCGACGGTTTTGCAAAACAGGCAGCCACCTTGCTGGTTCGGCCCGACAAAAACAGCGCCGAATACAAAGCCTTGATGCTGGCTTGCACGGAAGCGGGCCGGTCGCCCGATGTGTTGTTGATTGAATGTGGCGCTTTTAAATCTGTGCATGAAATGATGCGTGCACGTTTTGCTGCCGTGTATTTCCCGAAAGGCCCGGAAATTGATTTGCCTGCGCCCGAGGTGCCCGCCGAGTTGGCGGAGTTGCCCGTGGCGAATGTGCGCGCGTTTTCGGTTGATGATATTTCAACCACGGAAATTGATGATGCATTCAGCGTTGTGTGGCTGGATGAAAAACGCGCGCGCATTGGCGTGCACATTGCAGCGCCTGCGCTCTTGATTGAGCGCGGGAGTCCATATGATCGCGTGGCCCGCGAGCGCTTGTCTACCGTGTATGCGCCCGGTGACAAAATCACCATGCTGCCCGATCAGGTGGTTGAACTGGCCACCTTGGCTGAAGGGCGTACCGTTCCATCGGTCAGCATTTATGTGGAAGTGAGTACTGAAACAGGTGAGCTGATCAGCGAGCCTTACAGCGCGATTGAGCAAGTGCCCATGGCAGCGAACTTGCGCCACAATCACCTGGATGCGGCTTTGTCGAAAGAGGTGCTGGAAGACCCCGATCTGAATGAACTGGATACGGTGGGTGAATTTTTCCCTGCCCTGAAAACGTTGTGGAAAAGTTCGTGTGTGTTGCGAATGGAGCGGGAAATTGTTCGTGGGCAGCCCGAGAAGCACACGCGGATTGATTTTAATTTCTACGTGAGTGATGACGGCACCGTTGAAATTCAACCCCGCCGCCGCGATGCGCCACTGGATTTGTTGGTGGCTGAATGGATGATCTATGTGAACCGCGAGTGGGGCGGTATGCTCGACGAGTGCAAAGTCACTGGAATTTACAGGGTACAACCGCCTATGGGACGTGTGCGAATGTCGACCCATGCCGCGCCGCACGTCGGTTTGGGCGTGCCGCAATACGCCTGGAGTACTTCGCCTTTGCGCCGTTATGTTGACCTGGTGAACCAGCAGCAATTGATTTCGCTGCTTCGCCAGGAACCACCGGTGTACACCGCAACCGATGCAGAACTGCTTTCGGCGGTGAACAGTTTCGATGTGACCTACAAAGCCTATGCTGAATTCCAGCAAAGTATGGAACGCTACTGGTGTTTGCGCTGGATTCAGCAAAAGGGCCGCAAACAGTTTGACGGCGTCGTGGTGAAGGACGAACTGGTGCGCCTGGACGACATTCCCCTGTTTGTTCGCTTGGTGGGCGTTACTTCGCCAGGCCGTGGGGTGCAGGTAGAGGTTGAGCTGGATCAGGTGGATGAACTGACCCTTACAGTTTCTTGCAAGTTGATTGCCTTGAAAAAAGGCACAGCAACGCGCTTGCTGGATGACGACGAGGAAGAGGAGGTTGAACTTCCCGAGGCGCCGGTGGCGGTGCTTGAAGCGGGTGAGTCGGAGGGGCTCAATCCTCCAGACGATTCCGCAGGAGGTTCTGCAGCTTGACTTCGCTGCGCGCACCACTGGGCGGGATCGACTTGAAAAAGGCACTGGTGTTGTCGGTGCTTCTTCACGCCTTGTTGTTGCTGGTGCATTTCTCAAAACCGAAAGTAGACACCGCTTTTAGTCGTCCGCTGGAAGTGATTCTGGTGAATGCGCAATCGCAAAAAACGCCCACCGATGCCAAAGTACTTGCACAAGTTGCACTGGATGGTGGCGGGCAAGCTGACAAGGGCAGGGCGACCACTTTGCCTGGGCAAGCAGATGACAAGGTCAACCAGCGCGAACTGATCGCCAGCCAGGAACGGCTGAAGGAGCTGGAGGCCTTGCAGCGCAATTTGGCGGGTGCGGAATTGCGCACCACACCGCAAAACGAAGTGCTGGACACGCGCCCCGGCAATGATCCGAAAAGTCAGCGTGCGCTTGAAATCAAGCGGTTGCAGGCTCAAATTGCCGACAACATCAAAAGTTACAACGAACGCCCGCGCAAGCATTTTTTCTCGCCACGAACCTCGCCTTACGCATTTGCAATTTACGAAGAGGCGTGGCGCGCCAAGGTAGAACAGGTGGGCAATGCGAATTACCCCGATGAATTGAAAGGCCGCATTTACGGCAAGTTAAGGCTGACGGCCTATGTGCGTGCTGATGGCACGCTGGAAGATGTGGAAGTCGACCGTTCTTCGGGATCGGCCGTGTTGGATCGCGCTGCATTAAGAATTTTGAGAATGTCTACGCCGTTCCCACCTTTTCCCTCAGAGATGCGACAGAAGGCCGATATTTTGGCGATTACACGCACCTGGGTGTTCAGCCGTGACACCATCAGTACCGAGTATTAAGTTCAGGGAGATTCGTTGTTGAATGCATTGGTTCGTCAAGCAGATCGGTATGTGGTGATCGGGAATCCGATTGCACACAGCATGTCGCCGTTCATTCATTCCGATTTTGCGGCGCAGCTTGGATTGCCCCTGCACTATGAACGTGTGCTGGCCCCTCTGGATGGATTTACGCAAACCGTCGCTGCGCTGCAGGCCGCAGGTGTGAAAGGTGCCAACGTGACTGTGCCATTCAAACTGGATGCCTTTGCATTGGCTGGCAAGCCTCCCAATTCGCTGACACCCGCCGCAGAATTCGCGCAGGCGGCCAACACCTTGAAATTCAACGTCGATGGCACCGTGCTGGCCGACAACACCGATGGTGGGGGCTTGTGCCGCGACTTGAACCGCCAGTTAAATACGCTGGGTTTGCGACTGGAGCAATGCCAGATATTGATGATCGGTGCAGGTGGTGCAGCCAGCGGTTGTGTGGCAGCTTTTCAGCAGGCGGGTGTTCAGCACCTTACGGTACTTAACCGAACTGTGGACAAAGCGCGCCAGCTGGCGCAGCGTGCGGAAGCGATTGATCTTCCCGCAGCCGGTGGCGGGCTGGATACACCGCCTTCTCATTTTGATGTGCCCGGCGCACCGGTGGTGATTGTGAATGCGTCGTCAAGCAGTCTGAAAGGGGATGTACCTGTACTTCACCCTGATTGGTACGCACGCGCTGTATTGGTCTACGACATGATGTATGCCGCCGAACCCACAGCATTTATTCGGTCTGTCAGTAAGCTGGAGTTACCGTGCAGCGACGGCCTGGGCATGTTGGTTTTTCAAGCCCAGCTCGCCTTTGAGGTATGGACCGGGCAGTCGCCCAATGCCCTTGAAACTTTAACCAAAGTTCGGCAAGCCTTGCTTGCCAAAGCAAAACAACAATGACCATGGCTCGCAGAAAATCTTCTCCCGGTGGCAGCAAGCGCAAATTTAGCCTGAATCCATTGGTGTGGTTGTGGCGAATTTTCTTTTGGGGATTCTGCGCCATCGTGTTGTTACAGCTTTGGTATTTGGCGCAAATTGCGGTGTGGACTCATGTGAACCCCAGCAGCACCAGTTTCATGCAAACCCGTTTGGCTGAAATTCGCAAGACCGAACCGGGTTTTCAGTTGAAACATGAATGGGTGCCTTACGACAAAATTTCCTTGAACTTAAAGCGTGCTGTAATCGCTGCTGAAGACAGCGGGTTCATGACGCACAAGGGCGTGGAAATGGAAGCCATTCAATTGGCCATTAAACGCAATGAAAGACGAGGAAGGGTGACACACGGTGGCTCTACCATCACCCAGCAGTTGGCCAAAAACCTGTTCTTGACCAGCAAGCGGAGCTACATTCGCAAAGGTCAGGAGTTGGTCATCGCTTTGATGATTGAAGCGCTTTGGGACAAACGCCGTATTCTGGAGGTGTACCTGAATGTGGTGGAATGGGGCAACGGCGTATACGGTGCGCAGGCCGGCGCAAAACACCACTACGGCGTCAGTGCTGCACAACTGAGCAGCTATCAGGCTGCGCGCATGGCAGGCATGTTGCCTGCGCCACGCTATTTTGACAAACGCAGAAATTCGCCTTTTTTGGCGCGTAAAACAGGCACGCTGCAAAAGCGGATGTATCAGGTTACCGTGCCCAAATAAAAGCGGGTCACTGACGGTTTACACCTCAGCCCAGCAGGGTTTCCCAAAGTTTCCGAATCGGCTTTCTCATCACCATCAACGCGGGGTCGCTGGTGCGTGATTTGTCATGTCCTGCCAGCCGCAAGGCATGCTGCTTGGCCCGCAGTTGTCGGTAGGCATCGGCCACATAATTGGCAAGTTCAGCCGGCACCAGTCCCAGCTCCCCAGCTTTTTTCAACAAGGCAATATTGCCTTTGTTTTTTGTCAGGTCAGGGTGCTTGTTGGCGTAGCCCAGCACCAAGGCCTGCACCATGAATTCCACATCCACCATGCCGCCCAAATCGTGTTTTACATCAAACAACTCTGTGTGGTTGGGGTGTCCATCCAGCATTTTCTGGCGCATGGTGATCACTTCTTTCTTCACGTCATTCCAGTCGCGGGGCAGTTGCAAAATTTCTTCCCGCAGCGTCTCAAATTTTTTACCAATCTCTACATCGCCCACACAAAAGCGCGCACGGGTTAGTGCTTGGTGTTCCCAAAACCAGGCGCCCACACCGCCTTCGCGGCGTTGATAGTCTTCAAACGATTCCACACTGCTCACCAGCAAGCCAGCTTCGCCGTTGGGTCGCAGTCGAAAATCAGTTTCAAACAAAGTGCCTGCTGCGGTCTGTGTAGTCAGCCAGCGGTTCATGCGCTTGGCCAGTTGGGCATACAAATCTGGGGCGCGGTCATCCTCGTCTTCAAACAAAAAAATCAAGTCCAGGTCGGAGGAGTAACCCAACTCTTTGCCGCCGTGTTTGCCATAGGCCACCACCGCAAACCGAGGTTGTGCGCGGTGCCGTTTCGGCAACTGGTCCCAGGCTCGCTCCAGAATAATTTCGAGTGTGCAATCGGCCAGTTCAGACAACAGGTCCGAGACATGCTCCACTGTCAACAGGTTTTCAAGGTCTTGTGTCAGTACCCGGAATAGTTGCGCATGGTGCTGTTCCCGAATCAGGTCCATTTGACGTTCAAGGTCGGGCTGACCGTCGGGCAATTTGGCTTGGTCGAGCAGTTCACGCAATTGCTGTTTCCATTGAGCAAAATCGGGTGGCGTCAGCAGGGTTCTGCTGTCTAGCAACTCATCGAGCAGCAGTGGGTGTTTGATCAGGAAGTTGGCGGCCCACGGGCTGGCCGCAAGCATTCTGCTGACTCGCATGCGGGCTATTGGGTATTCATCCAGCAAGCTGAGGTAAGCCCCACGGCGCGATACGGTTTCAATCAGGTCGCAGCAGTAACGCCAGCAGGAGTCTGGTGCCGAAGATGCGCCGGCTGCGGCCAGCAAAGTGGGCATCAAACGGTCAACCCGTTCCCGGTGCGCGCTTGGCAAAGCCTGGTAACGACTCGATTCAATCAGGTGTTGATAACGATCTTGCGCAGCTTGAGGGTGTGTGAACCCTTGGGTGAGCGTGTCTGCCCATGGCAGTTCAAGGCTGGGGGTTTCTTCGTCTTCCTGTTTGTCGCCAAACACGACATCAAAGTGGCTCGCCACGTAATCCATGTGGCGGTTCAAAGCCTTCATAAAATTGCCTGGGTCTTGAAATCCCATGGATCGCGCAATGCGCAGCACCTCAGTCGGGCTGGCTGGCAAGCGGTGGGTTTGCGCGTCGTCCACATACTGCAGGCGGTGTTCAAGGTTTCGCAGAAAACGGTAGGCTGCCACCATTCTGTCGTGGTCGTCTTTGGTAATCAGCCCCAACTCCACGCATACTTCCAACACATCAACCGTGCGTCGCAATTGCAGCTTGGGTTCGCGTCCGCCGCGAATCAACTGAAAAGCCTGTGCCGTAAATTCAATTTCGCGAATACCGCCTCGCCCCAGTTTGACATGCACCGAGCCCGGGTGTTGGCTTTCTCGTTTGTTCACTTCATTGCGAATTTGCACATGCAAGGCCCGCAAAGCGCGAATGGATCCAAAGTCCAGGTATTTACGAAACACAAAAGGCCGAACAATGTTGTTCAGGTTGTCCAGGCTTTGCTGAAAAGCCGCGTCTTGCGCTGGGTCTACTGCCCAGTTCACCACGCGGGCCTTGATCCAGGCATAGCGCTCCCATTCGCGGCCTTGCACCACGAAGTACTCCTCCAGCATGTCCAGGCTTACCACCAGTGGGCCTGAGTCGCCATTCGGGCGAAGGCGCATGTCGACCCGAAACACAAAACCTTCGTCGGTTACTTCCGAAATAATCTTGATGACACGTTTGCCCACCTGCGTGAAAAATTCTGCATGGGATTGGGTTTTACCCGTGGGGCCGCCCAGTGTTTCCCCATCCTGGTTGTACAAAAAAATCAGGTCGATGTCGCTGGAGGCATTCAATTCAAGACCGCCCAGCTTGCCCATGCCCACCACCATCATGCAATCGCCATCGGCCGGTTCACCAAAACGCTCAGCCTGCATTTTGTGGCTGAATTTCAGCGCAATTTGTACAGCGGCGTCGGCCAGAAAGGACAAGGCCTCTGTCACTTCGAACAAGTCAACCTTGCCCTGCAGGTCGCGGCGCATGATTTCAATCATGCTTCGTTGTCGTACCAGGCGAAGTTCTGCCATCAGGGCTTTTTCGTCGCTTAACTCCCGCGCTTTCTCCAGCCAGGTTTCAATGCAGTTCAAAAGGTGGTCTTCATCGTGCTCGGTGCTGTCCCATTGAGGGAAACGGTTGAGCCAGCGTTTGGCATATTCGGAGTGGGTGGGCCAAACCTGATGATAGAAATCCAGTGGGTCGTTCATGCGTGTCGTAATAAAGGGAAGCTTGGTTCTACAATAGCGTACTACAGGTGTTGACGATTATTCGGGCGGTATTTCTTGCAGGAAGGAACAAACCAGGCACTGGTGCAACAAGTCAAGGGCATCCCCTCGCTTCGGCGTGCAGGGGCGGTGCTGTTTTGGGTGTTGATTGCTGTGTACACCCCACTGTGTATGGCGCTGTTGGCCATCAAGTGGTTGGTGCTGCCTGAAATTGACCGCTACCGTCCCGAAATTCAGCAGTACTTGCAAACCCAAACTGGTACTGCGATCGAAATTGGTCAGATTCAAGCCAGCTGGCGCGGTTTTGGGCCTTTGCTCGAGGTGCGAAACGTTCGACTGCAGCAAGCCAACGGCGAACCAGGTTTCACCGCCGATCAGCTTAAATTAACCTGGTCTTTGCCCAGCATTCTCGCGTTTAACCCCCGTTTGAAGAATCTGGAAGTGCAATCACCGGCGCTCAGTGTGGTGCGCAATTCGCAAGGTGTAATCGAAGTTGCCGGCATACCTTTGGTGGACGATGGCAGCCAGGGCAACCCCGGGCTGGACTGGTTGTTGGCGCAGCAACGTGTGTTGCTAAAAAATGGTGTCTTGAATTGGCAAGATGCCATGGGGCAATTTCCCAGTGCCCAGGCCATCGAAACCGAACTTTTACTGGAAAACGGATTAAGCCGCCACCAGGCGGGTCTTACCTTCAAGTTGCCCGTGCTGGCACAAACACCAGTGAATGCCCGTTTGAACTTTAAAACGCCTTTGTTGGAGCGCCAGCTGGGTGATGTGTCCAAATGGAAAGGCAGTTTTTATCTCAGTGCCTTGGTGGATCAAACTGCACCACTTGAGTCGGTGTTTAAAACCTTCGGTCTGGATGTGGATTTAACCCAACCACAGGGAAAACTCTGGATCGATTTTGAAGACGGTTTTGTGCAGCGTTCATTGCTGGATGCGCGAATCGGGAAATTGCGTTTTTCCAACCCCGAGGTTGATGCTCCACCTTTTGACATGACCAACACCAGCGCATTGGTGGAGGTGCAAGGTCAGCATGCGTTGTTTGAGCCGAATGCCATTTCGATTCGTCAATTGAAAGGCCAGATTGCCGGGCAAAAACAGTTTGGGCCAACCGATTTGTCCCTGAAAAAAGAAGAAGGTGCAGGCGGAGTGGATTGGGGGGTTCAAATCCAGCAACTGGACGCAGCCCAGGCCCAGGCGGTAGTGCTCGAGTTGGGCCCGCACCTGGGGCAGCTTCAACGGCTGGAGCCTTTGAAGTCTTTCGAAGTAGCCGGGCGAATTAACCGTGTTGCACTGGATTGGCGTACCACGGGTAAGAAGCCACACGAGGAGTCAGTCTCGTTCAAGTCCGATGTTGATTTCAGCAAGCTCACCGTTTTGTATCGCGACCCTTCACCAAAATCGAATGGGCGAATCACCGGTTTCAAGAATCTCAGTGGCACCTTCAAAGGCAGTGATTCCAAAGGCGAATGGAGCTTGGTCGGCAATAATTCTGAAATTTCATTGCCCGAAATATTTGCAGCGGAGACCCTGGCGTTCGATTCGATTGAAGGCAGTGGCGCTTGGCGGGATGTATTCACGGCCAATCAGCCAGCAGAATTTTCCGTGGAGCAACTGAAGGTCGCCAATGCTGATTTACAGGCCCAAGTGGCTGGTACTTACCAGTTTCGCCGGGAGGAATCGGATGTCATCGATATCAAGGGCACTTTGCCCATGGCCAACCTTGGGCGTGTGGCCAACTATCTGCCATTGGTGGTTGGGGCCAGCGCCCGTGAGTGGCTAACCGAGAATCTAAAAGCGGGAATGGCAAAAAATGGCCAGTTTGAACTGTCTGGCCGCTTGAGCGACTTTCCCTTTGCCGACCCCAAACACCCCGGTGTGTTTAGAATCGACGTGCCGATTGAGAACGGTGAGCTGACCTATGCCCCAGGCTGGCCTGGCATTCAGAAGGTGAACGGCAAGGTATTGTTTATTGGCAAACGCATGTCAATTGAGGCAGAGCTAGCTGAAACCGCTGGTGTGGCTTTGAAAGATGTGCAGGCCAGCATTGATAACCTGGATGCTTGGGAACCCCTGCTGGAAATCAAGGGTCAAGGCCAGGGCGAGTTGGGCAAAATGGTGGCCTTTGTGAATCAAAGCCCGGTGCGGGAAATTTTGAATGAGGCGCTGATCAATGCTCAGGTGGAAGGCAACGCCAACCTGGATTTACGCCTGACCATTCCAATTGCCGACCCTGAAAAAACCCAGGTCAAGGGCGATTTGAAATTGAAAGGCAATGCCATTCGAGTGGTGCGGGGCATGCCGATGGTCAGCAATGTGGATGGAGTGATCCAGTTCTCCAACAAAGGTTTGTTTATCGACCAGCTTTTGGGGCAGGCTTTGGGTGGACCTGTGGTGGTCAAAGGCACCACCGATGCCAACGGGCGTATGGAAATTCGTGCCAACGGTACTGCGCGCGCCAAGGGGCTTGCCCAGTATTTGAACCCTCTGAGCGAACCTTACCTCGGAGGTAGCACACCGTATTCAGTGCTTGTATCCACTCGCGAGAATGGTGTGACGGTGGATGTCAACAGCCAATTGCAGGGTTTGGAAGTCAAGTTACCTGCACCTTTTACAAAGAAAACGGATGCCCGTTTGCCATTCAGGCTGAATCAAACTGCCAGTGCGCAAGGCGAGCGTTGGCAAGTCGATTTGGGCCCGGATGCAAAACCGCTGGCACAACTCCGTGCAATTGTTCTTGAAGAAGCCGGGCAGGCGGGTATTGATTCCATGCAGTTTGCAATCGGCGCGCCTCTGGCAGCGCCCACTGCTGGAATACAAGGTGATATTCGGGTGCCGGCAATTGATTTGGACACCTGGCGCACCATTTTTAACGATGTCACCTCGGCCTCGGGTAACACAGGATTGATGGGCGAATTGATGGGCGACCCTACCGCGGCCACCAATGTAAAACTAAAGGTGGGTATTCGCACCGAGCGCCTGAATGTGGGGAGCAAATCATTTGAAGGTGTATCCGTGGCCGCCCGCACGGTAGAGAAAAGATGGCAGTTCGATGTGAAAGCCAAGGGGGTTGATGGTTATCTCTCCTGGATCTCCGACAAACAAAGGCCCGACGGTGCAGTGTTGGCGCGTTTCAAAACCTTGGCCATTCCCAAAACGCTCGACAGCAACATACGCGATTTGGTTGAAGAACCAGCCTCCAGCATTCCGGCTTTGGACGTGCAGGTGGACAACTTCACCTTGAATGATTTGGTTTTGGGCAACCTGAAATTAATTGCTGTCAACCAAACCCGTGAGGAGCAGGCGCGCGCCGCACTGGGTCAACGCCCGAAAGAGTGGAAGCTGGAAGAACTGCGCATTGAAAACCCCGAATCGATTACCAGAGCCAAGGGGGTTTGGCAGTACGGTGAAAACCTTAAAAATCAGCGCACCGACATTGAAGTCGACCAAACCGTGAAAAATGCGGGAGGCTTGTTAACCCGACTTGGCATGGCCGGGGTGTTTCAAGGTGGCGAGGGTACGCTGGTTGGGCGGTTGCGCTGGAATGATGCCCCCACGAACATTGACTATGGCAGCTTGAGCGGGCAATTCAAGTTGAAAAGCAGCAAAGGGCAGTTTTTGAAGGCAGACCCTGGAGTTGCCAAATTGCTGGGTGTGCTTTCTTTGCAAAGCATTCCACGTCGTTTCACGCTCGATTTCAAAGACGTATTTTCTGAGGGTTTCGCCTACGACACCATGGAGGCTGATGTGGCCATGAAGGAGGGCATTGCCAGCACCCAGAACTTCAAAATGACCGGGCCCAGCGCCACCGTGTTGATGGACGGAAAACTGGACCTGGAAAGCGAAACACAAAACCTGAATGTGGTGGTGTTGCCCGATTTGAATCCCACGGGCGGATCGCTGATTTACTCGGTGATTGCAGCCAACCCGGCTGTGGGAATCGCATCGCTGATTGCTGACTTTGTCCTGAAAGATCCGCTGTCGAAAATCTTCTCGTTTCAGTACAAAGTGAGCGGCCCTTGGGTGGCCCCGGTGATTGAGCGTGTGCGCAAGGGCGATGCAGTTACCCCGCCCACCAATGATCCCAACACAAGGAATTAGAATGAGCAAATCCATGACCGTGGCAAGCTTGCAAATGATTGCAACCCCCGACCTTGAACGGAACCTGGATATTGCGCAACGCTTAATTGGGCAGGCTGCCAGGCAAGGTGCGCGCATGGTGCTGTTGCCAGAGTATTTTTGCCTGATGGGACACAAAGACACCGACAAACTGGCGATTGCCGAGCCTTTCGGCAACGGTCCTATTCAACAATTTCTGGTCGACCAGGCGGTGGTGCGCAACCTGCACATCGTGGCAGGCACCCTGCCAATTGCCAGCGGCGTCGACGGCCGCGTGTACAACACAACCCTGGTATTCAATCCCCAAGGTGAATGCACGGCCCGCTACGACAAAATTCACCTGTTTTGTTTCACCAAGGGGCAGGAAAGTTACGATGAAGCGCGGGTTTTACTTCCCGGAAAAACACCGGTAGTGGCTGATGTAGACGGCTTCAAAATCGGCTTGTCAGTGTGCTACGACCTGCGTTTCCCTGAACTTTACCGCGCCATGGGCCCAGTGGATTTGATCGTGATGCCCGCAGCATTCACTTACACCACTGGGCGCGCCCACTGGGAGGTGTTGATGCGTGCCCGCGCCATTGAAAACCAGTGTTACGTGCTGGCTTGCGGCCAAGGTGGTGTGCATGAGAATGGGCGCCGCACCTGGGGCCATTCCATGTTGGTGAACCCGTGGGGCGAGGTTGAGAATGTGCTGGAAGAAGGCGAAGGGGTCGTGCTGGGTCAGCTTGACCCTGCTAAGATAGTTGATGTGCGAAACAGCTTGCCCGCACTTACGCACCGCGTGCTTTAAAGGATTCAACATGAAAGTAGTAGACCCCGCCATTTCCAACCTGGCCATTGCCCAAAGCCTGTTGTGGACCCCCTACGGTATCGACGAAGGTCACATTCAGAAGGCCTTTGGTGAAATTTTTTCCCACAAAGTTGATTTTGCTGACTTGTACTTTCAGTACGGCTGCATTGAAGGCTGGTCACTCGATGAAGGCATTGTGAAATCGGGCAGCTACAACATTGAACAAGGTGTGGGTGTACGCGCGGTCAGCGGTGACAAAACAGCATTTGCTTATTCCGATGACATCGCCTTCAAACCCATTCTGGCGGCTGCCAAATCGGTGCGCGAAATCGCAAGCCTGGGAAAAACAGCCAATCGCAACCTGAAAACAGGCAAGGGCTTCGCGGGTGCGGAAAGCCGTGCACTTTACAGCCCCTTGAACCCGATTCCAACGCTGACATCGACTGAGAAAGTTGATTTGCTCAAGCGCCTTGAGCAATTTGCCCGCAAGCGCGACAAACGCGTGAAGCAAGTGATGGCGAACATCGTGGGTGCTTATGACGTGGTGCTGGTTGCGCGCAGCGACGGTGTTCTGGCTGCCGATGTGCGCCCCTTGGTGCGCGTGAATGTCAGCGTGGTGGTTGAACAAAAAGGCCGCCGTGAAACCGGTTCATCGGGCGCTGGTGGCCGGTATGACTTTGGTCATTTCAACGATGCTTTCCTGATGCACCATGCTCACACAGCGGTGGATCAGGCCCTGATCAATCTGGAAGCCCGCCCTGCGCCTGCCGGTTTGCAGACCGTGGTACTGGGTTCTGGCTGGCCCGGAATCTTGCTGCATGAAGCAATTGGCCATGGCCTGGAAGGTGACTTTAACCGCAAGGGCAGCAGCGCATTTTCAGGCATGATCGGCCAACGCGTAGCAGCCAAGGGTGTCACCATCGTGGACGACGGTACTTTGGCCAGCCGCCGGGGTTCTTTGAACATCGACGATGAAGGCAACAAAACCCAGTGCACCACTTTGATTGAAGACGGTATTTTGAAAGGCTACATTCAAGACATTACGAATGCACGGCTGATGAAAATGCCGGTGACTGGCAACGGTCGCCGCGAGAGTTTTGCCCACTTGCCCATGCCCCGCATGACCAACACCTACATGCTAAACGGCGACAAAACCCCCGAGGAAATTATCGCCAGTGTGAAAGACGGTGTGTATGCAGTTAACTTTGGTGGTGGCCAAGTGGACATTACCAGCGGCAAGTTTGTGTTTTCAGCGTCGCTGGCCTACAAAATTGAAAATGGCAAAATCACTTACCCACTCAAGGGTGCAACCTTGATCGGTAACGGCCCAGAGTCGCTCACGAAAATTTCAATGGTGGGCAACGACATGGCGCTTGACGATGGCGTGGGCACTTGCGGCAAGGAAGGTCAAAGCGTACCTGTTGGTGTGGGCCAGCCCACCCTTCGAATTGATGGCCTAGTCATGGGTGGTACGCAGTAACGGGTCAGTGAGGGGTCGCCAAGCGGTATAAGGCATCAAATTTCCTGATATTTCAGTGGGATGCCAACCACAGCCGCTCGCGACTTGTTAGAATTTCGCTCAGCGCGCTTGCGGAGCGGCCATGAATTGATTACATTTAAAAGATGAACACGAATTTCGCGCACTCTTTTTATTCTTTTTTTGGCTTCTTTGCCTGGTTTGGGCAAGCGGCGGAAGAGGGTTGTGCGTAAAAACACATAGTTCGAACAGATCCCAAAACCGCCAGGCCTGAACCTCCTGGCGGTTTTTTTTTGAACCGACACTTTGAACAAAAAGCGCGCCAGCATTCAGGAGAATTGGCATGAACACGGTAACAGACGACTTGAGAATCAAAGAAATTAAAGAACTGATCACCCCTGCGGCGCTAATCGCAGACGTGCCCATTACCCCTGCAATCGCCGACACAGTCGCAGGTTGCCGTTCAGCCCTGCACAAAATTTTGCATGGCGGCGATGACCGCTTGATCGTAGTGATGGGGCCTTGCTCCATTCATGACGTAAAAGCAGCAATGGAATATGCCAACAAGTTGAAGGTGTACCGCGAAAAGTACGCTGAAGACCTGGAAATCGTGATGCGCGTTTACTTCGAAAAACCCCGCACCACTGTGGGTTGGAAGGGCTTGATCAACGACCCCAACCTGGATGGCAGCTTCGAGATTAACAAAGGCCTGCGCATGGCCCGTGAAGTACTGTTGAATATCAATGGCTTGGGTTTGCCCGCGGGTACCGAATTTCTCGACATGATCACCCCCCAATACATTGCTGATTTGGTCAGCTGGGGTGCTATTGGTGCGCGCACCACTGAAAGCCAGATTCACCGTGAGCTGTCATCGGGCCTCAGCTGCCCGGTCGGCTTCAAGAATGGCACTGACGGCAATGTAAAAATTGCAGTGGATGCCATCAAGGCCGCGCAACATCCGCATCACTTCCTGAGTGTGACCAAAGAAGGTCGTAGCGCGATTGTCAGCACTTCCGGCAACGAAGATTGCCACATCATTTTGCGTGGCGGAAAAGGTCCGAACTACGACGCAGCGTCTGTGGAAGCCGCAGCGACTGACATTGGCAAGGCAGGTTTGGCCGCTCGCATCATGATCGATGCAAGCCATGGCAACAGTAGCAAGGTGCCCAAAAACCAGGTTGGCGTGTGCGAAAACATTGCTGAACAACTGGCTGCGGGCGACGCTCGCATCATGGGTGTGATGGTTGAAAGCCACTTGGTGGAAGGTCGCCAAGATTTGGAGCCTGGCAAACCGCTGACCTATGGTCAAAGCATTACCGATGGCTGCGTGGGCTGGGACGACAGCCTGCAAGTGCTGGAAACTTTGGCACAGGGTGTGCGCAAGCGCAGGCTTGCACAGGTTGCTTAAGTAAGCGCTTCAAGCCGGGTTAAAGCGATTGCTACGGGTACAATTAAACGCCTGTAGCAACCGTTTTACCCCAGGCGTCCCATGACCACCAAAACGAAAAAAACCGAGAATTCCCAGTCCCTTGGCAATCTGATTCGTATCAAAGGGGCGCGTCAGCACAACCTTAAAAATGTCGACATCGACATTAAAACCGGTGAAATTACTGTGTTCACCGGTGTGTCGGGCAGTGGTAAAAGCTCATTGGTGTTCGACACCCTGTACGCTGAAGGCCAGCGCCGTTATGTTGAAACCTTCTCGCCCTATGCGCGCCAGTTTCTGGACCGCATGGACAAACCCGACGTAGACAGCATCGAAGGCGTGTTGCCAGCCATTGCCATTGACCAGGCCAACCCCGTGCGCACCTCTCGAAGCACCGTGGGTACGATGACTGAAATCAACGATCACCTGAAGTTGATTTATGCCCGCGCCGCCCACCTTCATTGCCGCCAGTGTGGCCAGTGGGTGCGGGAGGACACAGTAGCCACCATCAAGCAATCCATACTGGACAAAGCCGCCGCACAAAACGATCCACGCATCGTGATTACCTTCCCGGTGCGCGTGCCCGCCAAGTTCACCACCCAGGAAATTGAAGATTTTCTGAGCGCGCAGGGCTACACCCGCATTCACCGGGAAACACCGATTAAAAAAGGCCGCAGCGTAGTGGAAAAACTGCTGGATGTGGTTCAAGACCGTTTCCGTGTGGCAGGTGTTGAGGAAAGCCGTTTCAGCGACGCTGTGGCCAGCGCCCTGCATCGCGGCAAAGGCAAAGTGAATGTGTTTGCACTGCCCGAAGACGGAGGTGAGGAGCAAGCGCCTTGGCGTTATTCCGAAGGCTTGCACTGCGCCACTTGCGATCTGGATTACTCCAGCCCGCTGCCCAGCCACTTCAGTTTCAACTCACCCTTGGGTGCATGCGACACCTGCCGTGGTTTTGGGCGGGTGATTGGAATTGATTATGGCCTGGTGATTCCTGATGAAAACAAATCGCTGGAAGAGGGTGCGGTAAAACCCTGGACTACGGAAAGCTTTAAAAGCTGCCAGAAAGACCTGGTGAAATTCGCCAAAAAGCGAGGCATTGCCACGGACATTGCCTACAAACATTTGCCCGAAGAACACAAGTTGTGGGTAATTGAAGGCGATGCAAATTTTGATGGCAATTGGGAAGGCAGTTTGTTTTACGGCGTGGCCCGTTATTTTGAATGGCTTGAAAGCCGCACCTACAAAATGCATGTGCGTGTAATGCTTTCCAAATACCGCAGTTACACGCCGTGTGGCGATTGCAATGGCGCACGCTTAAAGCCCGATTCACTGCTGTGGAAATTGCCCAGTGAATCGGGCCAACACAGCATTCATGAAATTATGCAAATGCCATTGTTGAAGGTGGCACAACTATTCAAGAACCTGCAATTGCCTGGTGCTCTGGACGAAGCAAGCGATTTGGTATTGCAGGAAATTCGCACCCGCCTGGGTTTTTTAATTCAAGTGGGTTTGGGCTATTTAACGCTCGACAGGCAAAGCAGAACGCTCAGTGGCGGCGAAGTACAGCGGATTAATTTAACCACTGCACTGGGCAGTTCGCTGGTGAATACTTTGTTTGTGCTGGATGAGCCCTCGGTTGGTTTGCACCCGCGCGACATTGCGCGCGTGGCCCAGGCCATGCAGCGTTTGAAGGAAGCCGGTAACACGCTGGTGGTGGTTGAGCACGACCCGCAATTGATGAACCAGGCTGACAGGCTGGTGGACATTGGCCCTGGCCCGGGCGAAGCCGGCGGCAATATTGTGTTCGATGGCGCCCCATCCAAAATTGGCAAAGCAAATTCGCTAACTGCCCGCTATTTGAAAGGCGAGTTGAAGGTGGTGGAAGCCAGCCAACCTTTGGGTGATTCGAAAGAACACATTGCCTTGACGGGTGTGCGTGCCAACAATTTAAAGAACATTGATTTCAAATTGCCGCTGAACCGGCTGGTAGTGCTCACCGGTGTTTCAGGTTCAGGCAAGAGCACCTTGGTGCAAGACGTGCTGGTGCCTGCCATTAAAAAGATAAAAGGCGAACCCACGGAAGCACCCGGCGAGTTCGATTCCCTTGAAGGTGTTGAACATATTTCGCAACTGGCCTTTGTGGACCAAAGCCCGATCGGTAAAACCACCCGAAGCAACCCTGCCAGCTATGTGGGCGCCTTTGATGAATTGCGCAAGCTATTCTCCAAAACAAAAATTGCAGTTGAGCGTGATTACAAACCCGGCTTTTTCAGTTTCAACAGTGGCGATGGCCGCTGCCCCATGTGCGGCGGCAATGGCTTTGAGCATGTGGAAATGCAATTCTTGAGCGACGTGTATTTGCGCTGCGGCGAATGCAATGGCACACGCTACCGCCCCGAAGCACTGGAAGTCACGCTTGAACGAAAAGGCCAGGTGTTGAACATGGCCCAGGTGCTTGAACTGACTGTAGACCAGGCACTTGATTTGTTCGACAAAGACACGGCCCTGTTAAAAACACTGCAACCACTGGCACAGGTCGGCTTGAACTATTTACGTTTGGGGCAACCGGTACCCACGCTGAGTGGTGGTGAAGCGCAACGATTGAAACTGGCCGGTTTTCTGGCCAACTTGAAGCCCACCGCAAGTGGTCAAAAAGTGGCCAAGCGTGGCGATTTGTTTGTGTTTGACGAACCCACGACCGGTTTGCATTTTGATGATGTGGCCAAGCTGATGCGTTCGCTGCGCTTGTTGCAGCAGGCGGGGCACAGCGTGTTGATTGTTGAGCACAACCTGGATGTGATATGTGCCGCAGACTGGCTGGTCGATCTGGGCCCCGAGGCGGGAGAGTACGGCGGTGAACTGGTGGCCCAAGGCACGCCGGAACAGCTGGCGAAAAACAAAGCCAGCCACACGGGTGTTGCGATCAAGCAGTACCTTGCGCAAACCAATTTGCTGGATGCTGCCGATTTAAACAAGGGAAGCAGTGATTACCTTGTGGCTGAAGCCGCCGCGCTGTATGGCCTGAACACTGCACACACCAAGCGTGGTTTGACCGACGGCATTGAAATTCTGCATGCCCGCGAGCACAACCTGAAGAATGTCAGCCTGACGATTCCACGCGAGAAAATGACGGTGATCACAGGCCCTTCCGGCAGTGGGAAATCTACACTCGCCTTCGACATTCTGTTTTCTGAAGGTCAACGCCGTTACCTTGAAAGCCTGAACGCCTACGCTCGCCAGTTTGTGCAGCCTGCTGCCAAGCCCGATGTGGATGCCATTTTTGGTATTCCACCTACGGTTGCGATTGAGCAGCGCACAAGCCGGGGTGGCCGTAAAAGTACAGTGGCCACGGTGACTGAGGTGTACCACTTTCTGCGCCTCATGTTTGTAAAACTGGGCATTCAGCATTGCCCCACTTGCGAAGTGCCCATCGCGCCGCAAAGCATGGACAGCATGCTGGCGCAAATCATGCAGCATTACAAAGGGCAGGAAATTACCTTGCTGGCTCCGTTGGTTCAGGGACGCAAGGGCATTTACAACGAAATTGCCAAGTGGGCTGTAGACCGCGGTTATGAACGCCTGCGTGTCGATGGTGAATATGTGCCCACCAACCCCTGGCCCAAGCTGGCCCGTTATCAGGAACACCACATTGAATTGCCTGTTAAAACCTTGAGCATTCAAGCCAAAGGCGAGAAAGAATTGCGCGAAGTGTTGGCACTTGCGCTTGAGTATGGCAAAGGCACCGTCATGGTGGAAGCTCCTGGCAAGAAAAGTGAATCACCTTCCATCCGCTTTTATTCCACCAAGCGCGCCTGCCCCAGTTGCGCACGCAGCTTCCCTGAACTTGATCCACGTTTGTTTAGCTACAACAGCAAGCACGGTTGGTGCGCCAGTTGTTTCGGTGTGGGCGAAGAAGTGGAAGGCTTTGATGCCGAAACCACAGGTGAAGAAGGCAAGTGGCTTTCTGAGCAAGACAAGAGCGCTGAAGATGGTGCGGAGGGAGATGAAGGAACCTACCTACGTGAAGCCGCTGTATGTGGTGCTTGCAATGGCCAACGCCTGAATCCCACCGCGCTGGCCGTGAAATTCAAGAACAGCAACATTGCCCAATTGGCAGACCAAACTGTGAGCGACGCACTGCAGTGGGTCGATCAGCTTGAGCTGGACGAACGCGAAACTGCCATTGCCAAAGACATTCGCATTGAAATGGCCGGGCGCTTGAAATTTTTAAAACAAGTGGGTCTGGATTACCTGCACCTGAACCGCAGCGCGCCTACCCTGAGTGGTGGTGAAGCCCAGCGCATTCGCTTGGCCAGCCAGTTGGGAACCAACCTGCGCGGCGTGTGCTATGTGCTGGACGAACCCACCATTGGCCTTCACACCCGTGACAATCACCGCTTGCTGGATGCGCTTGAAGAACTTCGCGCCAAGGGCAACACCTTGGTGATTGTTGAACACGACATTGACACCATGCAACGTGCCGACCGCCTGGTCGATATTGGTCCCGGCGCAGGCAAATTGGGCGGTGAAATTATTTCCCAAGGTACTGTGGCAGAGGTAACAGCAGACATAAATTCGCTGACAGGCCGCTACCTCAAAAACCCGATTCCGCACTTGTTAAAGCCCAATCGCCCTGTTGAAAAAGACACTGCACGATTGAAAATCAAGGGTGCAAAACTGCACAACATCACGGGTTTGAATGTGGATATTCCTTTGGGCCGTTTGGTGGCCATCACCGGTGTTTCCGGCAGTGGAAAGTCAACACTGGCACGCGATATTCTGTTGGCCAATATGCGCCAGTATGTGTTGAATCAAAACAAGAAGGGCAAGCCCACACACAACTGGTTTGCTTGCGATGCCATTGAAGGTGCTGAGCAAGTGGCACGGGTGCTGGAAGTGGACCAAACCCCGATCGGTAAAACGCCGCGCAGTTGCCCGGCCACTTACATTGGCTTTTGGAACCGAATTCGCAACGTACTGGCCGACACCATTGAGGCCCGTATGCGGGGCTTTGCTGCCAACCGTTTCAGCTTCAATGCCGGGCCAGGTCGTTGCCCGGTGTGTGATGGGCAGGGCATGCAAACCATTGAAATGAACTTCCTGCCCGATGTGAAAGTGGTGTGCGAAGCTTGCCGTGGCAAACGCTTTAACCCGGAAACCTTGCAGGTTACCTGGCGGGACAAAACCGCGGCTGAAATTCTGAACATGAGCTGTTCGGAAGCGGCCCCGTTCTTTGAAGCCCACCCGGCTATTGCACAGGCTTTGCAGTTGCTCAATGATGTTGGTTTGGGTTACCTGACCATTGGCCAACCCAGCCCCACGCTAAGCGGTGGTGAAGCACAGCGAATCAAGCTGGTGACCGAACTGGTGAAGGTGCGTGAAAACAAAGCGGGCGTACAAATGAGCCCACCCACCTTGTATGTGCTGGACGAGCCCACCGTGGGTTTGCACATGAACGATGTTGAGAAGCTGATTGCCGTGCTGCACAGATTGGTGAATGCAGGGCATACGGTGGTCGTAATTGAACACGACCTGGACTTGATTGCGCAAGCCGATTGGGTAATCGACATGGGCCCCGAGGCTGGTATTGGCGGTGGGCAATTGGTGGCGCAGGGCAGTCCGCAAGACCTTGCAAAAGCAAAAGGCAAGAAAGCGGGGCACACCGCAACCGCGCTGGCGCAGTTTTACACCAGTAGAACCTGACAGTAATCAATAGCCAGAGGAACTTTCTGGCCACATTTGTTCCTTAAGCGAAAGGGGATGCGTTCCCCGTCGTTTTGCTGTTTTCAAGCAAGGGGAATACATGCCGGCCAGTCTTTCCGAAGTAGGTAATTCATCCTCCTTACCTCCTCAAAGTGTAGCTGCGGAAATCGCCGCGAGTTCTTCCTTGGGTCATGGGGCCATGGGTGAGGGCGGTGTGTCAAAGACCGCACTGGCTATCTGGAAAAAACTCAGTGAAAGTCTAGCTGAGAATCCCTCCGCCCACTGGAATGAGGCGCTGAACACGGCAGATGAGCTTGCACGGTCTGTCTGTGGTCAAGACCTGGCTATGGATTTGCAGGCCGATTTGCTGGGTAATTTCAAATTGCTCGAGCAAACCTTGAGCAAACTGAAAATTCTACCAAGCGAGGAGTTCCCTGATCCCCAGGCTTTTATCAAGACCAGGCTGGCGGTTCTGAAACTCAACATCGTGACCGATGCCGAGGATCTCAGAAAACTTCAAAGTCTCAGCACCCATTCATCCAATTAATCAGAACTGACTATCCGGAGTACCTAGCCATGATCACCTCAACGACCACCGCAGTACCCAGTGCTATCAGTCAGCGCACAGTATCGTCCAGCGCTGCAACTGGCAAGTCAGGTTCAGGTGTCCAAGCGGTGCTTACCCCCGGTTTGGCTGCTACACAGCGCAATGCAAACTTTGGCAAAACACCCCTTGAACAACCCCATGTCATTGACATGATGAAAGCGTGTTACAGGATGAATGGCACCGAAGAAATCAGTGAGGCACTCAATTCCCTGATTGATGGCCTGGTTAAGAAAGTAGAGGAGGGTGGTGGTCAAAAAGCAGAAGAACTCAAGTCCATGATTGTTGAAATACTCAAGAAAGCCGATCCAGTGCCCGCGAGTTCATCTTCGTTCTCTTTCCCGTCTGATGCAACAACTGCCACTCCATCCATTTCCGCAGTCGAGTCTTCATCGTTAGCCGCCACACCCACCACCTCTGCCCAGTTGGCGAAACCAGAAACAGGTACCAAGCCATCAAGTTCATGGTTGCGGTGGATTGTTAGCTTTTTCAGTGCTGCACAGGATCAAGCTGCCGCATTGAATGCTTTGCAGCAAGTTGCGGTCAAGGAAGGTGTGCCGGCGAAACTCGCGCAGTATCACAAGCAGCTCGAAATGGACAAGGTTACCAAGAGAATTGCCGAACTGACAGATACAGGTTCGCTTGAACAAGTTCTGAATGAGGTCGATGGCAGGGCCAAGACGCTGGTTGCGATCACGTCAAATGAAAAGAAGTCGATTGTAGATCTTGTTCGAAAAGCGGATTTGAGCAACAGGAAGCAAGGCCAGGTAATGGGTGTTCAGAAATCGGTCATTGAGGCTTTTCACTCGGCTGGCGGGGCGTTATCTGCATCGGGTGGCTCAGCCGGTGTTTCCAATCATGCAGAAGCAAAGGTTGTTCAGAAATGGTATCGAGCCGCCAAGTCCCAGCAAGTTATGCATGAGAAGGCTGTTCAAGGGTACAAGATGATTCAGTCCAAATTGGAATCTTCTGTCCGAGATGTTGTGGGACCCAACAAAAACATCCTTGAGTTGAGTCAGGTCGAACTGAGTGAGTTGGGGAAAAAGCTTGACGAGTGGGGGACTCGGGAGCGAGAGAAAAAGTCTGAACTTCAGGAACAGTTAGAGCAAACAGGTCAAGAGCAAGATGGTGCAAAGGTATCCGGGTTGCTGACTGACCTGGATACATGCGAAAAAAATATTAAAGGTATTGAGGACCAGAAGAAAAAAATCGCAACGCTTTCACGCACGGTAGGCTTGGCAGAAATGGATCTCAGAGTGATCAACGGTTTGTCCGATAGGTTTGCTGCGGCGCCTGGCTTCCAAGCCAACGCGCTGCCATGTAGCTTGCCTTTGCTGGCCAATGGCGTTGAGTCGCCTTCTGTCAAAGACGGTTTTAGCTTGAATAAGGCATTGGAATACGGGCGAGCTGGAGCATCGTCGCGATCAGCGGCTTTAAAAATTGGTCTGTCCGAATTTGGTTCCTGGTTCAATACTTTTGACAGTCAGGGAAAGCCTAGGCCTTCAAATACACGCGGGGAGAAGCTGCCCTTTCTCGCCGAGTTAGGTGGTTCACTGAAAAACCCGGGCGGTGAACGCTCAGAAAAAGTGTTGAAGTTTTTGGGCACAGCAGATTGTGATTCACCGCAAGGGTTGGATAAGAACGGCAGAATATTCATTCATAAACTGGCAGCTGCAAATGTGAGTGCAGCCGGTTTCAATTCAAAAACCTTGGTACTGAGCGCGCCATCGTTGGCTTACAAAGTGGAGTCCAGCTATTCGCGTAAATCTCAGGAGCATGTGGGAGCCCGGTTGAAGGTACTTGAAAGTTTGTCGGGAACTTTGCAAGCGGAGATTTTTAAAGCGGGAAAACCTGTTGATATCACACATGCCGTAATTACCGACCAACATGCCGTGGAGGCTGCCTCACTGATTCTCGCGGCCATGCCCAATGACTTGTTGACCACAAATCACGCAGAGGTCGAGCGTTTCATGAAAGCGCTGAAGGCGTTCGAAAACAAAGTTGAGCTAGCAGGGCAGCAGAACAATGGGCAGGTTGGTCCCAAAGATCTGGAATCTTTCAAGCAGGAGTTGAGCACTTTTCATAAAAAAGCTGCCTTGTGGATTTCAGAAAGAGACACCGCTGGCGCAGAACAGTCCTTGGCTGCAGCAAGAGAAATTTCCAAGGAGATAGCTGAGAATCGTCGCGGAGGTGTCTTGCGACGCATTTCGGTGAACGTGGGTAATTTTGTGAACCTCGCTGGGGGCAAGGCAATTCGTGAGAGTTTCTCGGCAATCCAGAATTATTTTTCCAACGTTAACCAGAAAGAACGGTTGCGCCAACAGCTCGGAAAAACAGAGAACATCGCAACAGTCTTCGAACTCAAAGCGCAGTTAAAACCGCTATTAAGTTCAGCAGATGCAAGTAATGCACAGGTGCTCATCAATTATCTGGAAGGCAAAAGCCTGACTGTCAAATTGCAAGGACAACTCAGCCCACAACTCAAGAGGACCTTGGTTGAGGTGGAAAGTTTTGTGCAAAAGCTTTGGAAGTCTTGTGGCCACGGAAAGCCCCTGCCGAAGGTGATTGAGTGGTCCTCCTCACTCGATCAGTCGCCTTCTAAACTTTTGGTTGGGGCTGCCAATGATCAGCCAATCAAGGTCAATCGTTCTACGAGTTCAGCTAGAACAAGCAGCCCAATCAAGCGTATGTCTGAAATTGCCATCATCGACAAGCTGCTGTCAGCGCGTGGGCGCAAGATTCAAGAGGTATCTGGCCAGGGCAATCGCTGCTGGTTGCGTGCAGCGAACGCCAGCGCAATCGCTTATTCGGATATTCAAGATGTATCACAGCGCGTATTCGATGCGCTGGAAAAGGTGAAAGCTGATTGGGTCACTAAAATTCAGCCAGACGCCAAAAAGGCCGGAATGCTGGCGGATGGCTATGAGCCGTATTGGCCTAAAAATGTTGATGAGGTGAAGAATATTTATCAGGCACTGGGTGAGGCAAAAAACCTGGGGTATCGAATCGGCGACGCGCAAGTTGAAGCCAACTTGCAAAAAATGACACTGCAACTTGCCATTCCTCGGCTAACAGATCAGGTTCTGGAGATTGTCGGCACTCCCCGTCCAATCAAAAATGAAGACACAACCGAAGCCAACTCATTCGCAAAAAACCTGAAAGAACTCTCGGGCATGGCCGAGGTTCAAGGTTACCGACAAATCATTACCGCGTTCTTGGAGTCAATTGATTCGAAGGTTGATTTTATTAGCGACAGGGACCGTGTTAAAGACCTGGATTCCAAACAAGGCAAGAACGACACCGTGCTTCTGAAACACTCGGGGTCGTCGGTGCACTCGGGGCACTATCGCTTTTACTCGAAGCACAATTGATTGAGCTTGTATCCAAGCCAACTGGAATCAGGAAGTTTTCTTATCGCCAATTTTACTTTCTTTGCCAGCGATCAAATTGGCGATGTTTTGTTTGTGACGATAGATGAGCAACGCCGACATGATGGCGATTGCAGCAGCCTGTCCATTAATTCCGAACAGCAGCACGTTGTAGAACACTGCAAACAGCGCGGCGATCAACGCTGCCAACGAGGAGTAGCGGAAGAAGTAAGCAATCACAATCCAGGTAATGGCGGTGGCCAGGCCCAGTACCCAGTTCAAGCCAAGCAGCACGCCCAGCGCGGTGGCCACGCCTTTACCCCCTTCAAATTTGAAGAACACCGGGTATAGGTGACCAATAAACGCAGCCAGTCCAATCCAGGCAATGTCGGTGCGGCTGTAACCCAGCTGGTCTTGAAAATGGAAGGCCAGTGCCACAGCGAGCGTGCCTTTCAAGGCATCACCCAACAAAGTCAGCACGGCTGCTTTTTTGTTTCCGCTTCGCAGCACATTGGTGGCGCCAGGGTTTTTGGATCCGTAAGTACGGGGATCGGCCAAGCCAACGAATTTGGAAACAAGCACGGCAAAGGAGATGGAGCCGATCAGGTAGGCAGCGGCAATGGCAGCAAAAAAATAAGTCACGTTTCAGGTATCCCGGCTTTGTTATTCGAATGCCATCATTCTGCCGCAAAGTGGGGTTTTTTATCAAAGTTGGTGGTTCAGTTGTTACAAAAATATTGGGCCGTTTGCGAACTGTCGTCCTCGGTCGGTTACCCAATGATCCTTAACAAAGAGATCTCAACAATGAACCCGAACCCAAACATCAATGCTCAAAATGACCCACTGAATGCTATCCTCGCCAACTTGCCACCGATACATGTTCAACCCAACTTGCAGTTGAACATGGGCCTTATTCACGGGAATGGTATGGCGCAAGCTGCGCAGAATTTGGCACAGCATGTGGCGGCCCAAGCGTTGCTGGCTCCAGTGGGCATACATGGAGTGGGCATACTTGGAAATGAACCAGGTACGCCGCCCGGGCAAATGGTGCCTCAGGCCATGCAGCCTCCCGGTGCCCCACGCCGCTTGGGTCCGGGCCTGCACGTATTCCAGCCCGTCTTGATGGCACAGGGAGGAAATTTGCAGGACAGATTAAATGCCGTTTTACAGCAGCCCGTCACGCCGGTTACTTTGCAGTCCAATCAATCGGCTCAGGATCATTTCTCTCCGCCCAGTGTGTGTAAGCCCGGCATCAATCGCTCGTATCATGGCGATGACTCGGACAACTCTTCGGGGGCAGGGCGTGGCCGAGGCGTTCGATTCTAAGTTTGTGAATTGGTTTGCCAGTTTCCCAGTGGGTGCCCTTTTTCAAGGGCAACTCTCAATTCTTCTTTGGCCACATGGGTGTAAATCTGGGTGGTGCCTATGTCGGCATGCCCCAGGAGCAATTGCACCACACGCAGATCGGCGCCATGGTTGATCAAATGCGTGGCAAATGCGTGCCGCAACACGTGGGGGCTGACTGTGGTGTTGATTCCAGCAATCAAGGCCAGGCGCTTTACGTTTTTCCAGAAGCCTTGCCGTGTCATCGGTGTTCCAAAGTGGGTTACGAATAAAAAGTCGCTGGTTTTCCCCTTCAACAACTCACCACGGGCCTGCTGCAAATACAGCTGAATCGCCAGCCTGGCCGGTTCGCCCATGGGCACCAAGCGTTCTTTCTTGCCTTTGCCCAGTACCTTGACAGCCCCCACATTCAGATCCACTGCACGCAACGGCATGTTCACCAGTTCACTGACCCGCAGGCCGCTGGCGTACATGAATTCAAGCATGGCCTTGTCGCGCTGCCCTGCAGCGTTGCTCAGGTCGGGTGCGGCCAGCAGGTCCAGTACTTGTTTCTCGCTCAGGGTTTTGGGAATGCGCAAGCCGCGTTTGGCACTTTGCAGTTGGGCGCATGGGTTGTCTTCGCGTTGCTTGGTGGTGTTCAGCCACAAATAAAAACGTTTGTAGCTGCTTAGTTTTCTGTTCAGGCTACTGGGCTTTAATTCCAGCAGGTCGTGTACATGGTTGCGGATGTGTTCATTGCTGACCTGCAAAAGGCTTTCAGAGAATTGTTCTTCCAGCCAGTTTCCCAGTTGTTGCAAGTCGCTGCGGTAAGCCTGCAGTGTGGCTTTGGCCAACCCCTCCTCAAGCCACAAAGTGGTGCAGAATTCGTCGATGAGATCGGCATTGCTCTTCATTGTGGTGCTGGCAGCATGTGAAAATAAAGGTCATCATACCTTTAGCAGCATCAAGGAGTTTTGTTTTATGTCGATCGCAGATCTTCGAAAAGACTACACCCAAGCCACGTTGGATGAAGCCGACGCCCTGGCCGATCCATTCGACTTCTTCAAGCTTTGGTTTGAGCAGGCCTTGAGTGCAGATTTACCCGAACCCAATGCCATGACACTTGCAACAGTCAATGCAAAGGGGCGGCCATCGGCCCGAATCGTGTTGATCAAGGGGCTGGACGCGCGCGGCATTACGTTTTTCACCAATTATGAAAGCCGCAAGGGTCAGGAGTTGGCGCAGAACCCGCATGCAGCCATTCTGTTCCACTGGACAGAACTGGAGCGCCAGGTGCGGATCGAGGGGCGGGTAGAGAAGTGTAGCCCTGAGGAGTCTGATGCGTACTACCTGTCGCGACCGGCCGGTAGCCGCCTGGGTGCATGGGCTTCGCCGCAAAGCCAGGTGATCGATTCCCGGGCTGTGCTTGAAGCCCGAGTGCGCGACGCTCAGCAAGAACAGCAAGGTGACCCGCAAACACGGCCACCATTTTGGGGCGGTTACCGTTTGGTGCCCGATTTTTTTGAATTTTGGCAGGGCCGTCCGTCGCGTCTTCATGATCGTCTGGCCTACACCTTGCAAGGTGATTCATGGGCAATGTCCCGCCTTGCTCCTTGAGGAATGAGTAAACCTGTTCATGGTCAATAGCAAAACCGGCAAAGCCGCCACACCTCCACTGAAAGTACTCTTGGTCGACGAAGAACCAGGCCGCGCTGCCATACTGGAACGCGCCTTGCTTGATGCAGGTTATGTGTTGGTGTCCCGTCTCAGTTCTGCTGATCGTTTGGTTGAGCATGTGGCGGTGTCCCAACCCGACATCGTGATTGTGGACATCGACTCGCCCGATCGCGATTGCCTGGAAAACATGGCCGTGTTGTCGCGTAGCAATCCCAAGCCGGTCATCATGTTTTCGGATGAAGACAACGAAGAGACGATTGCCAGCGCCATCAAGGCTGGCGTGAGTGCCTACGTGGCCGACGGCATGAACCCGGATCGGGTTCGACCCATCGTGCAGGTGGCGGTGGCGCGTTTTCGTGAATTTCAGGCGCTGAAAAACGAGTTGCAGAAAACCCGGGATCAACTTGCTGACCGCAAGCTGATCGACAAAGCCAAAGGCCTGTTGATGAAGCACCGCAATTTTAATGAAGATGAGGCCTACCACGCCATGCGCAAGCTGGCCATGGAGCGCAATCAACGCCTTGTTGACACCGCACGCAACGTGATTGAGGTGTTTGAAATGTTGGGTGGAGGTGGCTTGTGATTCAACAGGAAATTCGCATTGGCGTAATTGCCCTGACTGATTCCGCGCCATTTGTGGTGGCCCAAAAAATGGGTTTCTTCGAGGCGGAGAGTTTGACTGTGGAACTGGTCAAACAGGCGTCTTGGGCTACGCTGCGGGACAAGCTCGCGTATGGTGAAATTGACGCAGCACATATGCTTTCGCCCATGGCCATTGCGCTACAGCTGGGGTTGGGTGGCTCTCCCAAAAAAGATGTGTTGGCGCCATTGGTGTTAAATCGCAGTGGCAACGCAATCACTGTCAGCAAGTCCTTGGCTGATTTGATATCTGGCTTGATTGAAGGTGAAACACTGGGGTCAAAACTACGGGCTTCAAAATCGCGTGGAGAACGTGCGATGGTGTTTGGTACCGTATTTCCGTTTTCCATGCACACGTTGCAGCTTCGCCGTTGGTTGCGTTTGAATGATGTTGATCCAGATCAGGATGTACGTTTTGAAGTGGTACCGCCGATCCGCATGGTGGGTTCATTGCAGGCGGGTTTGATTGACGCTTTTTGTGTTGGCGAACCCTACAATTCTTTGGCAGTCAACGAAGGCTTGGGTACTATCGTGGCTACTTCGAATAGCTTGTGGCCCAAGGCCCCTGAAAAAGTATTGGGGTGCACCCTTTCCTGGGCCACAGAAAATCCGCTTGCCTTGAGTGGTTTGTGCAAGGCGCTTCGACGTGCGTGTATTTGGCTAGAGAGTGGCGTGGATAACCGCAGCAAGGCAGCCGACTGGCTATCGACTTCGGATCACGTGAATTTGCCGGGCTCTGTACTTGAAATGGCTTTGTTGGCGACAATCAAGGATGGGACTGACCCGTTTATTCAGTTTGATGGTGCTGAATTGACTGAAGAGCAACGCCCCATGTTTGAATCGCTGGTGGTTGAAACCCATGCATTGACCAGTTCGCGCCCCCTTGACGCCATACAGTTTGCAAGCGGCCTGAAGCCATTCGGTTTCTAGCCAATTGCATGGCGCCGATGTCGTGATTACACTTAAGCTGTAATGTTGCTCGAAGTTGGAGTGGAGTATGTGGCGTGTGTGGGTCGAAGTCTTGCGGTTTGTATGGATCACCTGTCTGGGCTTTGCCTTGTTTTACTCAAGCGCACAGGCGGCAACCCGCACTGACATCGACCATGCAATTGTTCAGTTGGGTAAAACAGTGCCTAATATGAAGCTTGAGGTTGAGCTGACAAAAACCTGGAGCAGGGCTTACGTGTCAGATCGTATCGAGGGCGCGCTGCTCACCATGGATCCTGATTTTTTGAGTCGTCTGACGCCCGATGGTGTGTTGTTTGTGATCGCTCATGAGTACGCCCATGTGCACCTGGAGCATCAGAAAAAATTGGGCTCTAAAGCCATGGAACTGGCTGGCCAGCCTACACCCGACATGGCTTTTGATGCGATTGAACGCAACCCGGCCACCATGGAAAAACTGCATGCAATGAACCGTCAATTTGAACTGGATGCTGACGAGGCTGCGACCAAATGGCTGGCCAGTTTGGGTGTTACTGCCTGCACCGAGGATGTGCTTCGCAGCATTGACGGTGCAGACATGATGATGCCAGTGGTGCCTTCACACCCCGGATATTACAGCCGCAGACAGGTGATTTGCAGAAAGTAAGCAAGCTGCTTGTGTTCAGGCAATGAATTTTCCGGGATCGAGGTTCATTGATTTTGCGAGGGCCTCGAACCTGGCTTTCTGGGCAGGTTGAATATAACTGCTAACCAAGGCTGAATTGACTTTTTGAAAGCCCTGATCTCCTCGTGCCACATGTTCCAGCAGCGTCCAAGCGCACAAGCCTCTTTGTCTTTCCGATAACAAACCTGGGTTTTGAATTTGATTGTTCACCAAGTACGTGGACAATGCTTTGCGAGTGTTGACTTGAATCGATGGGACGTCTCGATCAATTGCATTGCAGTGAAAAACAATTTGTTGGCTTTGTTCGTTTTTTAGTGTTTCGCGGGCAATCGCCAGAGCCGCTTTCTTGGTGGGTCTTCCCTGTTCTTCCAGGCTGATTTGGCTGAGTGCCCTTGTCAATGAACTGACCGGGCGTGTACTGGGGTTGCTGTTGGTGTCTGTGATGGTCATGGCTTCAGATGCTTTAAAATTGAAAGGACCACTTAGTGAATAGCTAGCCCTTTCAGTTCCCTGTTGCCGGGTTTTTCATTAAACAGCCTGTGCAACCCACTCCACCCAATGGCGAACATCCACGGTGGCATCACTTTCCAAATGGCCCAAACAGCCAATGTTGGCAGATGCTATTGCTTGTGGTTTGCCCGCCATCAGATTGGCCAGCTTGCGTTTCTTCAGTTCTTTGGACAGTTCGGGTTGTAATACTGAATAGGTGCCCGCTGATCCGCAGCACAAATGGGAGTCCGCAACTGGAGTTAGTTTGAAGCCAAGAGTAGTCAACACATTTTCAATCACGCCCTTGATTTGTTGGCCATGTTGCAATGTGCACGGCGGGTGAAATGCAATGGTGCCTGGAATGCGTTGCTGTTCAATGGCTGCCTTTACTCTGGTTCCAAGGCGCGCCAGCCCGTCGGCGTTTTGTTGGGTGATGAACTCGCCAATGTCCAGAGTTTTGTCGCTAACCAGTTTGGCTTTGGCGGCGTATTCTGCGTCGTTCTCAAAGTGATGTGCATATTCACGCACGGTTACGCCGCAGCCTGATGCATTCATCACCAATGCTTCAGCCTCGCCGCTTTGCAGTAGTGAATACCAGGCATCAATATTGGTTTTCATTTGCGCAAGTCCACCCGCATGATCATTCAGGTGAAACTTCACGGCACCACAGCAGCCTGATTCCTGTACCACCATGCTTTGAATGCCCAGCGCATTGAGTATTACCGATGTTGCAGAGTCAATCGACGGCATCATTGCAGGCTGCACGCAGCCTTTCAGCAAAATGACTTTGCGTGTGTGTGCGGTGTTGGCAAATGGCAGGGTGGCGCGCTTGGCGGGCACTTTTTTCTTGATGCTCTCCGGCAGCATGCTGCGCACTGCCTTGCCCATGGCCATACCGGCAGTGAACATGGGGCGATTGGTCATCAACATTTTCAGACTTTCGCGAGTCAGCTTCTCGGCCATCGGGCGTTCAACCCGCTCATCCACAATTTTGCGACCAATGTCGATCAGTTGGCCATATTTCACACCGGAAGGGCAGGTGGTCTCGCAGTTGCGGCACGTCAGGCAACGGTCCAGGTGTTGCTGGGTTTTGCGTGTAACTTGCTTGCCTTCCAGCACTTGTTTGATCAGGTAAATACGACCGCGTGGGCTGTCCAGTTCGTCGCCCAGAATTTGGTAAGTAGGGCAGGTGGCAGTACAAAAACCACAGTGCACGCATTTGCGCAAAATGGCGTCGGCGGCTTTGCCATCGGGGGTGTCTTTGATCCAGTCGGCGAGTTGGGTGTCCATGCTTTCTACTTACAAAATGGGTGACAGGCGGTTGATGCTGAACACACCAGCCGGGTCGAATTGTTCTTTCAGGCGACGTTGCAGTTTCAGCATGACGGCATCGGGTTGCTGGAATGCATGCACGCGAGCTGCTTCGTTGCCGGTGCGGTACAGGGTGGCATGGCCACCCACACGCTTGGCAATCGCGCGAATTTGCTCGGCATTAACCGTTGACGACTCATCAGCGCGGAACCAGCGCAAACCACTGCCCCATTCATGCACGCTTTGGCCGTGCATGGCCAGGTCTACTGTGGTGGGTGGCACAGCCATGCGCCACAAGTCACCTTCGCGGTTGAAAAATTCATGGTTCTGGTCGCGTACGCTGGTCCAGAAGGCCTGTGCCTGCGCCGCCGCTACTTCCTGCCCGCCCATGTTTTTAATGGCGGCCTGCACTGCTGCACTGGCGCCTCGCAGGCGCACAGTCAGTTTGCCGTTTTCAAAAAAAGTGGCTGAAATGGGCAAAGGTTTGGACAACCATTCATTGCTTTGGGCAATGGCTTTGTTCACGTCCATCTCGAACTGCAGGGTGGCCTCTGCCGGGGCAACCGGCATCACCTTGATCGACAATTCTGTGGCAATGCCCAGCGTGCCCATACTGCCAGGAATAACCCGGGCCACGTCATAGCCGGCCACGTTTTTCATCACCACGCCACCGAAGTGCAGCAACTGGCCCTTGCCATCCAGCAGCGTGCAGCCCAACACATAATCTTTCACGCCGCCACGGCTTAAGCGGGCAGGGCCGGCAAGACCGCTGACAATGGCACCGCCGATCGAGCCGCCTTCGCTGATGCGCGGGGGCTCAAATGCCAGTTCCTGCTTTTGTGCAGCCAGCGCGGCTTCTACTTCAGCCAGCGGTGTACCCGGCTTAACCGTGATCACCAATTCCGTGGGCTCGTATTCCACAATGCCCGCCCATTGGCGCATGTCCACCTCTTCGCCTTGCAGGGGGCCGCCATAAAAATTCTTGGTGCCGCCGCCCACTGGGCGAAGTTGCGTGTTGTTGCGTGCAGCCAGTTCTACCCGTTTGCACAGGTCGTCGATAAAGTCGCTCATGGTCTCGTTCTTTTAAAAGCGGGGCAGGTCTGCGAAAGGCACTTGCCCGCCGTGCACGTGCATGCGGCCGTATTCAGCGCAGCGGTGCAGTGTTGGAATGGCCTTGCCAGGGTTGAGCAAACCGGGTTCGTCGAAGGCTTTTTTCACCGCGAAGAATGCATCCAGTTCCGCGCGTGAAAACTGCACACACATCTGGTTGATTTTCTCGATGCCCACGCCGTGCTCACCGGTTACCGTACCGCCCACTTCCACGCACAGCTCAAGAATTTCGGCGCCGAAATCTTCAGCGCGTTTAATTTCCTCGGGCTTGTTGGCATCGAACAAGATCAGTGGGTGCAAATTGCCATCGCCTGCATGAAATACGTTGGCGCAGCGCATGTCGTATTTCTTTTCCATCTCGGTGATGGCGTTTAACACATCAGCCAGACGGCGACGGGGAATGGTGCCGTCCATGCAGTAATAGTCAGGCGACACACGGCCAGCGGCAGGGAAGGCATTCTTGCGGCCCGCCCAGAATTTCAGGCGTTCGGCCTCGCTTTGGGAAACTTTGATGGCTGTTGCTCCGCAGCCGTTCAGCACGCGCGTCATTTCGGCGATTTCTTCGGCCACTTCTTCCGGAGTGCCATCGCTTTCAAGTAGCAAAATGGCCTCAGCCTCGGTGTCGTAACCGGCTTTCACGAAGGGCTCCACCATCTGGCTGGCGCGCTTGTCCATCATTTCAAGACCTGCCGGGATAATACCGGCGGCAATGACTGCCGCAACGGCATTGCCCGCGTTGGCCACGTCGTCGAAGCTGGCCATAATCACTTGCGCAAGTGCGGGCTTGGGCACCAGTTTCACGGTCACTTCCGTGACCACGGCCAGCATGCCTTCTGAACCAATCACCAGGTTCATCAATTCAAGGCCGGGGGCGTCGGGTGCTTCAGAACCAAATTCGACGATTTCGCCTTCGATGGTAATGGCGCGCACTTTCAGTACATTGTGAACGGTAAGGCCATACTTCAGGCAATGCACGCCACCGCTGTTTTCTGCCACATTGCCGCCAATGGTGCAGGCAATTTGGCTGGACGGGTCGGGTGCGTAATAAAGCTGGTGCTGGGCTACGGCCTCGGAAATCGCCAAATTGCGAACACCGGGTTGCACCACCGCGCTGCGCGACTGCACATCCACTTTCAAAATTTTGTTGAATTTGGCCATACCCAGCAAAATACCGTGCTTGTGGGGCTGTGCGCCGCCAGACAAACCCGTGCCCGCGCCGCGGGCCACCACAGGCACGTTCAGGCGGTTGGCCAGTTTCAGGATCTGAATCACTTGTTCTTCGGTTTCAGGCAAGGCCACTACCATGGGCAGCTGGCGAAACAGGCTTAAACCATCGCATTCATAGGGTTTGGTGTCTTCGACCTCGTGCAGCACAGCATGAGCGGGCAGGATCTGGTTCAGTCCTGTGATGACCTCTGCGCGCTGGGCGGCGTTCAGTACAAAATCTTCGGTGGGCGCATTCATAGGGGTACCTCTGTGACAGCTTTAAAGAATACCTTTTTCAGACCAATATGGTAATTGGTGCTTGCCCGGAGCAGTTTTGCGTGTTGGTCAAAAGTGAATTGCTGATTCATTGATCTAAACTGGCGGGGTTACCTCCGCTACAGCCAACTCTGCGGGGTTGCCTGATTCCGCACTGAAAACCGCTTAATCCCTTGTTGAATTAATTCTTGCTCACCTCGCTCGGCAAAAGGGCGGGCCGAGTCTCGGTGTCGGCTTAAAGCCGAACGCTGCGAATGGATTCAAACGGGGCGGTTTTCTTGAAGTGCGGAACAGGCCAACCCACTGCCGAGTCGGCCCAATCAGCAGCGCTGAGTGGGCTGTGAACCAGTCGAGTAAACCGGCTAGCGAGCCGCGAGCTCGCACCGTGGTCGCGTAATCATGCCGTAATCCCGAGCATCCAGCAGCGCTGGGTTCTCAGCCAATTGCATGGCTCCCGCAAACGCGATCATTGCGCCGTTGTCAGTGCACAGGCTAAGTTCCGGGAAATAAACCTCGACACCACGCTTGCGCGCCGCTTTCACCAATTGTTCTCGCAGCAATTTATTGGCTCCCACCCCACCAGCCACCACCAGTCGTTTGTGGTCTTGCTGAAGGCAGGCTGCCAGGGCCTTCTTGACCAAGGTTTCAACAATTGCTGCTTGAAAGCTGGCCGCAAGGTCGGCTTTGTCGGTGTCGCTGATCACCATGGTTTCAGAAGGCTGCTTGACGTCCGCCAGCTTCATGGCCGTGGTCAGCACGGCTGTTTTCAAGCCAGAGAAACTGAACATGAAGTCGCCGCTGTGCAGCATGGGGCGGGGCAGCTTAAAGCGTTCGGGGTCGCCATTCTCAGCCAGTTTCGACAAGGCGGGGCCGCCAGGGTAAGGCAAGCCGATCATTTTTGCTGTTTTGTCAAACGCCTCGCCCGCCGCATCGTCGAGTGTTTCACCCAACAAGGCATAACGCCCCAAACCTTCCACGCCCATGAGTTGCGTGTGTCCGCCGCTGACCAACAAGGCCGTGAAAGGAAAAGCTGGAGGGTTGGCTGAAAGCAGGGGCGACAGCAAATGACCTTCGAGGTGGTGCACCGGAATAACTGGCAAGTTCAAACCCATGGCCAGGCTGTAAGCGAAGGCGCAACCCGCCATCAAGGCGCCAGGCAGGCCAGGCCCCGTGGTTACTGCAATCGCATCAACATCAGACATTGAAATGCCTGCTTGCGCAAAAGTGTCGTCCATCAACGGAATCAAGCGGCGAATGTGGTCGCGCGAAGCCAGTTCGGGTACCACACCACCGTAATCCTTGTGCATGGCAATTTGGGAATAAAGGGCCTGTCCTAAAATGCGGCCATCAGTTGCGCACAGCGCCACGCCGGTTTCGTCACAGGAACTTTCAAAACCTAGCACTATTTTTGGGGCAATTGCAGCGGGGGTCACTTTGGGCAGCCAGAACGTATTCAAGGCCGTATTTTAGCCCAGGCCTGCTGAATTCGGCAGCCTGTTCACTTCAAGCACCATGTTCTGTACAGAATGGTGCGCTGCACTAGTTGGGTGCCAGCCCTCCCGTTCAATATTCCCCCATTTCGCCAGAATCAGCCTCTTTGTGGTGCAAAAACCGCTTGAATTGGCTGGCACGCCCCTTGCATTGACACGTGCGTAGGTCGTCAACGGCGGCGATCTGCAGGTGGATTGACAGGTCTCCCAAGGTTGCGAAAGTGGCCAAGGGAGTTGGACAACGGCGTCCGTGCTGCTTCGTGCAGCCGGGGGCCGTTTTTTTTTGGTAATTTGGGAAAAATAGTATGCTGATGTCCGTCAAAAAACAGAAGCTGGTGGTAATTGGTAACGGCATGGCCGGTATCCGGGTGGTTGAGGAGCTAATCAAGCTTGCACCTGACTTGTATGAAATCACCGTGTTTGGCGCAGAGCCGCATCCCAATTACAACCGGATCATGCTTTCGCCGGTGTTGGCTGGAGAGCAGAAATTCGAAGAAATCGTGCTCAATGATTGGGACTGGTACACCAGCAACAACATTACCCTGCACGTGGGCCGAGAGGTCACTGAAATTGACCGTGTAAAACGCTTGGTGAAATGCGCAGACGGCACCACCGCTCCGTACGATCGTTTGCTGCTGGCCACGGGCTCCAATTCATTCATTCTGCCTGTGCCTGGTTCAACTTTGCCTGGCGTCATCGGTTACCGCGACATTGCCGACACTGAAGCCATGCTTACGGCCGCCAAACATTACAAAAAAGCAATCGTAATCGGTGGTGGTTTGTTGGGCCTGGAAGCCGCCAACGGCCTGGCTATTCAAGGCATGGATGTCAGCGTGGTGCATTTGCCCACCTGGTTGATGGAACGCCAGCTTGACCCCACCGCAGCAGGTTTGCTGCAAAAAAGTCTTGAAACCAAAGGCCTGAAATTTTTGCTGGCCAAAAACACCAAAGCCTTGCATGCCGGGGCTGATGGGCGTGTGGCCAAAATTGAATTTGCCGATGGTGAAGTGCACGACGCAGACTTGGTTGTAATGGCGGTGGGCATTCGCCCGAACGACAAATTGGCCGCCAGCAGCGGCTTGCACTGCAATCGAGGTGTTGTGGTTAACGACACCATGCAAACCATCACCGACCCCAAAATTTATTCTGTGGGCGAATGCGCCAGCCACCGTGGTGTTGCCTATGGTTTGGTGGCCCCCTTGTTTGAACAGGCCAAGGTGTGTGCCAACCACCTGGCTCAGTTTGGCATTGGCCGTTACGAGGGCTCTGTGACGTCAACCAAGCTCAAAGTCACCGGTGTAGATCTGTTTTCTGCTGGCAATTTCATGGGTGGCGAAGGCTGCGAAGAGCTACTGCTTTCCGACCCGATTGGTGGCGTGTACAAAAAACTGGTCATCAAGGAAGACAAACTGGTGGGCGCCTGCCTGTACGGCGACACGGTGGATGGCTCTTGGTACTTCAAGCTAATGCGTGAAGGCAAGGCCATCAAAGAGATTCGCGAGAAGCTGATGTTCGGTCAGAACAACATTGGCGACACCGGCCACGAGGGCCAAAGCCAGGCCAGCAAAATGTTGGATACCGATGAAGTGTGCGGTTGCAACGGCGTGTGCAAGGGCACCATTGTGCAGGCTATTAAAACCAAGGGCCTGTTCACCATTGAAGAAGTGCGCAAGCACACCAAAGCCAGTGCAAGCTGCGGTTCATGCACCGGTTTGTGCGAGCAAATTTTGATGAGCACTGCGGGTGCCGATTATTCTGCCACACCCAAAACAAAACCCATGTGTGGCTGTACCGACCACGGTCACCAAGTGGTTCGCGATGCGATTTTCAAGCACCACTTAACCACCAAAGAAGAAGTGTTCGCGACCATGAACTGGCGTACACCCAACGGTTGCGCAAGCTGCCGCCCAGCGGTGAATTATTACCTCATCAGTTCCTGGCCAGGCGAAGCTGTGGACGATCCACAAAGCCGCTTTATCAATGAACGCGCGCACGCCAATATTCAGAAAGACAAAACCTATTCTGTGGTGCCTCGCATGTGGGGTGGCGAAACCACTGCGGCTGAATTGCGTCGCATTGCCGATGTGGTCGACAAGTACAACATTCCAACAGTGAAGGTCACCGGTGGCCAACGCATCGACTTGCTGGGTGTGAAAAAAGAAGACCTGCAAGACGTGTGGAAAGATTTGGACATGCCCAGCGGCCATGCCTACGCCAAAGGTTTGCGCACCGTTAAAACCTGTGTGGGCAGTGAATGGTGCCGCTTTGGCACGCAAGACAGCACGCAGATGGGCAAAGACCTTGAACGTGGTTTGTTCAAAATGTACGCACCCCACAAAGTAAAACTTGCAGTGTCGGGTTGCCCGCGCAATTGCGCTGAAAGCGGCATTAAAGACGTGGGCGTGATCGGTGTTGATTCCGGTTGGGAAATTTATGTGGGTGGTAACGGCGGCATTAAAACCGAAGTGGCCCAGTTCCTGTGCCGTGTCAAAACGTCAGATGAAGTGATGGCTGTGAGTGGTGCTTTCCTGCAGTTGTATCGCAAGGAAGGCTGGTACCTGGAGCGCACAGTGCATTATCTCGAGCGCGTGGGTCTTGAACACGCCAAGGCCCGTGTGGTTGATGACGTCGCCAATCGCAATGCCCTGTGGGCCGAGCTGCAAGCCGCGCTGGCCATTGAGGAAGACCCTTGGCACAAGCCCAAAGAAGCACAGGTTGATTTGCGTCAGTTCATTCCAATCAAACTGGCGGAGGTGGTCTAATGTCGGCATCACTACTGAAGGAACAGAAGGAAATTCAAATGGAATGGATCAACATTTGCGCAGTGGAAGACATCCCCGTGTTGGGATCACGCATTGTGCGCCGCCCCACTGGGCAAGACATCGCAATTTTTCGCAACAGCGAAGAACAGGTGTTTGCACTGCTGGATGAATGTCCACACAAAAAAGGCCCGTTAAGCCAGGGCATCGTTCATGGCACCACCGTAACTTGCCCCCTGCACAACTGGCAAATTGGCCTGGCCGATGGTTGTGCACGTGAACCCGACGAAGGTTGTACTGCCAAGTTCACCGTGCAGGTGGTGGATGGCCGTGTGCACTTGAAAGCCAGCGAAGTGAAAAACCACGGCATTTAAATCACCATGACCGAATTGCTGCAACCCATTCAAAGCACCAAAACAACCTGCCCGTATTGCGGCGTGGGTTGCGGTGTGGTGGTGCGTACGCAGGCCGGAAAAATTATCGACGTGAAGGGCGACGAAACCCACCCGGCCAACTTGGGCAAGCTGTGCAGCAAAGGCAGCAAACTGGCTGAAACCGCCACCGTGAATGTGTACGGGCAAGTGCGTGCCAGCCAGCCGCTGTTGCGCATTCAGCGCGACCAGGCAGTTGCACCCACAGACTGGAACACTGCACTGGATTTCACCGCGCGTGAATTTGCGCGGCTGATAGCCACCTACGGCCCCGACAGTGTGGGCTTTTACATCAGCGGGCAATTGCTGACCGAAGACTATTACGTGTTCAACAAACTGGCCAAGGGTTTGATTGGCACCAACAACATCGACACCAATTCACGCCTGTGCATGAGCAGTGCTGTGAGCGGTTACAAACGCACCCTGGGTGCTGATGCGCCGCCTTGCAATTACGACGATCTGGCTTTGGCCGACTGCGTGTTCATTGCCGGTTCCAACATGGCCTATGCCCACCCGGTGGCCTACCGCAGGCTGGAAGCCGCGCGTGCAGCCAAACCGGGCCACAAACTGATTGTGGTCGACCCACGCGCCACCGACACTGCGCTGATGGCTGATTTGCATTTGAAAATTCAGCCCGGCACCGACGTGATGCTGTTCAACGCCATGTTGCATGTGATGATGCAAAACGGCTGGCTGGACATGGCTTACATCAACAAACACACCGAAGGCTTCGAGGCTGTCGCCAAAGGCCTGGCCGATTACACGCCAAAACTCGCTTCCAGCGTGTGTGGAGTTCCCGAGGCAGACATTGTATTGGCTGCCACCTGGTTCGCCCAAAG
>LFEF01014127.1_pt1 | contig 71851 bp, 71 predicted proteins | sample 619371 | NCBI WGS metagenome assembly LFEF01 (sample SAMN03014291, study PRJNA259931) | freshwater metagenome | biome: lake; feature: waterbloom | place: China: Taihu Lake | collected 2006-08 | depth 0 m m
TTTAGGTTCGATCCCCCCTGCCCCCCTTGATAAGGGGGGTGCCGATAGGCGGGGGGATCTGATAATTTTTAACGCCTACCTACTTAATAGGTTTTTAAGAACCAATAAATCTCACTTTTTCTACTCCTTCAATCATCTCTAAAGCCAATTGTGCAGAGGTAAATGAGCTACTATTGTCCACTTGTTCTTTAATCCTGTCAGTAAGTGAATTGATATCTATAACTCTTTTTTCTGAATCTTTCCAAGGAATATTATCAACCTTTTTGTCAATTTGCTGACCATCTAAGTTTTTTAATTTTTTGTAAAAGGTTTTATTCTCATCATCCGAGTCTAGTCCAAAATGTAAGGTTTCTGGTTTTTGGTGAATATCTACCGTTTTGATCTCCCCCTTAAATAAACAAATCAAAACATTAGCGGAAAGACGTTCCATCCGTAGTAATTCAATCTTTTTTGTATCATCTTCATTATAACCATCAACGAGTAAACTTGGCCAACCTGACACCACATCTGAACGGAGTAAGAAACCAGTTACTATGGGGTAATTGTTAACAGCAGGATTTGTTTTATTTTCTTGATCGTGTTTATGATCTGATGTAGTTACTCGACCAATACTAAATGCTCCATCTAATAAGCATTCTATCCAAAGGGAATCAAGATAGAAGAAACGAATTGATTCTACAGGTAACATAAGTTCATCGGGAACGAGATAATTAAAGGGTACACCTTTAAGAAGACTTAAATCTTCAAACCAATTATAAATACTCTCAGGAAGTTCTGTATTAGGTTGATTGTAAACGGGTAAATGAGTTTCGATATTTTGTATATTTTGTCTATGAGTGCGTTTCCAATTATAGAGACTAACGGATAAATTTTTACTCTGTAAAGCGAGTAATCTTCCTAATTCCCAAGCAGCAGAGTATGAAACATCAAACATACCATTATCAGGATTATATATGATTAATTCATCTGCGGTACGAATGGGTAAGGTGATGTTATTGTTAGGGTTGTTTCCTGTGATTAAAGGACTATGATACCAAGAGAAGGTTTTCCCTCCTTGTCGTAAAAAATGGGGTAAGGGAACATAACCCATAGATAGATATTTTTCCGCTTCAGTATTATTAACTTGAGGCAATCTTAGGGTACTAGGTTCTCGGTTAAGATTGGTCAAAAGTCCTTGAAAACTTTGCTTTTCATCAACACAAGAAAAATTCCAACTTTTTAGACTAACTAAACGAATATTATCATTATCTCTTGCTCCCTGAAAATCAAACCCATTATTATTATAACGTCCTTCTAAAGAAACCAGATGGACGATACTTCTGCCGTTTTTTTTGGGGAGTCTATTACAAATAATAACGGCTAATTCATCGCCGATTAATTTTCCTTGCTCATCTGTTCCTTGACGAACATGAGCAAGATAAGTTAAGTCTTCTTTAGTGGGTAAAATTTTTTCTAATAACTGTTTCTGGACATCAATAATTATTACTTTATCGTCTTCATGTTGTCCACTTTCTAGGCTAAAATTAGGAAATTTAGCAGTATAAATATTAATATCTTTTAAGGTTTCTAGGGTAATAATTTTGGATTCGGGGTTTTCTGTTTCTTCAAATAATAATAAAGCTAACCAAGCAGTATCATTATTATTACTAACAGATTGACGTTCCCAAGGTAAGGTACTACGGTTTAGGATAATATGGGGTAAAACATTGGAATGTTCTCCTAAGCTACCATCAGGGGGAAATACAGCGTGGATGTCTGTAGGTTTTAATTCAAAGCGTTCTCCTGATACAGTAAAACGAATAGGTTTAGTTTTCTGGTTTGTTGTAATATCTGTTGTAAAAGTAGTTCTAGGTATTTTTGCTCCACTTTCTATGGTTTGTGTAACAGTAATTTCATAGTCACCATCTTTTAAAGCTGGTTGATGATACTGAATAAATTCAATTTTAGTGGGTTCAGTTGTGGTGGTTTCTGGCATTTTTGACTCCTTTAAATAATAATTAATTAACTAAAACCCCAATTTTAGGTGAACCTAATAAATTGTCGGCAATTGTTGCACTGAGATCAATTTTTTCACTGTTTAAATTTAGTGCTTTTAGTAAATTTTCTCTAGAGTTTTTGACTGCGTTATCTACAATAGTGCTACTAATGTCTTTAGTGGTTTCCTCCTGAAAAGTGCTAATTGTTCGCCAATGATAAGCATTATTAATTGAAGTAGTGCTAAATTGTAATTCACTGCGATTAATGGCTTGGGTTGCACCTGGTTCTGGTTGTTTTTTAGGTTTAATTTCTAATCCAGATAGGGTATTTTCAATAAATTGATTACCATTCAAACTAGGGGTTAAAGATTCGCCCCAAAGTGCGACGGGAACTTTTTTAAATAGGGGACTACAAGCAAAATCTTCGTCAAATTCTGCTGAACTTAGAGACTTGCCATCTCTCGTTACACTAATCGTTAAGGTTGAGGTTAATTGACCAGGAGTGACCGCCATCGGGCCAATGCCAAATTGGGTATTAATTCCCTGAGTATTAAGATTAACATGACAAGTTTTAATGGGAATTACTGAATTAGTGACTAAGCATAAATCTTATACCATAGGGAGCATCTCACCTTTGTAACCCCTAAATCAGGTTTTATGTCAAGATATTTTGAAAGCCTTGCTAGAAACCAGTTTTAGGGACAAGTATAATTACTCACTTGCATAAATGAGATGCTCCCTTTGGATGGGTAAGGTGGATGCTGCTATCTCTTGTTTTGAAGGATGGTCAGAGCCTCAAGCTGAGAATTTTATTATTTATTTGAACAAGCATAAACATCGAATTGTCAATTATGGTTATTTGCAGGCAGAGGGCATTTCGATTGGCTCTGGCTCTGTTGAATCAAAAATTAAACAAATTGCTCATCGTCTTAAAATTACTGGTGCAAGTTGGGAATCTGGTAATGTACCGCAAGTCCTTCGTCATCGCTGTGCTTATCTAAATGGTTGCCTTTTTTAACTTTTTTATTGATCTCATTAAGCATTTCTATTTATTGCAAAGGTGAGATGCTCCCGATTACATCAAAGGACAAAGAGCGATATCGCTTGCCCTATCTACCTTCTAGCTCGCTTGTCCCCCTCTCAGCTGTCCTAACTAACTCGTTCTATGCCATATCCTCGAAAATGCCTTGACTATTGTACCCCGAATGAGGTATTCTGTAATGGTAGATCAGACAGTAATGCAATTCAGATTTGAATTAGCTTTTTTTTAACGCTTGCCCGTAAATTGCCGCGTTCCCTTGTTGAAAGGAATAATCGCTTAATCGCTAACCCTTGCCCAGCTATGGCGACATCAGGTTGTGGCTTTTATCAGTTTCCTTTTCCTCGTCTGGAGAAAAGTTCATGTCAAAAAAAGTTCTAGTTATTCTTTCTGAATGGGGATACTGGGGTGAAGAATTGGTCGGCCCCTATGATGTGTTAGTCGAAGCTGGTTACACCATCGACTTTGCCACCCCCAAAGGGCGCAAACCTGTGGCCTTACCCCCCAGTATGGATGAAACTTTTATCGATCCCGCCTTGGATAAGTATGTCACGAGTGCTCACTACGCCAAACGGACAAGAGAAATTGAACAGTCGGATTTGTTGGCAAAACCCATCGATCTTTCTGGCTGGTTTCCGGCAATGCCCTATTTCAACAGCCCCAATTTTGGGCATGAACTAGAAGCTTACTATAATAAACGGGAGCAGTGTTGGAACGAATTAGAACAGTACGACGCGCTGTTGATGGTAGGTGGCTCTGGACCTATGGTCGACATGAATAACAACGAGAGACTACATGACGTTATTCTGGGATTTCTGTACCAGGGTAAGTTAATCACCGCAGAATGTTACGCCGTGACTTGTTTAGCCTTCGCTCGCGATTGGACGGAAAGAAAAAGCATTATTTGGGGTAAACACGTTACGGGTCATGCTCGTGAATACGACTATAAAGACAGTACAGGATTTGCCCAGATGTATGACTTTGAAGGAAAGCCGATGCCCTCCGCTAATGTCGGACCTGCCTTCTATCCCCTAGAATATATTCTCCGAGATGCAGTTGGACCAGAGGGACAGTATCACGGAGGGGTTGGGCATACCCTTTCAACAATCCTTGATTACCCATTTTTAACGGGTCGCTCTACCCAGGATGGAAAGCTCGTAGGAGAGTTGATGATCCAGGTTCTCGAGCATGGTCTAAGGCGTTACGGTTGGTAATCATCTACCTGATAACTCAAAACAGACTTGGAGAAAATCATGGCAGGGAAAACAGGGCGTTTCGCCATACTAGAACAATTTCTGGCAGATGGATTCACCTATATGTTCGGTAATCCGGGTACATCGGAAGAAGGGTTTCTCGATGCCCTTGGCGATTATCCAGACCTCAAATATATCCTCACTTTGCAAGAATCCGTAGCGGTCATGACGGCCGATGGTTATGCAAGAGCAACGGGAAAACCTGCCCTAGTGCAAATTCACAGTACACCAGGTTTGGGAAATGCGATCGGCGCCTTATATCAAGCCAAACGAGGTCATTCTCCCCTAGTGGTTATTGGTGGGGATGCGGGAATTAAATATCAGGCAATGGATGCCCAAATGGCGGGGGATTTGTTAGCCTTTGCCGAACCTGTCACCAAATGGTCAACCCTAGTGATGGAACCCTCCTCTCTATTGCGGGTACTGCGAAGAGCGGTAAAAATTGCCACTACTCCCCCCATGGGGCCGGTGTATGTCTGCCTTCCTGTAGATATTTTAGACGCACCTACAGTGGAACCGGTCAGACCGACTTCTTTACCCTCGACCCGGGTAATCCCCGATGAGGTTTTGGTCAAAGAAATGGCGGAGATTTTGGCCTCAAGCCAAAAACCGATGATTTTTGTCGGAGATGGGGTGTCTTTTTCGGAGGCCCAGGCTGAACTTACCCAAGTGGCTGAACTCTTAGGAGCCGAAGTCTGGGGGGCTGATATTGGCGACTTAAACATGAGTTATACTCATCCCCTTTATCAAGGTTCTACTGGCCATATGTTTGGCTATTCCAGTAAACCTATTACTACTAAGGGTGATGTCAACTTAGTTGTTGGCACCTATATGTTGCCCGAAGTCTTTCCTGACTTAGGCGATATCTTTGCACCTGGAGCCAAAGTTCTGCACATTGATCTCAATGCTTACGAAATTGCCAAGAACCACCCTGTAGATATAGGGGTAGTTAGTGATCCCAAATTGACCTTGGCTAAATTGGCAATCATCTTAGAGTCAATACTCAACCCAGAACAGAAAGCGGCAGCCAAAGCGAGAACAGAAGCTATCGGCCAAGCTAAAGCCCAAAACCATCAACGCCAATTAGACGCAGATCGCCAAATTCGAGATCATGTCCCCTTACATCTATCTCGCTTTATGGAAGAGTTAGCCGCCAAACTTCCCGAAGATGCAGTCATCTTTGATGAAGCAATTACTAACTCCCCTGCTATAACCCGTTATTTCCCACCTACCAAACCAAGACACTACTTTGTCACCCGTGGGGGATCACTGGGAGTCGGTATTCCGGGTGCGATTGGGGCTAAATTAGCTCATCCCGATAAAACCGTGATTGGATTTGCCGGGGATGGGGGAGCCATGTACACCATTCAGGCACTCTGGACGGCCGCCCGTCATAACATTGATGTCAAGTTTGTGATCTGCAATAACCGCTCTTATCGCATTTTACAGGAGAACATAGACGCTTACTGGCAGGAAAGAAATATTCCAGAGCGAGACTATCCCTTGAGTTTCGACTTATCTAAGCCAGATATTCACTTTGCCTCTATCGCCCAATCTCTGGGAGTACCGGGGGTTCGAGTCGAAAAACCTGCTGATATAGCTAGTGCTATTGAACAGATGTTAAACCATCCAGGACCTTTTCTGATAGATGTGGTTTTAGAAGGTGATGTTAATCCTGAAAGAATTAGCTAATGTTATGGAAGTAAATTGGTGATGTCAAGAGAGTAAATTAAGAGAGGAGGTTCAATGATAAAAACTCAACTACTTCCACAAAAATCCGCTCTTCTTAGCTTAGGACAATTGGGAATAGCTAGTCTAGCCACCATTGTACTCACCCATCTTTCTACCGATGTTACTCGGGCGCAGCTGTCTCACTATAGCTCTTTGTCCGATAGCCAGCCAATGAGCCAAATTAATTCTGTCTCATCTTTGCGGGATGTAGAACCTACCGATTGGGCTTATACTGCACTACAGTCTCTAGTAGATCGTTATGGTTGTATTGCCGGTTATCCGGATCGGACTTATCGAGGCAATCGTGCTATGACTCGTTATGAGTTTGCCGCTGGGTTGAATGCTTGTATGGATAAGCTCACCGAGCTAGTTAGCTCCAGTTTTAACGTCCTCAAAGAAGATATTGACGCTCTCAAGCGTCTTCAGCAGGAATTCCGGACGGAATTAGCTAATCTTGGCCTACGGGTTGACAAACTAGAAAGCAGCACCGCTTCTTTAGAAAATCGTCAATTTTCAACCACAACCAGACTCAATGGTTCAGTAAGTATCTCTGCTGCTGCTTATGCTTCTGGAGAAGGAAAACGAGAAGCTACCCTACAACAGCAATCTTTTTTGCAATTTGCTACGAGTTTTACGGGTAAAGATCTATTGTCCACCGGCTTTTTCTCCTCCACCTCAGCCTTACCACAACTGGCACCTTTTAATGATGGTAGAAATGTAGGCTTTACTAACGAAGGCTTTACTATCTGGGCTTACGCAGGGGATACACAAAGTAGAGTTTTGTTAGGGACTTTGGAGTATATTTTTCCTTTAGTTGATAATGGGGTCGATCGCTGGTATCTAACGTTAACCGCTGCTGACGGGTTTAACACTTCTCGCTATCTTCTACCTAGGGGCTCGTTAACTTGGGAAGGGTATAATCTTAGTAGTGGGCCGATTTCTGCTTTCGGTCAAAGAAGTCCTCTGTATCGACTTGGAGGAGGAACAGGCTTAATTACTAACTATGATCGCGGTCCCTGGCGGTTTACTTTTGCCTATCTAGCTAGTCAAGCGAATAGTCCTCGACCGGGAGAAGGTTTATTTAATGGCGATAGTTTGACCTTAACTCAGCTAAACTATACCCCTAGTGGCAATTTTGCTATGGCTATCACCTACTTTAATAACTACTTTGGGCCGGGTCGCTTTGCCTTTAACAATCAATATAAGTTTGATGCTGACAGTCCTGGTTTTGTCGGTACGGCCTTAGCAAACCGTTTTGATAATGCTGGAGTGTTCTTTGATCGAGATGTTCCAGTCACCAGTAATACATACGGGTTACAGGCTTTTTATCGGGTTAGTCCAGGTTTTGTTCTGGGGGGTTTTGCCGCTAACATCAACGCACGTCTGATTGGTCGGGGTGATGCCCAGCTCTGGACTTATGCCTTATCCTTGGCCTTTCCCGATCTGGGTAAGGAAGGTAATTTAGCAGGGGTTATTGTCGGTGTTGAACCTACCCTTACGGGACTGCAAGCCGCACAAGTCCCTGCTTTTAAACAAGATACTCCTATCCATGTGGAAGGTTTCTATCAGTATCAAGTGAATAATAACCTCTCGATTACCCCCGGCTTTATTTGGATCGTTAATCCTAACCAAGATGCCTCTAATCAGGATATTTTTGTAGGCGTTCTCCGCTCAACTTTCAGTTTTTAACAACTCTTAGCCCCAAAAAAACAGGAGAATTATGAGTTTAGTGCCATTAACAGAAGGAGAAGTGAAAGAGTTGGTTGATGTTTGGTATCAAAAACTCGATGTCCATGCTCCCCTAGAAGAAATGTTACCTCTTTTAGCTGGAGAAGAGTTAGAGATGCAGTTACCAGAAACTACCCTTTATGGCTTGAATGATTTTAAGGGCTGGTATGAAGGGGTAATTCGTACTTTCTTTGATGAGGTTCATACCATGCAAGAGTTAAATATCTCTGTCACTCCTGATGGGGATAAAGCTAATGTTAAGCTGGTAGTCCGTTGGGAAGCAAGTCGCTGGCCCGCACCAGCACCCCATAGTCAACGATTAGCTTTTGATGCTGCTCAAACATGGGTTATAGTGCGATCACCTACCACGGAGCAAGCAGTAATTAAGACTTACATTGTGGATAAATTTACCCCTTTACCCGGTTATCCACCTTTGTAAAAAAACAATAAAAATTACTCTAGTTTGTTAATTGCTAAATCGCTAAAGCGATTACTACAAAAAGGAAGGTTTTGTGATGAACAATAAAGAAATAATTGACAAATACTATGCCGCTGCTAATGCTGGAGATTGGCAAACTTGGCTAACTTTATTTGATGATAACGTTGTTGTCGATGAACAATTAGCCGGTCATGTAGAAGGAATTGCAGTTTTACAGGGAGCAATTGGAGGAATAGAACGAGGCTATTCTAAATTTATTAATACTCCCCAACACATTGTTATTGATGGAGACACAGCTTGTGTAGTATCCCACATTTCAGCAGCCAATGCAAGTGGGGTTCCTATCGAGGCTAATGTAGCCAATTATTTCGAGATTAAAAACGGGAAAATCACTTACATGGCTAACTTCCATGATACCCGTCCCTTTGATCCTTTTGTCAATCAAACCTTTGATTAATATTTGTAGCTATTTATGAGATTTTCTGGCAAATAACAACTCATAAATACCTAGATGCGACTAATAGTTAATAAACAAAAGTAGGAGAATAAAAGTCATGGCAGGATACGATTTTGTGGTAATTGGTGCCGGTAGTGCTGGTTGTGCCGTTGCTAACCGTCTGAGTGAAAATCCAAATGTTAAAGTATTTGTCATCGAAGCCGGTGGTGGACCAGAACAAATTCCAGAACCGGTATGGAATCCGCCAGAATGGCCATCCTTACTCGGTTCAGATATTGACTGGAAATATCAAAGCATTCCTCAACCTGGACTAAGAGGAAGACAAACCAATGAACCGCGAGGCAAATTGATCGGCGGCAGTAGCAACCTGTATCTAATGATGCACATTCGGGGGCATTTTTCTGATTTTGATAATTGGGCTTATCATGGGGCCCTCGGTTGGTCCTATCAGGAGGTTTTACCCTATCTGAAAAAGTTAGAAAACCAAGAGGATTATCCGAGCGATTTAGCGGGTCATGGAGGTCCCTTACAGGTTAATTATGCTAAATTACACGATCCTAACCCAACCTCGGCAGCTTTTGTGGATGCTTGTTTAGCTTTAGGCTACCCCTATACAGAAGACTTTAACGGGCCAAATATGGAGGGTGTTGGCTGGCATCACATTAATATCAAAGATACCAAGCGTCACAGTATGGCGGCAGCTTATCTTATCCCTGCTTTATCTCGTCCTAATGTTACTTTAAGTGCTAACTCTCAAGTGAGTCGCCTTTTATTTGACGGGAAAAAGTGTATAGGAGTTGAGTATGTGCAGAATGGGGAAACTAAGACGGTTAATGTTAATTATGAAGTAATTGTTTGTGCCGGGGCGATCGAATCTCCCAAGGTTCTTTTAGTTTCAGGAATTGGAAATCCAACCCATTTAAGGGAACACCGTATTCCCGTAGTTGCTGATGTGCCTGGTGTGGGGGAAAACTTCCACAATCACATCTTAACTGGATTAATTTACGAGTGTTCTAAGCCGGTGCCACCGGGTAAGCAAAATCTATCCGAAGCAGCGTTATTTTTGAAGTCAGAACCGGGATGGTTAGGGCCAGATTTACAATTGGGGTTCGTTCATGTTCCCTTTAATATTATTGTGGGTCAAGGTTATCCCAATTCGGTGAGTATTTTACCAGGGGTTGTCCGTCCTTTGTCAAGAGGGTGGATTCGCTTAAGAAGTGATAATCCCTTAGATACACCTTTAATTAATCCGAATTATTTGGGGGTTGATTCTGATACTCAACGACTGATCAAAGCTGTTAAAGTTGCTCGTGAAATCTTTGCTACTGAACCTTTAGCTAGTTGGTGTAAACAAGAACTTATGCCTGGTCTAGATGTGAAAACAGATGAGCAATTGGAGGATTTTGTCCGCGCTAGTGGTGATTCTTATCATCATCAGTCAGGGTCTTGTAAGATGGGGGTTGATGATCTGGCAGTAGTTGATCCTCAGTTACGAGTTTATGGAGTAACTGGCCTACGGGTAGCCGATGCTAGTGTCATGCCTTTTGTTCCTTCTGGGAATTGTCATACTGCTATTGTGATGATTGCAGAAAGAGTCTGCGACATGATTAAAAAAGATCATGGACTTAATTAAGTTTGTTGTAGAGATGTTGTATAAAACGTCTCTACAAAAGAAAGGAGAAATCTGAGGATAATTCTCTAAAAACTCAACCTAAATCTTGAAAATTGTTTAAGGGGGATGATTTGAAAATGGTTCGTGTTTTAGCAAAGGTTGTCGCGCTTCCTGAACAAGTTGCATCAGTAAAAGCTCTTCTCTTAACTCTCGTTGAGCCAACTCGTCAGGAACCGGGTTGTATTCGTTATGAACTTTGGCAAAATGAAAACGATCCAACTAATTTTAATTGGGTTGAAGAATGGGAAAGCAGAGAAGCTCTTGAATCTCATTTAAATACCCCACATTTTAAAACAACAAATGCTAATCTTTCTGTTTTGCTGGCTACTGATCCAGTGATTGGTTTGTATCAGTTAGTTGCTTAGAAATATATCAATAATAACTAACGTTATGACTTGATAAATATTTTCCAAAGTTGCTGTTCATTATGGCAATCTTGCTTCTAAATCTATTCTCTTTCTCAAGAGAAATTGTTAAACTACCCAAAAAACTGTTCTGAATCTAAACCTGAATAAAACAAAGCAAAATTATGACACCTAAAGAACTTTTTGACCGTCAAATGGAATACCTGCAAGCTAAGGCAGTAGATCCTTTAATCGACAATAACTACAATGAGGATGCCGAACTTATTTCCTTAGTGGGTGATCCCTTTGTCGTTAAAGGCTCGGCTGCTCTCAAAACCCATTTCAGGAACTATCTAGCACAGACTGGAGATTTTCAGGAGATAGTGTTAACAAAAGTTGTCGAAACCGAAGACACTTTCGCCGTAGAAGCTCAAGTTACCTTGAACCAAAACGGTCAAATTATTCAGATCGGTGTTTATGATGCTTTCCATTTACAAAATGGCAAAATTGCTCGCCATTTTACCGGCATCAAATAAAATGTCTCACTATCTTTCTGTTATCAATTAGGAGTAAGCAAAAATTATGATTCTGATCACTGGTGCAACTGGAACTAACGGCAGCGAAATCATTAAACAATTGGTAGCACAGGGAGCTTCTGTGCGGGCTTTAGTGAGAAATCCCGCCAAAGCCGCTACCCTCGATCAACTTGGTGTAGAGGTTGTACAAGGAGATTTTAACGAGCTAGAAAGCTTAGTCAAAGCTCTTGATGGTGTAGAGAAAGCCCTAATGCTCCCGCCCATCGCTGAAAATGCAGTAGAATTACAACGTAATTTTATCGAAGCTGCTAAAAAGACGAAAACTCAGCATATTGTTAAGTTTTCTGGCATGGGTGCTTCTCCCGATGCACCGATTGCTCTAGGGCGTTCTCATGGCATAGCAGAAAAACTCTTAGAGGAATCTGGGATTGCCTATACCCATCTAAGGCCTACCGCTTTCATGCAGAATACTTTAGGACTGGCTCCCACAATTATTAGTGAAGGAGTATTCTACCAACCGGCTGGAGACGGCAAAATCAGTCATGTTGATGTACGGGATATTGCCGCCGTAGCCGTAAAAGTCCTTACTGAAGACGGTCACACTGGCAAAGCCTATGATATTACTGGGCCAGAAGCACTATCTTTTGATGAAGTTGCCGCAAAAATCGCGGCAGTGATTGGTAAACCCGTTAAATATGTCAATATTCCCGTCGAGAACTTTAAGCAAGCACTGCTCAATTGGGGACAACCCGAATGGTCAGCCAATGCGATAGCTGAACTTTATGAGCAAGTCTATCAGAAGGGATGGGCATCGTCTGTCACAGATACTATCGCTACTGTAGCTAAAAAACCCCCGACAACCTTCGCTCAATTTGTGCAAGATTATCGTCAAGTCTTTCTTGGCAGTTGAGAATAAAATCGGTTAAACCTTTGCAATAGTATTTGATCGGGGGTGATTTGATGGTAAACATTTCTGTGCAAGTTAATGGCAAAGAATATAGTGCCGACGTTGAGCCGCGGTTACTTCTAATCGACTTCCTCCGCGCTCATCTTGGCTTAACGGGAACAAAAAGCGATGGGGGATCAACATCGGGAATCTGCACGGTTTTGCTTAATGGGGTGTCGGTAAAAAGTTCCTATGTCCTAGCTGTTCAGGCCGATGGCGGTGAGGTGGTTACCCTAGAAGGTCTTGCCGGAGAGACAAAGCTAAATCCTCTACAAGAGGCATTCTGGGAAATGTACGCCGTACAGAGTGGCTTTTCTACCCCAGCACTACTACTGTCTTTAACCGATCTGCTACAGCGCAATTCCAATCCCAGTGAACCAGAAATTCGCGCTTGGCTTGATGGTGTTGTCTCAAGAGACACTGGCTACCAGAATGTCATCCGCGCCGTACAGTTGGCCGCTCAAAAACTGGCAGAGAATGCTCAAGTTAGCACCAGTTGACACCACCCCAATTTTGTACCACTTTCTTGAGGAGATGTTCCTATGATTGCTCTAGACAATCGATGCGACTTGTCCCAACGAGTCATTCTCGACCACTATAAGAAGCCTCGGCACAGAGGTCGAACCAATCTGGTACACCTGGAACAGCGAGGCCGTACTCCTTACTGTGGCGATACGATTGACCTAACAGTACAGATCGGTCAGACCGGCGACACAATTGAGGACATTCAGTTCGAAGGAGAGGGCTGCTCGATCGCTATGGCATCGGCGGATTTGATGGCCGATGTCCTCAGAGGGCAGAGTATAGCTGAAGCCTTGGAGACTGTGGATCGCTTCCTGGCCATGATGCAAGGACAGGCTGAGTTTCCTCAAAAATCCAAGAACTTGTCAAAGCTCAACGTCATGCAGGTGGTCAGTCACCCACTGCGGCTCAAATGCGCCAAGCTTGCTTGGTACACTCTTAAGGCAGCCCTAGAATCCTCTAAATGAATGTTACCACAAGACAAGACCCCCGCTCGCTCCTTGGCAAGCTTGGGGGCGGACTGAATAATAACAAACCATAACAAATATTCCTGAGGTAAAATGGCCAACAAGATATTGGGACAATCTATTAAGCGGCGAGAAGATCCAGAGTTGCTTACAGGGCAGGCGAAATTCGTCGACGACATCACCCTGCCTAATATGCTACACATGGCCATTCTTCACAGCACTCAAGCCCATGCCCTGATTAAGAAAATTGACACCAGTGCTGCTCAACAGATGCCGGGAGTAGTCAAGATAATTACGGGGGCTGATACTAGGGATCTCCTACCGCTGCCTTGTATTATGAATCCTGGGGGTGGGAAGTCAAAATTTCCCCCTCACCCCTATGGGGTACCGGGGGCGCAAACGTTACTAGCGATAGACAAGGTTCGCTATGTTGGGGAATTTGTTGCCGTGGTGGTAGCGCAAACTCGACAGCAAGCCTACGATGCTTTAGCCGGAATTTCAGTCGATTATGAGCCACTGCCGTTGGTTATCAATGGCGAGGAAGCCCTCAAGCCCGATGCTCCCCAAGTCCATGACACAGTCCCTGGCAATCTCAATCAGTACAACAGCTATGGGGACAAAGATGCCACCGCACAGGCAATCGCTAACGCCGAGGTGGTGATCGAGCAGAAGATTCACTTCCCAAGACTGATCCACAATCCGGGCGAACCTCGTGGTAGCATTGGTGATTACAACCCCCAAACGGGAGAATACACCCTCTGGACAAATACCCAAATTCCTCATGGGAATCGTTTCATGTTCTCTCAGTTTGTTATGGGAATTCCTTATAACAAACTGCGCGTGATTGCTCCCCACATCGGCGAGGGGTTTGGTTCTAAAGGCTATCTCTATCCCGATGCGGGTATTGTCCTGTTCTTGGCTAAGGAACTTGGCCGCCCCGTCAAATGGATTGACACGCGCCAGGGTTTAGCCCGCTCTACTGTTCATGGGCGCAATCAAATCCAGTACGCTACTATTGCCGGTAATCGAGATGGTAAGATTACCGCCCTTAAGGCTACTATCTACGCTAATCTAGGGGCTTATCCGGCTACCAATGGGCCGGGAAACCCGATCGCCCTAGCAGGCCGTAGTATCACAGGAGCTTATGCCATTGAGCATTGTTTCTCGGAAATCTACTGCGCTTTTACCAACACAGTCCCTGTTGGCTCATTCCGGGGGTCAGGCCGCGCCGAAGCAACCTTGCTAATCGAGCGCTTGGTTTACCTGTTCGCCAGGGAAATTGGCATGGATCTGGCGGAGGTAAAACGGAAAAATCTGGTCGCTCCCGACCAGTTTCCTTACGACAATGGTTTGGGCTGGATTTATGATTCGGGTAACTATCAAGGGGCCCTGGACAAGGCCCTGGAAATGATTGGCTACGAAAATATAGTTCAGCAAAAAGCAGCGGCGAAAAAACAGGGCAAACGCCTTGGGGTGGGGATTGCTTCTTATGTGGGAGTCTCTGGTGTCGGGCCTTCTCCTCTGATGCACTCTCAGATGGGAATGATTGGCAGTACCTGGGGCAGTGCACATTTAAGGGTTCATCCCCGGGGTGATGTTACTCTTATTGTCGGCAGTCAACCTCATGGCCAAGGTCAGGTGACTACTTTTTCTCAGATAGTGGCTGAGGTGCTTGGAGTTGATCTAGAGCGGATTGAGGTGCTGCACTCAGACACACGCGGTACTATTTATGCTCAAGGAAGTTATGGCTCGCGGACTTTTTCGGTAGAAGGGACAACTATCTATAAGGCAGCGCAAAAAATTCTGGATAAGGCTCGCTCTTATGCTGCTTATTTCTTTAAGGTGGCTGAGTCTGAGGTTGGTTTTGAGGAGGGTAAATTTTATGTTAAGAATGCTCCCAACCTGATGAGAGCTTTAGACGATGTTGCTCTAGACCTTTGGTATGCTTGGGATTTACCAGCAGGTATGGAGCCTGGTTTGGAGGTGATTGTTTTCTACGACCCGCCGAATTTTAATTATCCTTTCGGAACTCATGTTGCTTTGGTCGAAGTAGACGAGGAAACGGGTCAGGTGGGTGTGCTGCGTTATGTGGCTGTTGATGATTTTGGCCATGTGGGCAATCCTAAGATTGTTGAGGCACAAACTCATGGAAATATTTATTTGGGGATCAGTGAGGCTTTGTGTGAGGAGGCTATATACGATGATCAGGGACAAATTCTCACTGATGACTATACTACTTATGCGATCGCTAAGGCTTCTCGATTGCCACCTTTTGAAACTGAACGTACAGTTACCCCTAACCCCAATAGTCCCTTAGGGGCCAAAGGTTGCGGTGATGTGGCCAATTTACCCGGTCCACCTGCTCTAGTTAATGCGGTTTGTGATGCCCTGCGCGACCTGGGAGTTAATCACATTGATATTCCTCTAACACCGGAAAAGGTTTGGAGGGCAATCAGAAACTCCTAGCGGAAAGGTCAAGTTTTACTAAAATTTACTTTTTTTTCAGCCATGATTTCAGTTCAATTTGACTATGCTGCACCAGACAGTCTGGAAGCTGCGGTTAAACTCCTCAACGATGATCACAGTGCGGTGATTCTAGCTGGTAGTCACAGTTTGATTGCCGCCCTGAAGCAACCCTCCCTATCCCCCTCCCTACTCGTAGATCTGTTGAAGATTCCTGGTTTGCAGGGCATCAGACGTGAAGCTAATGGCGTTCTTGAAATTGGAGGTATGACTACATTAGACCAGGTGGCTGCCTCGAAGGAAGTCAAAGAAAATTTCCACGCCTTGGCTGAGGCTGCTCATAGTATTGGCGACGCTCAAATCCGTAACTGGGAGAGAATCGGCGATCTTTTCGCTTATCGTGACCTCGCCCGTGACTTGCCTGCTGTTGCCTTGGCACTGGAAGCAACTTTTCAGATTGTGGGTGTAAGTGGCAGCAAGACAATAGGAGTACAAGAATTAATCCCGCTTGCAGTCCAGGCAGAGTGGATGCCTCAAGAGATTATCTTATCGCTCAAATTTCCCCCCTGTACCCCTGAAACTGGCACTGCCTATCAATGCTTAAGACACCCAGCTAGTACCTATGCTATCTGTGGCATTGCCGCCTTGGTCGAGCCATCTGTCAATCAGGTTAGTGTCGGTAAATGCCGTGTGGCTGTGGCTGGTGCTTTGTCATATCCCATCCGCTTGTCCCAAGTCGAAGCGGCTATGGGGGGTAAAGCTCCCACATCGGAAAATATAGCGGCGGCGGCTAAACTGGCAGCAGAAAATGTGACCACAGCCTTGGCTACTAGAGAAGATTTAACCATCCTGTCTGATCTTTATGCCTCTGCTGAGTATCGTACTCACTTGATCGGTGTTCTGACCAAACGCGCTCTTATGTTGGCGGCGAAAAGGTCCAGTTTTGTAGCAAATATAGGCCACGGAGACAGTACGCTATGGTAAATCCTGGCACTATGGCTCTCGAGGGCTTACCACTACGGTTTATTCCGGGATTTTGGCTTTGCAATTGTCAAGCGTTAAGCATCAAGGGGAAAAATGAAAAACGTTCTGACCGACTTTGAACAATGGCTATCCCAAGGTAATGCTGTGGCCCTGGCGACAGTAGTTAACACTCAAGGCTCAACACCAAGAGAGATGGGAACTGTTATGGCGGTTAACGAGCTTGGTCTAGTTAGCGGTTCTCTCAGTGGCGGCTGTGTTGAGGCGGCGGTGATTGAGGAATCCCTCTCTGTTATCAGTGATGGACAGCCTCGGCTGTTAACTTATGGGGTGGCTGATGAACTGGGGCTAGAGGTAGGACTGACTTGTGGCGGTACGATTCAGATCTTCGTCGAGCGTTGGGAATTAACACCAATTTGGCCTTTTTTGCGTCAGATGGTAAGTTCTGAGCAGCCATTTGTTCTTTGCACTTTGGTAGAAGGTCATCCCCTTGGGGCTAAATTACTGATCGGCGATGGGGATCAAACCTTTGGTAGTCTTGAGAACGAACTACTCTCTGAGCAGGTGGCACTAGAGGCAAAGTTACTACTCGAACAGGGCAAAAGTGCCTTGCGCTGTTATAGCCTCAATGGACACAATAAAACAGAAGTGAAAATCTTCCTACACTGTTTTGCTTGTCCACCTCATTTGATGATTTTCGGAGCCGTTGACTTTGCCCGTTCCCTGTGTCAGTTGGCTAAACTTCTCGGCTATCGGGTGACCATTTGTGATGCCCGTCCGGCCCTAGCGACTCGCCAGCGTTTTCCTGAAGCAGATCGGATTGTGGTAGATTCTCCTAGCCAGTATCTCCAAAATACCCCCGTTGACTCGAATACAGCGATCGCAGTTTTAACTCATGAGCCGAAATTTGACGTACCCCTTTTAGTCCAAGCAGTACGCACTCCGGCAGTTTACATTGGCGCCATGGGCAGTCGTCAAACGACAGCCAGCCGCCTGGAAAAGCTAAAAGAGGCAGGATTAAATAACGCTGAAATAGCTCGGATTTGCGCTCCCATTGGGCTAGATATTGGGGCAGTGACCCCAGCAGAAACAGCCGTTTCAATTATGGCAGAAGTGATTGCCACTAAAAGTGGCAGAGCTGGAGGTAGGCTGTCCTCAACTCAGCAGCCAATTCATCCGAAAAGAGTAGAACAACCAGAGGAGGCTGTGCTAGTATGTCAGTAGCTATAGCTATCTTAGCAGCAGGAAGAGGCTCTCGCCTTGGCGGAGATATTCCTAAACCTTTAGTGACTTTGAAAGGGCGGTCGCTGCTCGACCATGCGCTAGTCGCGGCAGCAGCAAGCAAGTTGCATCCTGTCTTCGTGGTAGTAGGCTACCAACATGAGGCGATTGTTTCCACTCTGCCAGCCTCAGTTCAGCCTATCTATAATTATGATTGGGCTTCAGGGATAGGCTCTAGCTTGCGAGCAGCACTCCAGGCTGTTGCCAGCCATCCATCTATTGAAGCACTTTGTATCGGACTGGCAGATCAGCCTTTGATTGGGTCTCAGTCTTATCGCTGTCTTGCTTTAGCTCACGAGCGGGGGGCGACATTGGCTGTTGCTACTTATGAGGGCGCAAGGCGCAATCCTGTCCTTTTGTCCCGTTGTCTGTGGCAAGAGGCGATGAATTTGAAAGGTGATCGCGGTGCCAAGGTTTTAATGCAGGATTATCCGGTGGTTGAAGTTCCTTGCGAGGGTACGGGAATTCCTCAGGATATTGATACCCCTGAAGATTTTGCCAAAATGCGTCAATATTTTTCCAGCACAATCAGCAGGAGGAGTTAAACCACAGATGAGTCTAATAATTTTTTCTCAAGTTGCTCTAACGTGCCAAGACCAAGCTGCCACTGAAAGGTTCTACACCAAGAATTTTGGGTTTAAGCGAGCCAGAGTAGCGGTACTACCAGATGGTAGCCAGATTGTCTTTATCAAAATGGGGGATAGTGCCTTTTATTTTGAATTGTTTCAAGCCACAGAAGAATCCCCCATCCCCGCCGCTGTCAAGGATGGGTATCCGTTCCCAAGTGTCCGCCATTTGGCCTTTAAGGTGGATAACGTTGATGCTAAGTTGGCGGAGATGGGAGAAGATGCCAAAATCACCCTTGGCCCTGTGAATTTTGATGATTATATCCCTGGATGGCGCACAGTTTGGCTTGCCGATCCCGATGGTCGAATTGTGGAAATTAGTCAGGGATTTACAGATCAAGAAAATCCACCCCCTTTAAATAAGCAGTAATCGCTCAAGTGATTACAACAACGGATCAATAAATCAAGAACTGAAAACAAACAAAAAAACAGGAGCAATTCCCATGGCTAACGCCGTTGATTTTACCTTCTCAGACCTAATCGCTGGCTACATTACCAGCTATGATGAAACGACGGATTCCTTTGGTCTGAAAACTTCCGATGATCGCGAATATACCGTCTATCTGACCTCGAATACCTACTCGCAACTGATTCGCAATCTTGGACAAGCCTATCAGGATGCAACGGGGGCGATGCGAGACCTGATTAAATCTGGCCAACCCAAGCAACAAGGTCAGCGAGGGCGGTTTATTTTTGCTTATGGGATCTTTTATCCCCTCGATGACAATCATTATCGGTTTGAGGCCAAACAGATCAACTTTATTGGACGCTCCGATGACTATAGCAATGACTATGTCTTTGAACAACCAAACTGGTGGATCACTCAAATCAAGCAATTAGGAGACTTTTATCTCAAGTCTCAGTTTGGCACTCCTGACGGCAAGCTTAATATTGACTATTCCCTGTACCGCACTAATTTAGGGGTTACGGGAGAAAAACAAAAAAGTGGCCGACAAGAAACCGATACAATTTCCCGCCTCGTCTATGGTTTTGCCACGGCCTTTTTAATGACCGGGGACGATCGCTATCTGGAAGCCGCTAACAAGGGAACTGAATACCTGCGGGATCACCTGCGGTTTGAAGATAAAAATGCCGGTATTGTTTACTGGTATCATGCCGTCGATCTGCAACCAAATGGACGGGAGGATAAAGTCTTTGCCTCAGAGTTTTGGCAAGATTTTGATGCCATTCCTTGCTATGAGCAAATTTATGCCTTAGCAGGTCCTGTTCAGACTTACCGAGTCACGGGTGATCCGAAAATCCTCGCCGATGCTCAAGCGACGGTTAAGTTATTTAAGGATTACTTCCGAGATGCCAAACTAGGGGGCTACTATTCCCACATCGATCCCATTACCCTTAAGCCCTACGGCCAGATCTTAAAAGCGCACAACAATGAAGCCAAGAAAAATTGGAACTCTGTGGGCGACCACGCTCCCGCTTATTTAATTAACCTCTGGCTGGGAACTGGGAAAGAAGAATATGCGGAGTTTCTCGAGGAAACCTTCGATACTATAACCCAGCATTTTCAAGATTACCAGAACAGTCCCTTTGTGCAAGAAAAATTCAATGATGACTGGTCGCCAGATTACAGTAAGCAAGAGCAGCCCAACAAAGCCGTTGTTGGTCACAACCTCAAGATTGCTTGGAATTTAACCCGGATGTACGGACTAAAAAACAAGCAAGAATATAAAGACTTTGCTAACAAGATTGGCAACACCATTGCTCAAGTCGGCTCTGACCGTCAACGGGGCGGTTGGTACGATATGCAGGATCGGCAAGAAAAAGCGGGCAATTTCTATAAATATTTCTGGCACGATCGCAAAGCCTGGTGGCAAATGGAACAGGGCATTTTAGCCTATTACATTTTGTCGGGAGTCTATCGGGAAAATGCCGAATTTTTACGCTATGCCCGGGAAGGAACAGCCTTCTATAATGCCTACTTCCTCGATCACGAGGCGGGAGGAGTCTATTTCAATGTCTTGGCCAATGGCATCCCCTATCTGCTGGGAACAGAATGGGGCAAAGGCAGCCACTCCATGTCCGGCTATCACTCCTTTGAATTGTGCTATCTAGCCGCCGTCTATACCAATTTGCTGCTGTTCAAAGAGCCGATGGATTTCTACTTCAAGCCCGTCCCCGGCGGCTTCCCCGATCGCATTCTGCGGGTGGCTCCCGATATCCTACCTCCAGACAGTATTTATATTAAACAAGTCTGGATTGAGGGGGTGCGCTATGATGACTTTGATGCCAAAGCATTGACTGTCAAGCTTCCGAGCAACTACGACAACAAGAAAATTCGGGTGCTGATCTATCCGACGGGTATTAGTTTTGAAGCGGCTCTGTTAGACTTCAGCGAGGGCGTTGCCAAAGTGGATTTAACCGGAGAAATCGATCAAGGAGACTCGTGGGCAATCGGCGAACTGGAACAAGAGTTTAACCGCCTAGAAATCCAACAGGCACAAAAAGTAGTTCTCGTCGCCTCAAGTTTGACATCCATCTCTGACGAAGCCCTGCGCTACTTAACTTATTACATTCGTCGGCGTACTCGTGAAACAGGCGGCAGCTTTACCCTCTCTGTCGAGGGAGCTAACGACCAAGTGAAAAGGGCTTTCCTAAACGCTAATGTCGTTGAGCCGGACCAAATCTCTTAGGCTTTGAAAAAGATTAGCTCGAGGTTGAAAAGCATGAATTACGCTCGACTCTTATTGGGATGGCATCCTCACTCAAATAACAGAGGGAAATTTTCCTCCCCCAAGCATTGGCTCTTAGTAGCACTGTTATCCCTGGTGTTAAGTTTTGCCATCCCCTCTCTCATCGAACCGGCTCTAGCAGTGGGAGCTAACAACCTGGGAGCGACTTTCGACGCAACCCAAAATAATGTCACCTTTCGCGTCTATTCTAATGCCGCCACCCACCTGGAAGTGTGGCTCTACGACCAGAATTTGGGCGCAGCAGAAAAATTTAAACTTCCTTTAACCCAAGATAGCAGTAGCAAAATTTGGTCTGTTAGCGTACCCGTCTCAACTCTGAAAGCCAAGGGGATAAAAGATACCATCTACTACGGCTATCGCGCTTGGGGGCCGAATTGGACTTACGATCCCTCTTGGACTCAAGGATCGACCGTTGGGTTTGTGCGGGATGTGGACGGTCAAGGAAACCGCTTTAACCCGAATAAACTCCTCTTAGATCCTTATGCAGTGGAGGTAAGCCATGATCGCCTAATTCCCACCGCCCCCGGGCAGACCAATGGGGGGATTTATGTCTCAGGTCCAGAATACCGCGCCTTTGACACGGGAAGCCAAGCACCGAAAGGGATCGTCCTGCCGCTCGCTCAAGCTGACATCGGGAATAAACCGACTCGTCCCTTCAAAGATGAGATTATCTATGAAGTTCATCTGCGGGGGTTAACGGAAAACGATCCGGACATTCCCGAAAACCTGCGGGGAACTTATGCCGGAGCGGCACTCAAGGCCAAATATCTCAAAGATTTAGGGGTGACAGCCGTGGAATTTCTGCCCCTGCAATCGATGCAAAATGACACCAACGATGCGATCGCTTCTACGGCTGGAGATAATTACTGGGGATATGACCCCTATAACTACTTTGCCGCGGATCGCCGCTATGCTGCCGATAAAACTCCGGGGGGGCCGACCCAAGAATTTCAGCAGATGACTAAAGCCTTCCACGAACAGGGACTGAAAGTCTATGTGGATGTAGTCTATAACCATACAGGGGAAGAAGGCGTGGATTCAACGGGAAATATTTCCCCCATTTTCACGATGCGAGGTTTAGACAACCCCACCTATTACGAACTCAGCAACGACGTGCGTTACTACTACAGTGATAACGGGGTCGGGCCGAATTTGAACACGGGCAATCCTGTGGTGCGGGATTTGATTATTGATTCCCTGGCCTACTGGAAAGATACTCTGGGAGTAGATGGATTCCGATTTGACCTCGCGCCGGTGATTGGCAATGACTGCCAGCGGGGGTGTTTTCAATTTAACAAATTCAACCCGGAAAATGCCCTCAATCGGATGGTTAAGGAATTGCCGGTACGTCCTGCCAATGGGGGAGATGGGGCGGACTTGATTGCAGAACCTTGGGCCGTCACCAACTACCAGATGGGGAACTTCCCTAGTGGTTGGGCAGAATGGAATGATAAGTTCCGCGATAGTTTCCGTAAAGCCCAAAACCGCTTAGGAGTTGAAAACGTTCCCCCTAACGAATTGGCAACCCGTTTCGCTGGATCGAGGGATCTATTTCAGGATGATGGTCGTCAGCCTTGGCATTCGGTAAACTTTATCGTCGCCCATGATGGGTTTACCTTGCGGGATGTCTATAACTGTAACCAGAAAACCAACAGCCAACTGACTTGGGATAAGGGACCATCTGACGGAGGAACAGATAATAATTTGTCCTGGGATCAGGGAGGAGAGCCGTCACTTCAGCGACAAGCCACTCGCACTGCCCTCGCCCTTGAGATGCTTTCGGCAGGCGTCCCAATGATGACGGGAGGAGATGAGATGTATCGTACCCAGTACTGCAATAACAATATGTACAACGTCGATTCTGCCGCCAATTGGCTCAACTATGACAATATCAAGGAGTATCCCCATTTCTTCAACTACAGTCAGAAGTTACTGGCTTTTCGCAATGCCCATGCCGCTTTACGTCCCGCCGATTTCTTTAAAGGTACAGATAATAATGGCAATGGCTTAAAAGACCTTACTTGGTTGCGAAGTGATGGAAATGAACCGGATAGCAATTATTTCTCGGATCCGAACCAACATTTTCTGGCCTATCGTTTGGATGGCTCGGAATTGGGAGACGGCGTACAATCTATTTATGTCGCCTACAATAGTTGGTCGGGAAATATCCAGGCAACACTCCCCCCTAATCTTCCGGGTAAGCAATGGTATCGAGTCGCCGATACCGCCGGCTTTATGGAAAGTCAGGACAATTTTAATGCTCCTGGTTCGGAAGAATTACTGACAGGTTCAACCTATGATGTCAATGGGCGTTCCCTACTTTTATTAATTGAGAAGTAGGAGCATTCTATCGACATTGAGTGGCTAGGTCTTGTCGGTAAAATACTTGACAGTGGCCTAGCCCACTCTGCTAAATGTGAATCAACCCTTAGCCAGAAAATAGCTGTGAATAAACCTTTAGCTGGAAAAAAAGTCGCTGTCCTTCTCGAGACAGAGTATATTGCAGCCGAGATTGAGTATTATCAAAGGGAGTTCTCGCAGCTGGGGGCAGAAGTTGAGCTACTGTCCTATTTATGGGGAGCAAAAAGCAGACAGTTAGTTTGTGATATCGATAGTCCAGAGCGTCCGGTTAAAGATATTCATACTCTAGTAGTAGATGTTGATGTCGCAGATCGGGAGGCGAATAATTACGATATTGTGGTTATGGCGGCAAATTATTGCAGTGTGAGATTGCGAGAAATTCCGCCAATGGGCAGTTTAGGAAGTCCGGATTTACTTGCTACTCCCCCAGCAGTGGATTTTTTTGCCAAGGCCATGTTAAATAAAAAAATCGTCAAAGGCGCTTTGTGTCATGCTTTATGGATTTTAACTCCTATTCCAGCCTTATTAAAGGGACGTAAGGTTATTTGTCATACGGTGGTTTTGGCAGATGTTCATAATGCCGGGGCGATTTTTGTTCCGGCTCCCGAAAAAGTTGTCATTGATGATGATTTAATAACTGGACGCTCTTTTGCTGATGTAGAAGCTTATTTTCAGGCGCTCGTACAAACAGCCATCAAGAAAGATACTAACTGCAATTTGATTAAATAAATCTTCAACCACCGAGGGGGTGTGATTCCTGAAACATTTAATCTAGGCATCCTGCCTGTTGTCAACATTTATTGAGGCAATAATCATGTTAGATCAAACTCAGTCATGGCCAACACAAATCACGGGAAAAAGGATCGCTATTATTGTTTTAGCTTTCCTCTTTAGTTGCGGAATTTTAGTTGCTTATCCCTCTCAGGTATTAGCTGATAAAAACGTTAATACAGTTAATGTAGAACAATTGCTGAAGCTGTTACCCAATGGTGAGCGCTGGAAGAAACACATGACGGAAGAGCTGCTACCTTTCTGGGAAATGGAGACAGCTTTAGGTCAACCGCTGGGGAATTTTCCGACTTATCGCTGTAATGATGGTTCCTTATACAACTCTCAGTCACCTTGTCCAGAATTAAAATATGCCGCACCTGGTATTGTTTGGGTTGAGCCGGATTATCGAGACTATGTCCGCGCCAAATCTCGACAAGTTTATGCCTATGGAGTAGCTTTCCATGTAACTGGTGATGAGACTTATTTAAACTATGCTCGAGCCGGAGCCGATTATCTGCGAAAATATGCTTTAGATCGGCAAAATGGGGGAGCTTATAGCTATTGGCATGAACCCGAACATTTACCCGGACCAGAAAAACTACAAAGAACCAGTCAAGATTTAGCTTATGCTCTGAGTGGGATGGGATTTTACTATTATCTCACCCGCGATGCTGCTGTTTTAAAGGACATCATCCAGGTTAAAAACTACATTTTTGACACCTATTACGAGCCGACTCTGGATCTGATTAATTGGGTCAAAGAACCTTCTCCGGATGGAGATCAAGCCAACCAAAAAGAATTAGTCTCCCAACTGGATCAAATTTATGGTTATATGTTGTGGTTAACCCCGACATTAGCTGAACCAGATCAAACTCAATGGAAGCAAGATCTGAATCATTTAGCCCACATTATCATCAATCAGTTTTATAGTCCTCAACAAAATCTGTTTTGGGGTGCTGTTACCAATAGTAACATCAAACATTTAGGGACACCGCATACAGATTTTGGCCATTCCGTTAAAACTATGTGGTTAATTTATCAAATCGGTAAGCTAACCGATGATTTAGAATTAACCTTGTTTGGGGAGAATCATGCCGCAGAAATTCTGGAAACAGCTTACTTGAAAAAAACTGGCTCTTGGGCCAGGGGGTTTGATGAAAATGGCAAAATAGATCCAGATAAAGAATGGTGGAGTTTAGCAGAATTGGATCAGGTGAGTGCAACTTTAGGGTTAGTCGATCCAAGCTATGCAGTTTACTTGCCGAAAACCTATAACTATTGGTTTAATTATATGGTCGATCCCAAAAATAAGGAAATCTGGCACATGGTAAGTGCTAAGACGAATAAACCTTATCCTTGTCTGGCCACTCAACCATTAAAGGAGTCTAAATGTTTTCCGAAACAGCATTCTTGGAAAAATGCCCTCCATTCATTTGAACACGCTTTAGTAGGATATATCACCATGCAGCAAATTCATAATCAACCCGTCCAGCTTTATTATGCCTTTAAAGAGAAACCAGAGGATAAATTTATCTATCCTTATTTTTATGAGGGCAAGGTTAGCCAGATCATTAATCACTCAACTCAAGACAATTCTAGTTCTATCCAAGAAGTAATCTTCACCGATATCCGTTGAAAATTCCTAAAATCATGGAGCAAAAATAATGACTAATTCCCTCTCTATAGGGTTGAAAACGTTACTCACTGTCATCATGGCCTTTTTTGTCGTGTTTGTTAACCCAGTGAGGGCCGATGTGATCTATCATGCCTTTAATGTTCCTTTTCGGGAGATTGAAAGGGAACTTCCTGAACTTAAAGGAGATGGCTTTACCTACATTCAAATTTCACCCCCTCAATTGAGTAACCCTTCCCCTGAATGGTGGGGCAGATATCAACCGATTGATTTTACTGTGATTGATAGTCCTTTAGGCAATGAAAATGAGCTAAAAGAACTTATTGACACGGCCCATCAACAGGGAGAAAAAATTATTGTCGATGTGGTGCTTAATCACATGGCCAACTATGAAAATTATCCCAATACCCTGCAATATCCACGCTTTTCTCCTCAAGATTTTCACGGCAGGGCTTGCATTCAAAACTATGATGATTCCTATCAAGCTACTCACGGATGGTTAGGACTAGACTGTGCTAGTGGTCAAGGGGGACTGCCTGATTTAAACACTGAATCTTCCTATGTCCGTCAAGAGGCGAAAAATTACATTAATAAGCTTTTAGACCTTGGTGCTGATGGGTTCCGTTTTGATGCGCTTAAACATATTGAACCGGGCTTTTTCCAAGAAGTGCTTGCGGGAGTAGCCGCTGATGTCTATCTCTATGGGGAAATTGTCGAAGATAGTCCAAGAATGGCTTTTTCCTATACTTCTATTCACGATCTTGATGTTACGGATTACCCCCTATTAAATACTCTTAAAAGGGCTTTTAGTCTGGGGGGTGATTTGCGTATTCTCAAAGATCCCAGAAGTGGAAATGGAGCTTTACCCGGTCCCAATGCTGTCACCTTTGCTAAAACCCATGATACCGTTCCGGGCAGCCTGCTTTATGGGGGTTATGGATTAGATTCAAGGGATAGTATCTTAGCTAATGCTTTCGTGCTTTCCCGTGCCGATGGATTACCTTTAATTTATGGGGAGGATGCTTCAGATCCCATTGTTAAAGCGGGGGTGGCATTCCATGAGCAAATGATGGGACAACCTCAGTCTTTCCCGAATGGTAATGAGATTGCCACAGGGGGAGATAGCCCAAATTTACTCTTTATTGAAAGAGGCGATTTAGGTATTGCCATGATCAATAAATCTGGCAATCCATTTGATGTTGCCGATGCTAGAATGCCTGGTTTAGACGTAGGTTGCTATCAAGAACTGCACTACAATTTCCCCATGTCTGTCAGTGTTGGTGGGGATGGACAGAAACAGATAACTCGCTGGGGTAATAACGAAAGAGGGGGCATTTCAATTCAACCTAGAGATGCCATGTTTTTTGTCAAAACTTCCGATAACATCTGTGTTCGATGATGCTAATGGGAGTTCTCTACTTTAAATCATGGAGAAAAAATGATGACTAATTCACTCTCTGTAGGGCTGAAAACATTGCTAACCATTATCATGGCCTTTTTTGTGGTGTTTGTTAACCCAGTTAAGGCTGATGTGAGCAATCAGGTTTTTTCTACTCCAATTGTCAATCAAAAAACCGAGGGAATGGCGATTCCGGTGCTGTGTAACCCGGACATTTCTCAATGTCCCGCCAGTGCCCAGTTACTGGGAACGGTTAACAACAACCGAGGACACTGGAATCCCTTTTTACCGGAAAACAACATGATTGAAGACGGCCCGCTCTATTACAAGGAATTAGAACTCAAGGCGAATGGAGGCCGCCACGGTAACGGAATCTATGCTTTCCGTTTTGTTACTAATCAAAACTTGCAACAGACCTTCAAGGCCGATCACAACCGAACGGATAGTACAGGTAAACCTAAATTGGTTGCAGGAGAACTCGCTCACCAAGCCCAGAATATTATCATCAAAGTTGACCGTGACGATGTTTATAAAATTAGCTTTAACCCTTCAAACTTAACCTTTGATGTCACGCCTCATCCCACTTACCTAACAAAAATTGAATCGGTACAACTAAATGGATTTGTCTGGGATGACGAAGATATGTTCCAGAAATTTGATGAAACCCGTGCCAACCACGAAATCACAAAAAACGGGGATTGGTGGGAGAAAACAATCCCCCTCAAGGCGAATGGGGGCATTGATTTTAGAGCCGATGGAGTCTATCAATTTTTATTCTCTGCCAACCACAACGAGGACTGGGGATTTGGTGCTTATAATAACGGCAAAAATACCCTCACCGGAGGAACCGGCTTTGGCAGCAGCGGGGGACAGAGCAATCACTCCGCAATCACGATTCAAGTTTTTGAAGATGGTAATTACACCATTCAGATGAATCCCCTGGAATATAAGTTTCAAGTCAAAGCTCCTCAGGGGGTAAGACCTGTTAAAATCTGGAACGAGGTAAACTCTTTGCAATTACTCGGCACCTTTTATTCTGATGTTCAATTCGATCCCACTAAGGCAGAACACAATATGGAACCTGTTGGTGACAAGATTTGGACGAAAACTTTGCAATTACAACCGGGTATTTACGGAGCAAATTTTGCCATTTCTGGAGAGCTTTTTTTGGATACAATGTCTCTCGGTGCTTGGCTGGAATCTGATCACCCTAACAAACTGATTGGTCGCGGTTGGCATGGCAAGCCTAACGAGCCTAATATTTTCTTTGAAGTCAAGGAAACTGGAGCCTACCAATTCACCTACGACGGCACTCAAGATCGGTTCTCAATTGAATCCTTAGGCAATGTCTCTTTGCAACCGCTGGCCGTGATTAAAACCTTACAGTTAGTGGGGAATTTCGCCGAACCACTGCAAGCTTGGGAACCGACCAGTACCGCCAACAATATGCAACAAATTAGCCCTCACATCTTTAGCAAAGATGTCCAACTGGAAGCCAATCGCAAGTATGAGTATAAGTACAATGCCAATAATTGGGGTTGGCTCTGGGTATTTGCCGATTACGAATTGGATGGCTACGGACGGGACTTTCTGGGAAGAAACCCCGATCCCGCTCATTCCCGAATTGAAGACTTGAAAATGTACGGACAGCTTACCACTCACGGCAATCCTCCCCCTCTGCAATTTATTCCTACAGCCAGTGGTTGGTACACATTTACCGTCAACTTGGAAACGGGGGCCTACTCGGTGCAACCCAGTAAAAAATAAAATTAGGTTTGTAGTTGGGCTTTAGTCCTCACTAGATAAGGGACTTGCGTATTAATAAATTACCATCTAGACTAGAGAAGCAACTTGTTACTCCCACTCTCAACTATGGTAACTGAACTGACTGAAAAAATCAAATCAAGCTTGAAAGATGCGGCAAAAAAGCTGACAGGTTTTAAGAAAAGGGCTTTTATGGCGCAAGTAACTATAGACTATTTTAACTCTTCGCCGCGCCGGGACGAAACAGAATTGGGATGGTCTAGGCAGGCAATAGCAACGGGATTGAAAGAGCTAGAAACTGGGATTATTTGTGTTGATAATTATCGTGCTAGGGGGAGAAAAAAAACGGAGGAACTGCTACCAAACTTAGAGGCAGACATCAAAAGTTTAGTGGAGATGTACTCGCAAGCAGACCCTAAACTTCAATCAACTTTTGCTTTGACAAAAATTAGTGCCAGAGCCGTAAGAGAGGCATTAAAAGAAGAAAAAGGCTATCGAGATGAACAATTGCCTTCTCGTCAAACCATTGGAGATATTTTGAATCGAATGGGCTATAGTTTCAAAAAAACACAAAAAATAAAACCGCTCAAAAAAATCCCAGAAACCGAGGCAATTTTTGCTAACGTAGCTCAAGCCAATCAAGCCGCTGACAAACATCCTAAATCTTTGAGAATTTCCTTGGATAGCAAAGCTAAAGTAGACCTCTTGCATATTTTTTTTATGGTATGATATAAGGTTTTGCTTTTTTCTCAATTCTTAGATTGAAGTGGAAAAAAGAATAAAATGTGATCTTAGGTCAGGAAATCATCTATACTTTTGCTATATTTATTAGCAAAAATATGGATTATCAAAACTTATCAGCTGAACAGTTCAAACGCCGTTTCGGTGTGTATAAACAAACATATAGAAAGATGGTAGAATCAGTAAAAAGTGTTGAAGCCGACTCTAATTCACCATCTAAAAGGGGACCGAAACCTAAACTATCTATAGAAGAACAAGTTTTAGTAACGTTAGAATATTGGCGAGAATATAGAACATATTTTCACATTGGTACAAGCTGGGAACTATCAGAATCAACTATAGGTCGGATTGTAAATAAGACGGAAAAAATGCTTTTACAATCGGGAAACTTCCGTTTAAAAGGAAAAAAAGCTTTACTCAATCAAGCAGAGATACCGGTCGTAACGGTAATGGATGTAACGGAAACTCCCATTGAACGCCCCCAAAAGAAACAGAAAGATTTTTTGGGGGGTAAAAGAGGTTATCATACTTTAAAATCCCAATTAGTAGCTGATCAAAATACCGAGGAAATTATCTGTGTCTTTTGTGGGAAAGGTAGAGGTCATGATTTTAGTTTATTTAAAAAAAGTCGAGTTCGTTTTCATCCTTTAACTACCAGCATAGAAGACAGTGGTTATCAGGGAATAGCTGCATACCATAGTAATAGTTATACACCGAAAAAGAAACCGAAAAATAGAAAATTAACAGAGTTAGAAAAAGAGTATAACAAGGCTTTAGCCAAAGAAAGGATTATCATTGAACCTATAAATAGGAAACTCAAAATCTTTAAAATCTTATCCTGTAAATATCGGAATCGTCGTCGAAGATATAGTTTAAGAGTTAACTTGTTGGCGGCTATTTATAACTGTGAGTTAGGGATAGGTATAGCAGCTTCTTAAAAGTTGCCTAAAGATTAATCAAGTCAAGGAGAATTTATTCTCAATTATAAAAATTGAGATAGTTTGTGCCGCTTAAATAAAGAGGTTTTGATAACCAAATTAAAGCATATCTAAAGAGTTTTGAGTTAAAAGTTAAACTTCAAGTTTTCATTCAGGACTAATGTACTGGTTAACTAATTTTCCCAAAAAAATTAGTTAACCCATCATTATAACATATAATTAATTTGCAAGAGTTCTAGTTAAGATAGGAAATTTGTCTCGTCAGGGTAAAGCCCGCTATCTCGATCCATTAAAAGCGGATGATCATGATAGTGAATGGAGGGCTGTTTTAGTCCCTTTAGGAATTCTAGATATGAGGGGAGAACGCCTGTCTATTTATTTCGGTCAATCGGCTGAAACCTCAGATTTTGTAGCAGATTGTTTAGAGTTGTGGTGGCAAGAAAATCAAGCAATCTATCCAGGGTTAGAAGAATTAGTCATTGATTTAGACCCCAGGAGCCGTCACTCGCAGCAACCGCACCCAATTTATCAAAAGAATGGTAGACTTTGCCCGAAAAACGCAGTGGCAAATACGGCTCATCTACTACCCGCAAATGCCATAGTAAATATAATCCCATTGAACGGTGTTGGGCCGTCTTAGAGAACTATTGGAATGGGGCAATTTTAGGTTCAATTGATGCGGCTCTTAATTGGGCTTCTAACATGACTTGGAAGGGCATAAAGCCTCTAGTAAATTTGGTAGAAGGAACTTATGAAAAAGGGGTGAAGGTTTTGGCTAAAGAATTAGAACAATTGCAACCTTTCTGGCAGCGTTCTGAAACTTTGCCCAAATGGGATGTGACGGTTCTGCCCTCCTAGCTGGCATCTTATTTTTACGCAAGTCCCCTATCTATTTCTGTAATGGTTAATTCCTTAAAAGGGGTCTCTAGTCGCAGATATGGACAAGCTGGCTATCCTAAACCAGAGGGGAAAGATGCTCTTTGGTCGCCTAGTTATTTTGTCTCTTCTGTAGGGGGTGCGCCACTGGAAGTTCTTAAGTGTTATATCAAAGATCAAGAAAAGCCGTCGTGAAACGACGGGGTTTTAAACCCAAATTTTTGATAAGGATTAGGGGATAGAGGAAGTGGGAAGTATTTTCAGTGAACAGTGAACAGTAATCAGTAATCAGTCAACTGAAAACTCACATCTGATAACTAATAACTGATTCAAGGCTGCCGACCGCCGACCGCCGACCGCCCCTTGATGGCTAACGGCTAAAAATAATCTTCTCGATGGCATCTAGGGCGGTTTCTAGGTCATCGTTGACGATTTGATCGGGGAATTCCCCGCTGGCGGCCAATTCTTCTCGGGCGCGTTCCAGACGACGGGCGATCGCAGTTTCGGCATCTTTGCCCCGGCCGCGCAAACGACGTTCTAATTCCTCGAAACTGGGGGGTAGGATAAAGATTCTCCTCGCTTCGGGGAAGCTTTGACAGACCTGTCTGGCTCCCTCTAATTCGATTTCTAGAATTACGGTCTGGCCTGTTGCTAATTGAGCGGCGATCGCTGATTGGGGTGTCCCATAATAATTGCCCGCGTATTCGGCCGATTCTAGAAATTCTCCGGCTGCCATTTTCTCCTCGAAACTGGGACGGTCGAGAAAATAGTAGTCTTCCCCCTCAATTTCACCCGGTCGAGGTGGACGCGTAGTAGCGGATACGGACAGGTAGAGGTTAGGGAAACGAGTTAGTAAATGCCGGACTAGCGTACCCTTGCCCACACCGCTAGGGCCGGTAATGACGATTAATTGACCGGGTTGCATGGGGTTAATAACTTAGTTGCTACTATTAACAGGGGCTTCTTTGTTGACCACGAAACGGTGAGCCACGGTTTCCGGTTGAATGGCCGACAGCACCACATGACTAGAATCGGTGATGATCACCGCACGAGTCCGTCTTCCGTATGTAGCATCGATTAAACAGCCTTTATCCCGAGCATCACTGATGATGCGTTTGATAGGAGCCGATTCTGGGCTAACGATGGCGATAACCCGATTAGCGGAAACAATATTACCGAAGCCAATGTTGATCAGTTGTATATCCATAAGTTAACAAAGCTGTAGTCCTTTGTACAAAAGAGTGTGGAGGTATGATTACAATGTTATCGAGAAAGATTTAGCCTTACAACGCTAAAAATAACATTCTTAATCACATTTTAGTATTTTTTCAGGTTTTTTGCGATTTTAATTAAATTTGTTTACACGGGTCTCTATCTTAAGGAGTAAATAGTCCAAAAGTCGGGAAAATTAGGGAATTAGGGGGTGTGGGGTGTGGGGTGATGGGGTGATGGGGGGGTGGGGTGATGGGAGAACAAATAAAAATAATCTCCTGACTCCTGACGACCGGCTACTGACTCCTGATCACTGATCACTGTTAAGAATGTCCCCAGCAATGGCATGATAATTATGGTAACTAATAAGTATTCTCTATCCTTGGTGGGTGCGTCAGACTATGGGTTTTGCTGATCTATCGATCGCTGATATTGCGGCAGAGTACGATCTGGCCGATGAATCTGTGTTGTCACTTTGCGACCAATTAGGCATCTCCTATAAAGATCGGCAGACTAATCTCGCCCTAGAAGATGCTAAAGCAATTATCTCACTGATTTTATCCCAACGCTCAGGAGTAACCGCCTCGAAAACGGAAACGTCCCCTTGACTTTATTCCCCACTGCGATCTTCTCGGTGTCCGTGATCACTTAGAATCGATCGACACCCTCCCAGAGGAGAAAATTTTTTAGTCACCTTAAAATTCCCTTTCTTGGAACAATTGCGAGTAGGAGAACAATGATCAAACGTTTGATTGTGGCAGCGATCGCTGTAGTCTTTTTTGTATTACAATTCAATCTTAACGGCGCTAGTGCCTTAGAACTCAATGAAAAAACCCTCACCATCACCCTCAATGACGCAGGGGAATCGGTGACTTTGACTTCTGAACAAGCGACGGAAGGACAGAAACTTTTTGTCGCCAATTGTACTAAGTGTCACCTGCAAGGTAAAACCAAAACTAATAATAACGTCAGTTTGGGTCTGGGTGATCTGGCAAAAGCGGAACCTCCCAGAGATAATCTGTTAGCATTGATTGATTATCTAGAACATCCCACCAGTTACGATGGTGAAGATGATCTAAGCGAATTTCATCCCAATGTTAGCCGTCCCGATATCTTCCCAGAATTACGCAATCTGACCGAAGATGATGTGTATAACGTCGCCGCTTATATGTTGGTTGCTCCCCGTCTAGACGAGCGCTGGGGTGGTACAATTTACTTCTAAATTGCCCTCCATATATCCCTCGATCCCTCTAGATTTCTAGGGGGATTTTTGATTAGACAGCAAATAGTTGTAAAAATTCTTTGAGTTCATTTAATACCTCATGCTCAAAGTTCCAAATGTCTTTTTTGGTTAAAGCATGGGATAAATTACAATATTTCTTAGGATCTCTTTTTTCATTCTGTGATGGTGTATCTTCCCTGATATAGTTTTGAATCCACAATTTATCAATTTTTTTACGATTTATATCAATATTTTTTTGTGCAAGACAGAATCGCCAAGCTTCTACACAATCAGCATGGGGAGAATCTTGGGTTTTAATTTCTCTCAACACTGTCTCTAGTTCCCCCTGTTCATTAACATGAAGAAAATGACAACCTATTTGAGTATTCGTAGAAGCATTTATAGCGTTTCCTAAGCTAGTGAGGTACACCTGTTTTTCTTCCCCTTTGCCTTTTGCCTCTTGCCTTTTGCCTAAAACCCATAACTTTTGTACCTCAGCAGACTGAAAAACGCTATAATTGAAATAGCTTTTGGGTATCATCTATCCTGACTGCTTCTCTAAAAACTCTTTGAATACATTGACTAACCACAGCAAGTCTTTCTTGTCTGGTTTGTTCGTCTAAATCTAAAACAATACCTATCTTTTGAATATCATCTTTGAGCAGGGTGTTATTAAGTCGTTTCAGTCGTTGTTCAAGGCTACGATAATTTTCTCGTTCTATTCCGTCTAGAATATAAAATTCAACAATAGTTATCGTTAAATGATTCGATTCATTAATATGCTCAATAATAGCTCGTAAAAAAGCCGCATCATCTTGACTTTCAACAATTATTACATTAGCCACGATTCTACTCACCTCTGATTCGATCATTATGCTTGAGAGCGTAATCTAAGATATCTAATTCACTTTTAATACCGATAATTTTATCAGTTCTGGGACTCCTTGCTAGTTCAAAATAGGCCCCCTGTTCTGGATAATATTCTAACCCCACATCGGCAAAAGCTTGGATCATCTCTAAACTATGGGTTGTGGCAAAAATTTGGCTATCTAGTTCGATAGCTAATCGGAATAAAGTTTTCCAAAGGTCTCGGTAAGCAGTATAGTGAAGACCATTTTCTATTTCATCGACAAAAATAATTTTTTTAGGATTGAGTAGCAGAGTAATAATTATCTCTATCAGACGATTAATAGCTTCACCAAACAGAGATATGGGTAAGCGTTTTGTCTCTTTTCTTTTCAGATATAAATTTGGTTCGCCCAGAAAAAAACTTTCTATTTTTTTAATAGAAGGATCGAGAATTTGTAGAGCTTTTAGCACTTCTTCTTCCTGTTCATTAAAAACTATTTTGGTATAAGACTCGCTCAATTCTTCCAAAGATTTATTGACAGATGCGGCAATGATTACTGGTTGATCATCACCCGCATCAGGTAAAGCGAGTATTCCCTCAGAACTAGCAATTAAAAAATAGTTCAGTTGACTATCTTTTGAGTCATTCTCAGGGTCAAAACTTGTGTGAATATTTAAGATAGAAATAACTGATTTATTTTTAGCGATAAAATCATAGAATTTTTGCCAATCTTCAGAGATGCCTAGAACACTATCTTTAAGAGAACCAGAAATCGATATTTTTACCAATTTATCCCCTTGATTAGATTGGGAGCCTTTTAACTCAATAATATTTTCTCTATCAAGATTAAATAATAAATTATCCCAGGCATTTTTGGGAACAGCCTGAACAACTGCTAAAGATTCCTTGCGAATAGCTTCTCTGACTTCATGAATAGTATTTGGATAGGGATAACTATACAAAAATATTGCCTCCAATAGGGCAGTTTTCCCTGAATTGTTTTTACCACCAATTAAATTAACTCGCTCAAAACCTTCAATTTTGGTATGCTCAAAACATCTAAAATTACTAATTTCAATATCCTTAATCATGTTGACCTCCGGGCTGAATAAGCATAAACTTAGGGGTAGGAATGACCCTGGTAAGATGGGGATTTTTTTCCTTAATTCTAGACGAGAATCGCCTCCAACTCTCAAAACGGTGACTATCCCCGACGGAAACTGCCGCCCTAAGAGATAATAGAGAGAGGGATTTATTTACATTTCTTCATCATGGCTAGAGACTTACGAGGATTTATTAAGCTTTTAGAAGATCGTGGCCAATTACGCCGCATTAGTGCATCGGTCTCTGCCGATTTAGAAATTGCCGAGATCGCTAATCGGATGCTACAGGTGGGGGGACCAGCCCTACTGTTTGAAAACGTGCAAGGGGCCGAGTTTCCCGTCGCTATTAACCTGATGGGAACGGTAGAACGCATCTGTTGGGCGATGAACCTGAATAAACCCGAAGAATTGGAAGATTTAGGCAAAAAACTCGCCCTCTTGCAACAACCGAAACCGCCGAAAAAACTCTCCCAAGCGATCGATTTTGGTAAAGTGTTGTTTGATGTCCTGAAAGCGAAACCCAACCGTAACTTTTTCCCTGCCTGTCAACAGGTGATTTTAGAAGGGGATGAGGTAGATTTAAAGAAAATTCCGATGATTCGCCCCTATCGGGGGGATGCAGGCCAGATTATCACCCTAGGGCTAGTAATTACTAAAGATTGCGAAACGGGAACCCCTAACGTCGGTGTCTATCGCTTACAGCTACAGTCTCACAATACAATGACCGTCCACTGGTTATCCGTGCGCGGTGGGGCGCGTCACCTGCGAAAAGCGGCGCAAATGGGCAAAAAATTAGAAATAGCCATCGCTTTAGGGGTCGATCCTCTGATTATCATGGCCGCCGCCACTCCTATCCCCGTAGATCTCTCAGAATGGCTGTTTGCGGGATTGTACGGCGGTTCTGGGGTACAGTTAGCCAAATGTAAAACCCTCGATTTGGAAGTGCCGGCCGACGCGGAAATCGTCCTGGAAGGAACAATTACTCCCGGAGAGGTATTGCCAGATGGACCTTTTGGTGATCACATGGGTTACTATGGCGGTGTGGAAGATTCACCCCTGATTCATTTCCACTGCATGACCCATCGTCGCGACCCCATTTATTTAACCACTTTTAGCGGTCGTCCTCCCAAGGAAGAAGCGATGATGGCGATCGCTCTTAATCGTATTTATACGCCGATTTTACGGCAACAGGTGTCGGAAATCAGGGATTTTTTCCTACCCATGGAAGCTTTAAGCTATAAAGCGGCGATTATCTCCATTGATAAAGCCTATCCAGGGCAAGCGCGGCGAGCGGCCTTAGCTTTTTGGAGTGCCTTACCCCAGTTCACCTATACTAAATTTGTCATCGTCGTCGATAAGGAGATTAATATTCGCGACCCCCGGCAAGTGGTTTGGGCAATTAGTTCTAAAGTGGATCCAGTTCGCGATGTGTTTATTCTCCCAGAAACCCCCTTTGATAGCCTCGATTTTGCCAGCGAAAAGGTCGGTTTGGGGGGGAGAATGGGAATTGATGCCACCACTAAAATGTATCCCGAAACTGACCACGAATGGGGGGAACCTTTGGAGTCGGATCCGGCCATGGCGGTCAAGGTTTCCCAACGCTGGTCAGAATACGGTTTAATCGATATTAATTTACAAGAAGTAGATGCCAATAAGTTTGGCTACGAAATGTAGATTTAACTGACTAAATAGGGTTTGCGGCAAAAAGTTTGTTGGTGGGGGCAGGGTGTGGCCCCCCCAACCCCCCCGACATCGGGGGGGTTGGGTGTAGGGTGTGGGGTTTTACCGATTTTGAGGTAGTCAGTTACCTAATTTTCAGGGAAAAAGCACCTGAATTTTCCCCCCGATCACTCCAATGGTCGGCACTTTTTGAGGGAAAAAAAGTCTAAAAGCCTTATCCAACAAGGTTTTTAGATTTATTCAGCAAGCCCTAAATAGTCAATAGCTTATCTTGTCCCTAAATCTCAAAAAAATCGGGCTAGAAATATCTTCTAACCCGATATTAGTGATTAATTTCTCGACTTAGTAAGCGTCCTGTAGTTCGTAGAATTCGGGAGAAACGTAATCTTTGCGTAGAGGCCAACCGACCCAATCTTCCGGCATTAAAATCCGTTTCAGGTGGGGATGTCCTTCATAAATAATGCCGAACATATCATAACTTTCTCGTTCTTGCCAGTCAGCTGCTTTCCAAATCCAGTAAACCGAGGCAACCCGGGGATTATCTCTGGGAAGAAAGACTTTTAAGCGCACTTCCACGGGACTATCGACATTATCGGTTACTTTGACCAGATGATAGAAACTAACTAATTCTTTACCCGGTCCCAAATCGTAAGCGCCCTGACATTGGAGATAATTAAAGCCATAAGCGAATAAAGCAGTGGCCAGAGGAATTAAAAATTCTGCTTCTACTTTAATCAATTCCACACCACTATGGTCAGCTTCTAAAGCTTGATGATCAAAACCATTTTCGCTTAACCAAATCGAAGTGGGGCCAGCTTGCACAATAGCTGTCGTTTCTTCAGTCATTTAGATTTCTTCCTTTTGTTTCGTGGTCAAAAGAGCGGGGGGAACAGGCATCCCGGTGGCTTCTAGTAACTCTTTCGGAGGGGCTTGACGGGTGGCCGATTGCAGATATTTACCCGTAAGAATCGGTTCCGTAGCCTGCATTTTATGGGTGGTGCTGTAATAACGATTGGTTTGCTGGAGGACAGTCCCGCGTTCTTGAATAGATTCGTTAGCGACTTTTTTCCGCAGTTTAATAATCGCGTCGATAATCGCTTCCGGACGGGGGGGACAACCGGGTATATAGACATCCACGGGGATAAGTTTATCTACCCCTCTAACTGCGGTGGTGGAGTCGCTGCTGAACATTCCCCCCGTAATCGTACAGGCACCCATGGCGATAACGTATTTAGGTTCCGGCATTTCTTCATACAGACGCACCAAAGCGGGGGCCATTTTCATGGTGATTGTACCGGCAGTGATGATTAAATCGGCTTGCCGGGGACTAGAACGGGGAACTAAACCAAAGCGATCGAAATCGAAACGGGAACCAATCAAGGCTGCGAACTCGATAAAACAGCAAGCTGTACCGTATAGCATCGGCCAAAGACTTGACAAACGCGCCCAGTTATACAGGTCATCAACGGTAGTAAGGATGACATTTTCCGATAAATCCTGGGTAACTTTCGTGCGTTCGATGGGATTAAGGATTTTTTCGCTTTGTTGTTCGATAATTTGCTTAAATTCGCTGGTAGGGTTGGGACTCATCGGGTTATCCTCTTATGAAAAGTCAAAAATAAGGAAAATTATGGCCGTTATGACCATTCTAAGGCTCCTTTCCGCCAAGCATAGACGAGAGCAACCACAAGGATAGCAATAAAGATCAGTGCTTCTACAAAAGCTAATAGGCCCAATTGATTGAAAGCTACTGCCCAAGGGTAGAGAAAGACGGTTTCCACGTCAAAAACCACGAAAACGAGGGCAAACATATAATAACGAATGTTAAACTGAATCCAAGCACCGCCGATCGGTTCCATCCCCGATTCATAAGTGGTGCGTCTTTCCGGACCACCACCACTAGGCCGCAGGACTTTGGAGGCAGTTAGGGATAGGATTGGTACTAAACTGCAAGCGAGCAGAAATCCTAGAAAATACTCGTAACCTTTGAGGACAAACACTGGGTTTTTTTTCTCCTTATTCGCTATCGACAGGGGAAGTTGTCGGCATCTCTATGGCTACTTATTATAGAGGCTTTAGCCACCCGTCTCCTTCTCAAAAGCAGCATTGAAGATGTTTATGCTTCGCTTCTGTCTGTGCTTTGCTCTTGCTCTGACGGGGTGACAAAGAAGCCTAAAATCCTGATGAGAAGCGAAGTGTAGCTAAATATTTACTGGACTCTGGAAATATTACCCGCTTTAATCCAACCTTCGCGACCATCGGACAGACGTACGCGCTGCCATTGGCCATCGCTGCTGGTTCCCACCACGCTGACTTTAGTATTATAATCCAGACCGCCGAGACGAGTCGATTGACTGGTAGGTTCAGCCCTTAGACTTAAACCGCTTTGCCATGTCACCCGCGCTTGATAACCCTCGGATGTGGTTTCTTTTTTTGTTGCCCCGGGACTGGGTTTCGGGGCAGCTTTTGGCGCTGGGGCACTGGGAGACTCTTTCACCGCAGCTTGGGATTGTTCTTGGACGGGAGTATTAGGGATGGGAGAAGGTTTGACGGCGGTTTTTTCCTCCTTAGTTTCCTCTTTTTTCTCCTCGGTAAAGACGGGTTTAGGAGGATTAGAATTCATGCCAGAGAGAAGCATATAGGCGACAGCAGTAGCCCCACCGACCAAAATCGCCACTCCCATGACAAAACCGAGCATAAATTGCAATAAACCAGATAAACGCTTCATATTGGTGCTAAATTAACTGTTAGGATTGACATTAAAACGATCATCGCGAGAGGCTAAACGAGCTTTACCGGACTTAGCCCAATCCTGTAGAAATTGAATCTGTTCTTGGGCAGTGCGGGCTAGGGGTATAATCTGACTAGCGGCCTCAAGCACATCATCGGTGCTAAAGTCGCGATTTTGACTAAACCCGATGTGCATCGCTTCCACGATGGTTTGTTCGATTTCTGCCCCCGAAAAATCGGGAGTTTCGTAGGCTAATCGCTTTATATCATAACTTTTCAGATTATGGGGCCGGACTTTCCCCAAATGAACGCTAAAAATCTCCTCGCGGGACTTTTGGCTAGGTAGTCCGACAAAAAATATCTCATCGAAGCGTCCTTTTCGCAACATTTCTGGGGGCAAAGATTGGATGTTATTAGCTGTAGCGACGACAAAAACCGGCGATTGTTTCTCGGCTAACCAAGTGATAAAAGTCCCGAAAACCCGCCCGGTGGTTCCCCCGTCGCCTTTTCCATCCACTCCGGCGAAAGCTTTATCGATTTCGTCTATCCACAGCACACAGGGGGCTAAAGCTTCGGCGAGATTAATCATCTGACGGGTGCGCGATTCCGATTCTCCCACCAATCCGCCAAATAAACGCCCCACGTCTAGACGCAGTAGGGGTAAGTGCCAATGATGGGAAATAGCTTTCGCTGTCAGGGATTTACCCGTCCCTTGAATTCCCACCAATAGTAAACCCCGGGGATTGGGTAAACCGTAGGCGCGGGCGCGTTCACTAAAGGCACCACCGCGACGAATCAGCCAATCTTTGAGATTATCTAGGCCGCCGATGTCAGAAATCTGCTCTGTGGCGGGATAAAAGTCCAATATCTGGGTTTGACGAATTGATTGGCGTTTTTCTGCCAAAATTAATTCCACGTCCTCTGGCTCAATTTTGCCGTGACTGGCTAAACATTTGGCTAAAACCCGACGAATTCTCTCTAGGGATAATCCTTGGGCAGAAAGCACTAATTCATCGAGGAGTGGTTCTTTGACGGGTTGTCCGGTGGCAGCGATTAATCGCTGGATTTCCTGTTTAATTTCTTCGCCACTGGGGAGGGGAAAATCGACGACGGTGATTACTTCGGTTAGATCCGAGGGGATAGACAGTTCGGGAGCGACGATAATTAGGTTTTTGGGCTGAGATTTCAGAGAACGGGCGAGATTTCGCAATTTTCTGGCGATGGAAATATCTTCTAAAAAGCGCTGGAAATCGCGTAAAATTATGATCGCGGCGATGTTAGGCGGCAGCTTTTCGACGAATTCAAGAGCTTGGAGGGGATTACGCCGAGCAAAGTTCTCATTATTGGGATTATCTTGATAACCATCCACAAAATCCCAGACATAGACAGCACGGTTATGGCTCTGTTTGGCAATATCGGCGATCGCTTTTTCGAGACGTTCCTCTTCTAGGGTGGTAACATAGATGAGAGGATAGCGGGCCCGCAGCAGTAATTCAAATTCTTCACCAAAGCTCATAGCTATTCGTCTATAGTTTTTGCTATTTATATCGTCATCAGAAAATATAGCAGTTAGCCGTCCCTTGAATATTTTAGTACAAATGCTCGGACTTGTGTTCTAAATGTTCCACAAGTGCTTCGCCATCGTTCCGCTTATCTTAATGAGACCCCTGTTTAATTCTATTTTTTTACCCTTAAGTATTTCTACTTATTTCTAAAGTTAGATGCTCCCGTGTTTTCTTAAATGTATGGTAGAGGAATCTTGCCTTAGTCGCAATTAACCTTCTGTTAACTAAATTAACATCGTGTTAATTAGATTAAGCTTTAGCTAATTAAGTTAGCCTACCGGGAGTAACAAAAGTTAGTCACTGGTTCACAGCTTCTATACCGTCAATTAATTTCAGCCTTTCTCACAACCATTCCCTAGGGGGGTTAAATTCATGTTTAAACTAGCTTCAGACTTTTTATCTTTAGATTTTCTCCGCCGACAAAATCAGAAAAATAAGCCAGAAAGTCAATTTAACTCTTTGCCAATTTCTCAAATCACAAAAGATGGTAAAGTTTTAGCGATAATTCTCCGACGAGAGTTTAACCAAGAGGGGATTCATTTTCTAACTCCCGATGATTTTTCCCAACAGTTGGCCTATATGAGACACCCGACGGGAAAAAGTATTATGCCCCACGTTCATAACAAAGTACAACGGGAAGTATTTTTTACCCAGGAAGTCTTAATTATCAAAAGAGGAAAACTGCGGGTAGATTTCTATGATGACGACCAACAATATCTAGAAAGTCATATCTTGAGAGATGGGGATGTGGTTTTATTGGTACAAGGTGGTCATGGTTTCCAAGTCTTAGAAGAAGTAGAAATGATTGAAGTAAAACAAGGTCCCTACGTTGGTAATCAGGATAAAACTCGCTTTACAGGAATTGAGGAAACCGTGGTTAAAATGGCGGGAGCAGAGATGGCATGAGTAGCTTTATTCCCGTCAATGAGCCACTACTTGCGGGCAAGGAAAAACAGTATCTTAACGAATGTATTGATAGCGGTTGGATTTCTTCGGAAGGTCCCTTCGTTCAGAAGTTTGAAGAAAATTTTGCCCTCGCTGTTGGGCGAAAGTATGCCGTTTCCGTGTGCAATGGTTCTATGGCCTTAGAAGCGGCCATCGTCGCTTTAGGAATTGGTTCGGGGGATGAAGTGATTCTCCCCACTTTTACCATCATTTCCTGCGGGGCTGCCATTGTCAAAGCCGGGGCGATTCCCGTGGTGGTGGACTGCGAAGCGCAGACTTGGAACATGGATATCGGACAGATAGAGGCAAAAATCACGCCCCGCACTAAAGCGATAATGGTGGTTCATATCTACGGATTACCGGTGGCAATGACTCCAGTTTTAGAATTAGCTCAAAAATACGGTTTAAAAATTATTGAAGATGCGGCGGAAATGCACGGTCAAACCTATCAAGGTAAACCCTGTGGCAGTTTCGGTGATATCAGCATCTTTAGTTTCTATTCCAACAAACATATTACCACTGGGGAAGGGGGCATGATTGTCACCAACCAAGAGGATATTTTTGAGCGTTGTCGTTCCCTGAGAAATTTATATTTTCAGCCCCAACGACGTTTTATTCACGAAGAACTGGGCTGGAATCTGAGGATGACTAATCTGCAAGCGGCAGTGGGTTTAGCACAATTAGAACAGCTAGAAACTTTTGTCCAGCGCAAGAGAAAAATGGGCAGACGCTACAGGGAATTATTGCAAAATATCCCCTGTCTAGAATTGCCCCTACCTCAAACTGATTATGCCGAAAATATTTATTGGGTTTATGGTATTGTTCTCAAAGATGAGGTTAACTTTGATGCTATGGAAGCGATGAAACGCCTCAAAGAACATCAGATTGGTACGCGTCCTTTTTTCTGGTGTATGCACGAACAACCGGTATTTCACAAAATGGGATTATTGCAAAATGTTGCCTGTCCCGTGGCTGAAAGACTGGCGCGCAGAGGTTTTTATCTGCCTAGCGGTTTAGCTCTCACGGACGAGCAAATTGAGCGAGTAGCCCAAGCAGTTCAGCAAGTTTTTGCTGAGGCTGGGTAGGGATGAAAAATTGATGAAAAATTTTTTGAATAAAAACCGACTTTTATGATAATTGGCACAGAATTTTTATCTTGGGTAGTAATTGCCGCTGGTTGCTTTTATTCCCTATATCTATGTATTTCAGTTCCCAAGGATGTTTTTTTTAATGGCGATGGGGCGCTGAAAGCTTTACTAGCTCGTCAGTTAAGTAATGGTCTATGGCGATTTGACTTAGTTGAGCGCGCAGAAGCTTGGGTTACTCGTCTTTGGCAAGAGGGTTTATACACTTATCGCCCCCCTTTTGTTTACTACTTAAATCAACGTTATTATATCTCTTTTCCTTTTCCATTCTCTTTGCTAACTTCCCTTTTTTATAAACTTTGGGGTTATCGTGGGTTTTACTTGATTCCCCTCCTATCAATTTGGGTATTGTGGCTCAGTTTTTCAAGAGCAATTCCCGCTTTTTCCCTAGACAGTTGGGGGAGTCTTTTGGGATTAGTTATTTTGATTTTTGCTTCTCCCTTAACTCTATACAGTGCCATATATTGTGAACATACCCTCGCTGTTACTTTAGGATTTTTGGGAATTGTTATCGCTTTTTTTCTACCCGATACAGCTAATAGTGGCTGGCTGCCCAATTTATTAGGCGGATTTCTAGTGGGTTTATCAGTATGGTTCCGCTCCGAATGTCTGGCCCTAGTGGCAACTTTAACTTTATTAGTTTTCTTGGGTTTAACTCCAGAACAAACCTCAATTTTTGCTTGGTATTCAACCGAGAAAAATCTTAATTTTTCTGAATTTCTGCTAACTAATCGAATAGCTTTTAGTTTTGTGCTAGGCATGATTGTTAGTGTGTTTTTACTGTGGTTGTGCAATAAGTTAATTTATAATCGTTTTCTAGGAGTTCACGCTCTGTTAGTCCTTGAGGAGTTTTCTTGGAAAAAACGTATTCAAGAAGCCCTGACCAGTTTTTATCAGTTGAATAGCTCTTTTTTGGTGCATTTTCCTATCTGTATAATTCCCTTAGCTTACCTGCTCACTTGGAGCGGTCAAAAATTGAATTTTGCCAAGGATATTCCCGTAACTTTAATTAGTGTCACGGCGATTATCATCTTGGCTGTTCTCGTCAATCTTCGCCGGCAAGGAATGCTCAAAACCAAGGCGTTAGTCAAGAGCAATATAATTTACTTCCTGATACTTTTAGCCAGTTGTTATCTATTTGACATCGCCAATATATTTCTAGATAAACAAATGCTTTTTGTCTATGCTCTCTATTTTATCTACACAGTAGGGGTGTCTTGTTTGGTCGATATTGCCCCGGGAGAAGTCATGGTGGGAGGGAAACAATGGGGACCGAGATATTTATTGCCTCTTATCCCCTTTGTTACCTTATTAACGCTGGAACAAGTAAAAATTATAGGAGCGAACCAAGAAGTTTTTGTAGCCAAGGGAAGTTGGGTTTTACTGTTAATCTTAATGGCAATAGGTGTCTATAAAAACATTTATCAAGGTGGACAATTTTTCTATAAAACCCATCAGGGGATAGCGCCAGCCATCAAAAGCATAGAAGAGGATACTAATTCTATTGTTGCCTTTTCTCATCAATATGCGGCACAAGTTTTGGGTTTTGGTTTGGAGAAACAAAAAACTTTCTTCCGTGTGGAAGATAATCAAGCCATGGTTAAACTATGCCAAGAATTAGTCGGTCAAGGATTATCTAGTTTTCCCTACGTTTGCTATCCCTACTCCCCTTGTAAACTCTTAGAATCCCCACCAGAAAAACTGGAATTTAGCCAAGATGGACAAAAGTTTCAAATTGGCATAAATCGCTCTGGAATCATTGGTAAATATCCTTTCTATGAAATAGTTATATCTGCTACTCAGACAGGTTTACTAGACCAAAAATCTGAGGATAAGCCAACAATTACTCCAGCTGCTAATGATTTAGTCTGTACGATTTTACCCACTTATAACGAGCGAGATAACATTAGTCAATTAATTGAACGTTTACTAGCTAGTGTTCCTAGTCCTTATTTAGTGCTAGTGGTGGATGATAATTCTCCCGATGAAACTTGGCAGATAGTAGAAGATTTAGCCAAACAATACCCCACTCCTCCTCAAGATTCGCAATTCCAATCGGGGGTAATTTTGTGTCGCAGAATCAATGAGAAAGGGTTAACTTCGGCTCTACAGAGAGGTATTGACGACGCAATTAATCTGTATGGGGCTAAAATTATTACTTGGATGGATTGTGATTTATCTATGCCTCCAGAAGATGTGCCGCAATTAATCACACCGATTCGAGCTAAAAAAGCTGATATGTCCGTAGGTTCTCGTTGGATTCCGGGGGGTGATGATGTTGCCCACGGACTGATGGCCCGGATGTTAAGCTGGATTATTAATCGCATGGCCATCGTGATGCTAGGCAATCAAGTTCACGACTATACCAGTGGTTTTATTGCCGTTCGTTCTCAGGTTTTAGAAAAAATTCGCTTAAAGGGAGATTATGGAGAATACTGCATTGATTTATTAACCCGTGCCAATCGTTTAGGTTATAAGTTAGTGGAAGTTCCTTATCTTTGCGTTCCCCGCATTTATGGTGAGAGTAAAACTGGAATTAATCTCTGGGATTATTTGTCAAAAGGACGGAAATATGTGGCAACTATTTGGCAATTATGGCAAGAAAGATGAGACAATTATCTCTTTTTTTAACTAGAATTAGTGATTCTCTTGATTCAACTCTAGGAGCTAAACTTATGAAGAAAATGTTTACTTTTTGGCCTTGGTTAGCTACCGTTGGGGTGGCCTGGTCTTTGGGTTTTTTTTATAACGTATACTACGGTGGTGAATTAAAGTGGCTCCTACAAATGTACGAACAAAAAGTATCTTTTGCCAAGCAGATAGATGCACCGAGACGAATAATTTTTGCGGGGGGGTCGGGAGTACAATATAGTATTAACTCTCAATTCCTCGAACAGGAGCTAAAAATCCCAGTTTTTAACTTTGGTTTACAGGGAGATTTGGGATTAAATGTCATTTGCCCAATTATTTTAGAACAGGTACGTCCGGGGGATATAGTGGTTCTCATTCCTGAGTATTTAATGTTACTGGACGATGATGGTATTGGTTATGGTGATGGTTTATTTGGTTCGGTTCCCTTTGGTGTTGCTATTGGAAAACCGGGTTTAGGAAATATACCCTTAGAACAATTAGTTTCCGAGACTTGGTTAATGGGAGTTCCTAGTTTACGCGCTATAGTAAAAACTGCTGTTGATGTTATACAAACAGGAAAAGCTAGGGGTTATTTATCAGATCCAATCACAGAAAAAGGAGATCCTACCGTAGTCAAAAAGCATACACGTAAATGGCGGGGCAGAACATTTAAGCAACCTGTTTCTCAACACTCCCTCAAACGCATCGCCCAATTTCAAGAGGAGTTAAAAGCTAAAGGTGCTGATTTAGTAGTTTCTCTCTCTTGGGTTTATGCTAAGACCGATGAAACTACCGTCAAAAATGTTAAAAAAACTATTGAAGAATTGTCTAATATAGTGCCTTTAATCTACAATCCAAAAACTCTTAATCTGCAAACAGATTTTAGTTTATTTGCCGATACCCATGAGCATTTATTACCAGAAGCAAAAATAAGACGCTCTAGGGAACTGGTGCAGCAACTACGTCCTATAATTCAGGGAAAAACTACTCAAAATCATCGAATTATTTCTATTCTCAATCGATAATTTAGAATTAGATAGAACCCTTGTACTAGCAAGAGCTTTGGTGGAGATAGCAGGGAATTGATTTAACCGGCAAAATTACCGTAATTTTTCCCGAATTTATTCAATTTTAATTTTGGCAATTGTTCTTCCTTCAATAAAGGTTCTTTTCCTCTCCGATGTTCCTGACTCTTTTTTTTGAGATTTTTAACTCCTTCTTATCCTGATTGATTAGATATTTTGAGAATTTTAAAACTATATTGATAATCTAATCCCACAGCTACTGCCGCATTTTTTATTGTCTATTCTAACGATATTTGACCCAACAAGTGCCATCTTCTTGTTGCCACCGAATCTTGATTTGCTCTGTATCTATCTTTCATTTGCTCTGAACTTAGATGTGCGGCTAAGTAGGATTTTTTGGGCATTTTATCTCCTCGTCCTTACTCTTCTTATGACACTAAATCCGGTTATTAAAGACTGATGATTTATTCCTCCTGTTGCCTCTTGTCTTTTGCCTGTCCTAATAAGTAGCCTATACTCAACGGATTTAGTACGATAACAGGATTTGCTATTACCCCTCGCTCAAATTTGTGCTAATATGGAAGGTAATATCGAGGATTTAATTTCTTTGTCTCTTAGTGCTAGTCATGGAAAAAACCTTGATAATTACTACAAAAAGTCATGAAGATAAGCTGAAAGATTCTTCGTGTATAATTATTATGTATGAATAATGTTATTGACCATGATCGTTTATTTAAGGAATTAATTGCGACTTTTTTTGTTGAATTTATTCAGTTGTTTTTTCCTGAGGTTATTAATTATTTAGAGCCTAATCAGATCACATTTTTAGACAAAGAAGTCTTTACCGCTGACTGACGGACACAAGTGGGTCAAAACCTGACAAGACAAGGGTTGCCAAAAAGAAAAATATCTGGGTAGATAGGGAAAAAGCAAGAATCCCTACAAGATGAAAACCGAGAACAGAATCTTCTCCCAAGTTTATTCCTATCTAGAACAAGGAAGCCGATTTGTGGATAAAAGACATTTAACCGTCCTCAGTTGGATGGTGACAGCCCTACTCAGTAGTCAAAGTCTCAATCAAGCCAGATGGGAACCCTTTGTACAAAGCAGAGCCGAACAAGCCAATAGTTATCAGAGACGGTGGAATCGCTTTTGCCAGAATGGAAGAGTAGCGGTGGAAAAGATATACATCCCCTTAATATTGAAAGCCATCGAGACTTGGAAGGAGAAGGGGGAAAGACTGTATCTAGCAATAGATACCACTCTGTTGTGGAATCAATACTGCTTTGTCTATCTAGCGGTGGTCTGCGGGGGGAGAGCCGTCCCCTTGATGTGGATGGGATTAGAACATGGTAGTGCCAGCCTAGCTTTTGAGAAATACGAACCCTTGTTGGACAGAGCCAAAGGCTATCTTCAGGGCTTTGAGAATGTCATGCTGTTAGCCGACCGAGGCTTTGCCAATCAGCAATTAATTCAATGGCTCAGGAAAAATACTTGGCATTGGTGTCTTCGCTTACCTTGCGATACCCTCATTTACGGTGTTCGCCGTCGGGGTTTTGGCTATGAGGTCAGAGAACTCTATCCTCCCAAACGGCAAGCCTGCTTTTATCGCAACGTTCAAGTCTGGCAGGAGGCTAGAATCACTGCTCATCTTGCTTTAGCCTCTGTTCCAGGGGTTAAGGATAATTGGGCAATTCTGAGCCATGAACCTCCTACCCTTGACACCTTCTGGCAGTATGGTCTTCGTTTTCCCATTGAACATCTCTTTCTCGACAGTAAATCGGGCGTTTTTGACTGGGAACATTCTCTTGTTCGCTCTGCTGCTTGTTTAGAACGTCTCTATCTCATTGTTGCCATTTCTATTCTCTTTGCTACTTTAACTGGCATGGCGGTTCAACAATCTGGCTCTCGCCGTCAGGTTGATGCTCATTTTCGGCGTGGTTTGAGTTATTTGAAAATTGGTTTACGTTGGCTGGCGGGAGTTGTTCATAAGGCGCGTCCCTTCTTGCGACTTGACCACTTATTTTCTGTTGACCCTTTTCCCTGTTTTGCTTCTCGCAAAGCTCGTCAGGATTATTATGGCAAAATTACCTTTTCTTTTATTCAGGAGTTTGAGGCTTTCACATAACAGTACTTGTCTTTGTATTGAAAAATGTGTCCGTCAGTCAGGTCTTTACCGATGTCACGGAAGGAGAAAAGTATGAAAGTGATTTAGTCGCCCAAGTGCAATTTCGAGGATAATCATCATTTTTCTTAATTCATCTAGAAGCACAGTCTAGCTCTCAACCGGAATTTAATCGGCGAATGTTTACTTATTTCGCTCGTCTGCATCAAAAATTTGCCTTACCAGTTTATCCCATTGTCATATTCTCCTATGAGCGTCCGCAAAAAGAAGCAATTCGTCAATACAAAATTGAGTTTCCTGACTTAAAAGTGTTAGAATTTAACTATCAAGTTGTCCAGTTAAATCGCTTGCATTGGCGAGATTTTCTCAATCAAGCTAATCCCGTCGCCGCCGCTTTGATGGCCAAGATGAAAATTGCTGCTCGCGATAGAGCAAAAGTTAAGGCACAATGTCTAAGATTATTGGTAACATTAAGATTAGATGCTGCTAGAATGCAATTGATTTCAGGCTTTGTCGATACCTATCTCAATCTCAACTCGTCCGAGGAGATAGAATTTCAACAGGAGATTAGCACATTTATTCAACCCGAACAGGAGGGAGTTATGCAGATTACCACCAGTTGGATGCGCCGCGGTTTAGAACAGGGTTTAGAACAGGGTTTAGAACAGGGTTTAGAACGGGGTTTAGCAAGAGAAAGAAATCTAATTGTCCGTCTGATTAAACGTAAGTTAGGAGATATTGATGTGGATATAGAGAGTCGGATTATTACCTTGAATATTGATGATCTGGAACGAGCGGGGGAAGCTTTATTGGATTTTTCGACATGGGAGGATTTAACTAATTGGTTAAATGCTTTAGACGCTTAGTATTTTTCTCTTAAACTTCACAGAAGGCTAGGTATGGGTATGAGTATAAGCTTTGAAAATGCTATCCAACAAACTCAAGATTTACTAAGTCAAATTGAGTTTTTAGATGCCAATGTAATCACTCAGAAATTTACTGAGTTAGTCTCGACAGAAAATGGAGCTAGGGGATTTTTTGTTACTTACTTAACCAGCGATTTATCCTATACGAAATATCCTAGTTTAGAAGTAATCACTGCTTTAAAAACTTCCCCGATATTGGTCAATGAATTATTAGTCAAAAATCTAGCTATGTCCACGGCAATGGTCATCTATCATCGCGGTCAAGGAGACGAAGAAAACGCCCAAGGTTCTGAGAAAGTCCAAGAAAAAACCTGTCAACTAATTAAACAGTTATTATCGCCGTCCTTAGGGGAAAAATTACAACAATTAGCCACCAGTTTAAACACAGGACAAGGAGAATATCAAGCCTTTCTAGAGCGCTGGGGATATGACGATTGCCAACGTCAGGCGATCGCAGAAATCATTCAACCTTTTCTCCACTAACTAGCTGATTTTTGGCCAAAGCCTTAGCCTGAAATAGGGACTGTTCAGCCCGATCAATTAACTCTTTTACCTCTTGTTTGGTGCTAAAATGGCCTAGTTTCAGCAAATCCCCAGCAAAGGCCTTAACCTGGGGGAGTTTTGGCATAGCTGGAACAAAATCAAGGCATTTAACCACTGTACTGGTATTTCCTAGTCAACTTTGGGCAGGAAAATCCCAAGCCGATGATGGGATTTGAACCCACGACCAATTGATTACGAATCAACTACTCTACCACTGAGCTACATCGGCACATTGCCAATTCCCGATTATATCACGGACAATAGATACACAGCTAGAAAAATTTTTTTATGAGCAAATCCCCTCGACTCGATCCCCAAAAATACGCCCGCTTGAAAGCGGAGGCGGCCAATCCCTACCGAGGACTGCGGCAGTTTATCTATCTCGGTTTAGGTGCTTCTGGTTTTATTGGTGCGGTGGTTTTTCTGGCCCAATTAGCGGCAGCAAGGGACGTAGCCACCGCCTTACCCAATTTTGCCCTACAAATCGGGGTGGTGGCCCTGATGATTTGGTTATTTCGTCGGGAAAAAAAAGCTGGCGGTTGAGGTAGTAGCGGCTGATAGCCAAAACGGTCTCTTTCCCCAGAGAATAAAAGTTAACATTAACTCCAATATTTCTGTGTTATGATCGGAGGGAGAGTCAAGATTGGTGTTCAAGTTCGTTTTCAGTATTAATTCGGTAAGTCTTTTACTTTAGTATTGTTCGGCTTCTCCCTGAATTTTGTGTCTCCACACCGTTTCGAGTATTGATCGAGGATTCAAGTATTATGTCTATTTTTGTTGGTAATCTCTCTTACGAGATTTCCCAAGAAGATCTGGTCGATGTCTTTGCAGAGTACGGCAAGGTTAAGAGGGTTCATATTCCCGTTGACAAAGAGACACAGCGCAAACGCGGTTTCGCCTTCGTGGAAATGGAAAGTAAAGCCCAGGAAGCCGCCGCAATTGAGGCACTAGATGGTGCTGACTGGATGGGGCGATCAATTAAAGTTAACGAAGCCCGCGAGCGTGAAGAGCGCGCACCCTTCAATGGTGGTGGTGGTGACAGAAAAAAACGCTATTAAGCTTTTTTTGTGAATAATTGTGGGAGGGTGGACAGGGTTCACCCTTTTTTTGTCCATAAGCTAAGACGCATCTTAACCGCCTATCCTTAGATTAGCCCACCCCCCCTTGCCTCTTGCAAGAGTGCCTCATCTCAACAAGCAATTTAAATGTGCGGGCAGCTTAATTACGATCGCCGTTTCGCTCAAAACCAATAGAAATCTAAATGTCTGAGTCTCTCTAAAAGGTAACAAGTAAACTATAAAGGATATCGTCATCAGGTATGATCGGCGATCAACTCCCGAATATATGGACAACAAAAACCGATGGAGACAACCTATATAGCTGATGGGCGCGAAGCGCTTCAATGCCCCACTTTAATTGAAGATGATCGCACGGGCATGAGTCCCGAAACCCTAAAACGGGCTTTTCTGGACAATCTGTTTTATTTGCAAGGGGTTAACCGCACTAATGCTAGTCCCTACAATTACTATGTCGCCCTTGCCTACACCGTTCGCGATCGCCTGCTGCGTCGTTTTCTGAAATCCACCGACACCTACAAACAGGAAAAAGTTAAACTCGTCTGCTATTTCTCCGCCGAATTTCTCATGGGGCGGTATTTAGGTAATAATCTGGCTAATTTGGGTATTTATGACCTAATCAAAGAGACGATCGAGGAATTAGGTCTTGATTTTGAGGAAATTATCGAACAGGAACCGGATCCCGGCCTCGGCAACGGCGGTTTAGGGCGTTTAGCGGCTTGTTTCCTCGATTCCCTCGCTTCCCTAGAAATTCCCGCCATCGGTTACGGGATCCGCTACGAATTTGGCATTTTCCATCAAATCATCCAAAACGGTTGGCAGGTGGAAATCCCCGATAACTGGCTACGCTTCGGCAATCCTTGGGAATTACCCCGTCCCGATGAAAGTGTGGAAGTAAAACTGGGGGGCCGGACGGAAATCTATCACGATGATAAGGGACAGGAACGGGTCCAATGGCTGCCGGAACGTCGGATTTTAGCCATTCCCCACGATACCCCCGTCCCGGGGTACAAAACCAACACGGTTAATGCTTTGCGTCTCTGGAAAGCAGAAGCGAGTGAATCGTTTAATTTTGAGGCTTTTAACGCCGGGTTATACGATCAATCCGTGGCTGAAAAAATGGACGCAGAAACCATTTCTAAAGTCCTTTATCCCAACGATAACACCCCCGCCGGTCGAGAATTACGTCTCGCCCAACAATACTTTTTTGTGGCCGCTTCCCTGCAAGATTTAATTCGCATTCACCTAAAAAGCCACAAAAATCTGCAAAACTTCCACGAAACCGCCGCTATTCAACTGAACGACACTCACCCCGCCATTGCGATCGCTGAGTTAATGCGTTTGTTAGTGGATGAAAACGGCTTAGAATGGTCAAAAGCTTGGACAATTACCCAAAAAACCTTCGCTTATACCAATCATACCCTATTGCCAGAAGCCCTAGAACGTTGGTCAGCGGCTCTACTCGGCAAACTGCTGCCCCGACATCTAGAAATTATCTATCTGATCAATCACTTTTTCCTCGAGGATGTGCGGACTTGGTTTCCCGATAACGAGGAATTATTGGGCAAATTGTCGATAGTTGAAGAAGCTGGTTGGGGTAATAAACAAATTCGCATGGCTAATTTAGCCTGTGTGGGTAGTCACTCGATTAACGGAGTCGCTGCCTTACACACAGAGTTACTGCAAAAAGACACCCTGAAAGAGTTTGCCATGCTCTGGCCGGAAAAATTCTACAATAAAACCAATGGTGTCACCCCGCGCCGGTGGATTTTATTGAGCAATCCCCAATTATCGGCACTATTTACCGAAAAAATCGGCGATGATTGGTTAAAAGACCTGAAGGAATTGCGAAAACTGGAACAATACCTTGATGATCCTGAATTCCGTCAGCGTTGGTATGAAATTAAACAGGCGAATAAGGCCGATTTAGCGGCTTATATGCTGAAAACCCGCAATATCGAGGTGGATGTTAATTCGATTTTCGATGTGCAGGTAAAACGGATTCACGAATACAAACGCCAACATCTGGCAGTTCTGCACATTATCGCCCTTTATAATCGCATTAAACAGAACCCCCACGTCGATATCGTGCCGCGCACTTTTATCTTTGGTGGTAAGGCAGCCCCCGGTTACTTTATGGCGAAGTTAATTATTAAGTTAACTAATGCTGTAGCTGAAATTGTTAATAAGGATCCCGATGTCAGAGGTCGTTTAAAAGTGGTTTTCCTGCCTAACTTTAACGTTTCTTTGGGTCAGCGCATCTATCCTTCGGCGGATCTTTCCGAACAGATTTCCACGGCGGGTAAGGAGGCTTCCGGAACTGGTAACATGAAGTTTGCCATGAATGGCTCCCTCACCATCGGAACTCTGGACGGCGCTAATATCGAAATTCGCGAGGAAGCAGGGGCAGAAAATTTCTTCCTTTTTGGCTTGACAGCAGAAGAAGTTTATGCTAAGAAGGCCCACGGTTATGAACCGATGAGCTATTACAAAAATAATCGCGAATTGAAGGGAGTGATCGATCGAATTAAAAGTGGTTATTTTAGCCATGGTGACACGGAATTATTCAGGCCGATCGTTGATTCGCTCCTCTACGATGACCAGTATATGCTTTTAGCTGATTATCAATCCTACGCTGATTGTCAAGAACAGGTAAGTCAAGCTTATCGCGATCGGGACAAGTGGACGCGGATGTCGATTCTCAACTCGGTTCGTATGGCGAAATTCTCTAGCGATCGCACAATCTGGGAATATTGTCAAGAGATTTGGAAAGTTAATCCGGTCAAGATTAGTTTAGAAGACTAAGAAGACGTTTCGGGGTGGGTTAATCTCCGCCCCAAATTTTTTTGGGTGAGAATTTACTTTTGTCAAAAATAATTACATATTCGCAACAAAATACACTTTTTTGAGCAAATCAATGTACCCCGATTAGACAAGGCGATAAATTATTTTGTCCGCCGAGATTTTTAATCATTATAAGATTGTTTCCCTAATTGCCAAATTAACAATTACATACCGAAAAACAATGACATCAAAATTTAAGTTTATTCCCCTACAATTTCCCTGGGTTGCTATCAATCCTAAACCGATTGGGGTTGTTTATTTTATCGGTGGTGCTTTCTTCGGCGCTTTTCCCAATCTGTTCTATCGTTATCTACTCAAACAAGTCTTTGAACGAGGCTATACTATTATTGCTATTCCCTATCGTTTTACTTTTCGTCATTGGAATGTTTCCATAGAAATGGTCAAAGATTTGATTGGATTGAGAAAGGCTATTTATGAAGAAGCTAAGTTTTTAGGCTATGAAGATAACCTTGATTTGTATTTAGAGGATCCCACTGCTGGTAATCCTAATTATTTTTGGATGGGCCATAGTTTAGGGTGTAAATATATCTCGCTTTTAGAGGTTTTAAGTGATGTGGAAAACACAGAACTAGAAAAGGTTTTGAGTGGTTGTGTCGGCAAAAATCAAGCCGAAGATATCCAAAAATCGCTGAATAATACCGATGTCCATACCGTATCTTTGAAAAATCAACCCTCACTTTTACTGGCTCCTGTAATTGCTGGCATAGATAGTGCAATTCCCATAGCTGCTCTAGCTAAATTATTGCAGAGTTTGGGTTTAGATGTACAGCCAAACGTGCAGGAAACCCGTTGTTTAATTAGCAATAGTAACCTATTTCGACTGTTGGAAATTATCGCCTTTGCTAAGGATCTACAGGCTAAAGATACAGTAGCTTGGTTCATTAAAGAACTAAGTCAACAACTCTTAAAACCAGTAGTTCCCTTAGCCAATCGCACCCATCTAGCACCCCTTGGCTGGCGCAATGGCGACCAAGAATTAGCCGATAATGTGATTAAATCAATTCAGGAATTACGAGCTAAACTCATCTCCTGTTATCCCCAAAGTCAGGAAAAAGAGGAAGTCTTAATGAAGATGATTTCTGAAAGTTAATCAATTGAGGATAGGGAGAGGTTGCTAACGGTCAATATTGCCACCTGAATCGCTTTTTCAATGGCTTGTTGTTTGCTTTCTAAACTAATCCCTTCCTCTTCGCTTCTTTGGGCAATCACAGCACAAATACAAGCGGCAGTAAATCCATAAACCCCCGCCATTTTAAATAAAGTTCCCGCTTCCATTTCATAATTGAGAATATTTAAACGTCGATATTCTTCCGTAATTCCCTCTAAATGACGCTGAAGATAAGGGTTAGCAGAAGACAGGATTCTTTCCTGTCCTTCATAAAAACTATCCACAGAAGCGGTAATACCTACATGATAATTTACTCCCAAAAATTGAGCCGATTTGACTAGAGCAACTGTCAAAAAAGGATCCGCCACTGCGGGATATTCCGGAGGAGCAATATCATTAGCTGCACCTTGCCTACATAAAGCCGCTTGCGAGATAATAATATCACCAATTTTTATTCTATTTTGAATTGCGCCACAAGTACCAATACGAATAATAGTTTTAATTCCCACCTGTATTAATTCATTAACCACAATACTCAAAGATGGCGCACCCATACCACTGGTAGCCAGAAGAATTGGGGTAGAATTATCTAGATAGCCAAGATAACTATTTAATCCGCGATAATCCGATAGTAAACGTGCATTTTGTAAATAGGTTTCAGCAATATAGCGCGAGCGTTCTGGTTCCCCCGATAATAGGGTGATAGTCGGTTTTACTGTGCCTAAATCCTCACTGCTAAAGTTGAGATGATAGGGTTTTTGGTGAGATAAGTTATTGGACATTTAAATTAAATTAAGAGCAGTTACTTTGGTTAAATAGGCTTTTGGTTATTATAACAACTTTAGGTTTAAATTGAAATTAAATATTTAATTATTGACAAAAGAGAATCAAGCTTAAGGACGACTATTGATGTTAAGTTCTTGCACTAATTCCTGTACTGTGGTTGAGGGATTGGCATCAAAAGGATGTTTTTTTGCTTCATCTCTATCTTGAATAAGTTTTGCTGCATTAGTTATTGCTGTTCTCTGGTATGGCTTTAATTTTTCGTACATATCCTCTCGATTTTTTGCATATTTTTCTTTCTTGTTTAATAATCCATACTTTTGCATCTGTTTAGTTAAAATTGTTAGGTATTCACTTCGGGATGTGGCAATATCCAGATATTGAAAGTGTAAAATAAACCAAATTTCAAAAGCTTCATTAGAATAGGCAATCTTGATATTTTTTTGTTTAGCCAGTCCTTCCGCTTGATTAAATTGCTCTTTAGAACAGTTATCTTTATCAAAAACGCACCAGATTTGATCAAATGAGTCATCTTTTTTTAGATTATCTATCATCTTAATAGCTTTGTTGACTAAACTCAAGCTATTTTTACCTTCACCTTTCACCATAAATTCAATTTTCTTAGGAACAGTAAAAGCCTTAAAATAGTTAACTTCAGTTTTTTCTCCCTCGCAAACAATTAAAAATCTTTTTCTTGTTTCTCTAGTCTTAATTTGGCGACGCAAATAATCGGAAGTATTCCTATTTTTACCCATACTAATTACCAATAATTGTACTTAAATTACCAATAAAAGGTATTGCTCCATAACGACCTTGAATATAATCTTTTTCAAAGGTATTATTATTATTAATATCAGCAAATTCCACCAAAGAATATAAATCTGTTGCTCCTTGATGATTTTTTTCGGTAAACCAAATTTGATCCCTCCTTAAAAATTTATGACTAAGTAAATTAATATCGTGAGTAGTAAAAATAAGTTGAGCATTTTTGGGATTAGTTTTCTGAGAATTAAATAATTCGATTATACTTCTAGTCATTAAAGGATGAAGTCTGGCATCCAATTCATCAATTACTAAAACTTCCCCTCTTTGCAAAGTGTCTAAAATCGGTGCTGACAGAGCCAAAATCTTTTTAGTTCCATCAGATTCATGATTGTCCATATCAAAAATTTCTAACTCAATCATTTTACCTGTTGAGTCATACTTTGGATGATAGGTTTTTATGGTAGCGGACTTTATTTCACCGCTAGAGTCACTGATGATATTTCTGACAACATCCTGTAAATCTTGCGGGAAACTATCTAAGGAAATTTTTCTCGTTTCTGTTTCTAGGTTGAGATTGTCAATACTTAAATCTAATTTTTTAATTAACTTAGTCACATCATAAATCAAATCTTGTCTATCAGAAAGATACTCAAGCGTAATCTCTTTTAATAATTCCACATTTAACCCAGACACAACACCTAAGTGACTAAACCAAGAGACAATTTCCACCGCTAGAGAATTATTAAATTGAGCCGCTAGTGATAAAAACAGAGTATTTTTTTTGGTCAATCCTCTTAGTATATTACCTTGTTCAATATTTTTGCTATATTCTATTTTATCGTCTTGCCGATTAAAAATTTTAGTTTCACGACTTCTGGGCGTACAAAATAACCATTCGGAAACTACTCGCTTTTGAGTTACTTCAAATCCATATCTATAAGTTTTATTTTTTAGCTGAAAAACTATTTCAAAAAAGGATGGTTTATCAACAGTTTCGGTACTTAATCTAAAGTGTTCCACATCTATTTTGTCAGTGATTTGTAATTTTGCAGAATTCATGACAAACCGTCGCATAAAATTGAATGCCAGAATTAAATTACTCTTACCACTGGCATTTGCTCCATAAATAGCGGCACTTTTCAGTAAACTAAATTGTTGATTAACCTTAAAAACATTATTTTTATCAAGCTCATCATTACCACAGGCATCCTCTGCAGCTACCATACTGAGAGTTACTACATCTTTAAAAGAGCGATAATTGCCGACACTAAATCCGATGAGCATTGCATATTAACCCTAACAGTCTCTAAGGAATAAAGGAGACTATACTTTTATTTTATGCACTTGTTGAGCATTTGAACAAGAATTGTCCTCAGAATCAGCAAACAATCACAGGAAAAAAGGTAAGGAAAATCAATTCCTTACCTGATGATTGTAGCCTTTTGAAAACAAATTTACACTTTTGCTGACTCTTTAACTAACTTATCCCAACCCAATTCCTTGAGGTTATTGTTGCGACGCAGGGGACGAGTAGCTAACTCTAAAATATCTCGCGCATTGGTAAAACCGTGGATTTGAGCAAAAGTAAATTCTACCGACCATTTAGTGTTAATTCCCCGCGCTTCTAAGGGATTTGCATGGGCCATTCCTGTAATCACTAAATCGGGTTTTAACTCGTAAATGCGCTGAATCTGATTGTAGTTATCAGGTTTTTCGATAATTTTCGGGATGGGAACACCCATATCATTACAGGTTTTTTCTAGTAATGCTAATTCGGCTGCTTGGTAGCGTTTATCCATGTAGGGAATACCGATTTCATCACAAGTCATCCCGCAACGAATTAGGAAACGTGCCAGAGAAATTTCTAGTAAATTATCCCCCATAAAGAAGACCGATTTACCGCGCACAAGTTGCAGATAATCCTCTAAACTTTCCCAAATTTTTGCCTCTCTTTCCTCTAATCCCTGGGGTTGTACTCCCAAAACCGAACAGATTTTTTCTATCCAAGCGCGAGTTCCATCCGGACCGATGGGAAAGGGTGCGCCAATTAATTTACACTTACGACGACGCATTAAAGTGGTGGCAGTTCGTGATAGAAAAGGATTGACACCAGCGACATAATAACCTTCCTCAATTACCGGTAATTCGGTAAACCGTTTTGCTGGCAACCAACCATCTATTTTAACTCCTTGTTTTTTCAATTCTAGGGTTAAATTAGTCACAATCGGGTCGGGAACGGAACCAAATAAAACTAAAGGAGTATGGTCTTGATATTCCGATTCTTCCTGTTTAATTTCTTCTTTTTTCCGTCCAAAAGTTAAGAGTTTTTGGATGGCATTCCGTTCTTCTTTGTCGTTTTCATGCTTAACTTTTTCGGGACATTTATGCACCATGGCAGCGAGGACGGTATCTTCCCCTTGGGTAAAAGCATAATCTAAACCATTAGCGCGCGCTGTCACGATAGGAATACCGATTTCTGACTCTAGTTTCGGTGCTAATCCTTCCAAGTCCATTTTGATAATTTCGGTGGTACAAGTACCGATAAAAACGATAACGCTAGGGTTTCTATCTCGTTTAATTTGTAAGCAGAGGCGTTTTAATTCTTCGTAGTCTTTTAGTTGAGCGGAAATATCCCCTTCTTCTAATTCAGCCATAGCATAACGCGGTTCGGCAAAAATCATCACCCCCATAGCATTTTGCAGGAAGTAACCACAGGTTTTTGTGCCGATAACAAGGAAGAAACTATCTTCGATTTTTTGGTATAACCAAGCGACACAGCTAATCGGACAAAAGGTGTGATAGTTGCCAGTTTCACAATCAAATTGTAAAGCGCTCGGTTCTTGAATAGCGGTCATGTTTTTGGGGTCTCCTTTAACTTGGTTTATTTAGGTTTTCTCGTTGTAACTCTTGGCGGATTTTTTGCAGTACAGGATCCTCAGTAGGATATACAGAATTACTTAATGCTCTTTCTTTCTTTTCTAGTTGTTTCTTCTCAGGATCAAAGTTTAATCCTAAAACTTCTAGAAGTTTGTCTCCATCGTAATTAAGCTGACAAAAGGGATACATCCACACTGATAATTGAGATTCTAAAACGGTCATTGCACCTATAATGATGTAAAAATTCGGACGTTTACCTCCGTCTGATGTTTTTCGCCACCAGCCTCTAGAATCCATTAAAGACTTAATCCAAGATTGATTGTTTTGGTAGTAATCTAACCATTTATCGGGTAAGATTTTTAGCAATTCCTCAAAAATAATTACTTTGTTTTTTTCGACTGATAATTGTTTTTCTCGGAATCCGTTGAGATCTTCAGTGTGCGAAGTAGAAATCAGTAATTCTTTTTCCGATTTTTCCAACTCCTTTTTTTCAGAATCAAAATTTAGTCCTAAGACTTCTAGCAGTTTGTCCCCATCGGAACTAAGTTGACACAAGGGATACATCCACACTGATAACTTAGGTTCTAAAGCTGTTGCTGCCGCTATAATTATGTCAGCACTAGGACGTTTACCTCCGTCGGGAGTTTTTCGCCACGAACCTCTAGAATTCATTAAACACTTAATCCAAGCTTGATTATTTTGGTAGTAATCTAACCATTGCCTCGGTAAGTTGGCTTTTAATTCCTCAAAGTTGCTCATTTTGTCCCCTTGGCTGAATAATGATGTTCTCTCTATTATAATTCCCAATAAGAGGGAAAAATTATCATCATCGAGTTGGGTGGTGGGCCAGGTTTTCCTTAACCCACCAGACGAGATTTTTTCCGGAATTAAACCATCATTAGCTCTAATTCTGCCTCGGCGTTAACTTTGGGTTTATCGGCATTAAGATAGAAATCCGATAATAAAGTGAATAACTCCCGGTCGGCAGATTCTTTGGGAATAACTCCTTCTGGTTTGGCTAAAATCTGATCGGCAATGTTGAGATAATAGTCACAAACGTAACTTAACATCGGATCCTTGTCGGCCATTTCAAAGAGAGTTTGACCTTTAACTCTGGAGACGCGAATATCTTCAATTAAGGGTAAAACTTCTAACACTGGCATGGGAACATGATCCACATATTTATTAATTAAATCGCGTTTTGAGGTGCGATTACCAATTAATCCGGCTAGTCGCAGGGGATGGGTGCGCGCTTTTTCGCGGACGGAAGCGGCGATGCGATTGGCGGCAAAAAGAGCATCAAAGCCGTTATCCGTGACAATTATGCAGTAATCGGCGTAATTTAAGGGTGCGGCAAATCCCCCACAGACCACATCCCCCAAAACATCGAACAAAATCACGTCAAATTCATCAAAAGCGTTCAATTCTTTTAATAATTTCACCGTTTCCCCGACGACGTAACCGCCACAACCGGCACCGGCCGGAGGGCCACCCGCTTCCACACATTTGACACCACCGTAACCGTCATAGATAACGTCTTCGGGCCAGATGTCTTCGTAGTGAAAATCTTTTTCTTGTAGGGTATCGATGATTGTGGGAATAAGAAAGCCTGTCAGAGTGAAGGTGCTATCATGCTTGGGGTCACAGCCTATTTGTAGGACTTTTTTGCCTCTTTTGGCTAAAGCGGCCGAAATATTACAGCTTGTTGTCGATTTACCGATGCCACCTTTTCCGTAGACTGCGAGTGTTAAAGGCATGGAAGTTCTCCTAAATGTACGCTTGAATGGTGAGTTTGTTTATCAGTGCTTTGATCGTAATTATTGACCATCTCCCCACCCCTTGGAAAGAGGCTCAATTTTTATCTGCTATAGCTAGAGTGAGATTGAAAGCGTAAAAATTAGATTAATAATTTTTTAGAGCTTATAGAGTTTATGAAATTGATAAAAACTTATAAAAACAGCTTTGTTTATATATTTACTTTAAATACAAACAATAAACAAAAAACGTCAAAGCTTTGCAAAAACTCGATAAACAGCGTTTTACCGTGGCAAACCAGGACAAAAAGGGTCAAGATAGAGGCAGCCTAGAGACCGATGTCAGATTTTCGTGAATAATCATTACAATTTTCCCCGTCAGAAGATTAAATAAATCGATCCTGAGAAGGATGCCGAAAAAGCCTGTAGTAGAATTAGAGGAAAGTACCTGTAGGGTTTCCTATGCGAGTTAAGCAGAAAACGCTGACTACACTCTTATTAGAGAATAAGGCTCCTAAATATCGTCCTTTTCTGGCGTTTTTTCTGGCTGGGTTTCCCTTGCTCTTTTTAGCATATTTGGTTTCTTTCCAGCGCGCTTATCTCAACTGCATGAGGTTAGGCACAAAAAGAATAGATTGTCAATATGTCCAAGAGTATAATTTTCCTGTTTCTAGTCGGGAGAATTTTTCTTTAACTCACATTAAAGCTACGGCTGTCTATCAGGAAGTTTTTATCAGTGTTGAGCAGAAAAAAACTGTTAATAACACGGTTTTGTTGGTGGGAAGAAATAACTATCTCTACATCGAGAATTTTCGAGATGTGCAGTCAGCTAGTGATTTTAAAACTCGATTTGAGAGTTTTGTGAATAGATATAAAGCTCAGGAAATTATTGCCAAAAGTCCCCTAGATACCTTGTCAGCAATGCTAGAACAGCACCATAATTATCCCTATTATCTCTGGGGTATGTTATGCTTATTGTCAGGTTTATTGTTACTTTATGATGTCAGCTATTGGGAGAGTTATGTCTTTAATCAGGGTACCGCTACCCTAACCCGTAAGCGACAACATTTAATTTTTAGAAGTGAAAGTGATTATCTTCTAGGGAGAATTGTTGAGGCAAAGGTGGAAGATTACAAAGGCTTTTTGGGGTCTAATTACCGACGGATTATTTTAACCCTAGCGAATGGGGAAAAAATTATTCTCAATAGCCGTTTACTGGAATCTATCAGTAACGGAAAAAGGGAAGAAAAAATCCTGGCAATGATTGCCGAAAAGTTAAACTTAACTCAAGAGTAAGTGTTAATCTAAGTAAATGCGCTCAAATTCTAGTTATTTAAAGTCTCTTTTTTTCGGTTTCCTATTAGTCACCGTGTTAGTTTATATATTGCGCGGCATGGGAATATTATCTTTTTTACCCGGAGGATTAATTTTGTTATTAATTCTGTCCTCCGTGGTGACGGGAATTATCTACGGAATCGATAAAACCCGCCGTTTTTAGGAAAATATTGGCTCTTCCTTCCAGACAGAAACGAGAAGGCTGCATCTCATTTTTGTAAATCTACTAAGTTGGGATTTTTAAGGGGAAACTCTCGGCTAAAGTCGGGCGTTACTTTCGATTTTATCACTCAATCCAAGCTTTTGGGGGGTTCTACCCCCCAAACCCCCCGTTGGGGACGCAAGCGCCGTCCCCAAACCCCTCGCGCATTAGTTTTTCGGTGGGATGCTTACACGCAGCTGCTGATATATCTGTAATAATTTAAAAGTCACTCGACCGAATCTAAGACCTAATTGGTTAAGCTAAAAGCTTTGATGTGCCTAGTTTCTAACCTTCTTTTTAGGTAGGAGAATTGTCAGATTCTGTCTTTTGCCTCTTGCCTTCAGAAGCTGATAATTGCTGATTGTCGGTATTTCTGCAAATATGAGATACACTCAACGAGAAGAATCCAACGGTTCTAACGTCAATGTCAAGATTGTGGTCGTCAGTTTCTGAGCAATCTTATCGATAAAAATATCGGCTGCATCTCCTATTTGTGATATGAGATGCAGCCATTGCCAAAGGCTAACACACCTAGGCTAATTAACCAGGGACTAAAGAAGATTTGAGAGCAAAAATTTTCTCGATTACCTCTTCTACCACCTTATCGGGAGTGGAAGCACCGGAAGTCACTCCGACGATAATTTTTCCCTCATTTAACCAGTTATCGGTGATGATTAAATCACCACCTAAAGGTTTATGTTCGATGCGATTACCGGGGAGAATGCGCTCGGCACTATCGATATGATAGGAGGGAATAGCACGCTCGATCGCTATTTCCTGTAGGTGAGTGGTATTAGAGGAATTATAACCGCCAATTACCACCATTAAAGAAAGCGGTTCTTTCACCAGTTCAAACATGGCATCTTGACGCTCTTGAGTGGCATCACAGATGGTATTAAAACTCATGAAATGATCTTTAAAATCGATCGGTCCGTACTTTCTCAACATAGTATGCTCGAAGAGTTTGCCAATTTCCTCCGTTTCACTTTTCAGCATCGTGGTTTGATTGGCAATACCGATATAATCTAGATCACGATCGGGATCGAAACCCTGGGAATGGGCATTTTTAAACTTCTCTAAAAACTCGTTTTTATCGCCACCGTGGAGAATATAATTAGCGACATCATTAGCTTGAGCCAAATTTAAAACGATTAGATAAGTGCCGGCAAAAGAGCTAGTGGCGATCGTTTCTTCGTGATTATATTTCCCGTGAATAATCGAAGTGTGGTCGCTTTTTTTGTGCTTTTCCACGGAATTCCACACCTTAGAAACCCAGGGACAAGTGGTGTCCACAATCATGCAACCCTTATCGTTAAGTATTTGCATTTCCGAGACACTAGCCCCAAAAGCGGGTAAAATCACCACATCCCCCGATTCCACCACACTAAAGTCTTTTTGGCCATTTTCCACCGGAATAAAACCCACAGCCATGGAGCGCAGACGCTGATTAACCGAGGGATTGTGAATAATTTCGTTAGTAATCCAGAGACGTTCCTGGGGAAAATGTTGACGAGTTTCGTAGGCCATGGCGACCGCGCGTTCTACCCCCCAACAAAAACCAAAAGCTTGAGCGAGATAGATCGTCACGTCCCCCCGTTGTAAACGATAATTATTTTCACGAATTTCTTGGATCAGGTCGCTTTGATACTCATTGGTCATTGCATCCATTACTTCCTCTTTGTGACCGAATCCCTTGCGGTTATAGTTATCCGATTGCTGTAGGGTGCGTTTAAAGGATTTTGTATCCATGATTCTCTGATAGGGGTATTGGTGGCGCTAAATTGGGCGAGACAGTAGCTTGCCATATATTAAAAATACCTTATCTAGTCAGCGCAGGGGGTCTTTAGAGACTAGAGAGAAATTCCTCATCGATATCGTAACCAAACTGTTGAGCGAAAAATTTTAAGCGAGATAAAGCAGGAATTTGCTGACTTTTCAGCCAATCAGACAAAATAAAGAGTTTTTGCATCACAAAAATCTCTAAAGCTTCGGGGTTATATTGAATTCCTTCCCCGCGATGGAATTGATGGGGGACCAACATAGCAGCATAACGGGCGATTTCTCCCTTTTTTGGGTCAAGAATAAAGATTAACCAGGGATAAACCGCATCTAAACGCAGAAACCACAGCCTGACTTCTGGTATCTCCGATAATTCCCGCATATCACCCTCTGCGCGAGGATAATCTATCTCTAATTGTAGAGCTTGTTCTAGTTCGGCGATCGCTGATCGGGACTGATAATCTTGAATAATAGTCTCTAAGGATGAGAGATCGAGATTTTGAATCTGATTGGGGTTAAGAGCGATTTTGACAGTCATAGGGGCAAATAAAAGGTTATATCGGGCGAAATTACGGTTTTTTATCCCCAGATCGGCAATGATCTATCTCAGAAAATACTCTCGATCGGGACAAAAAAACTAAGTATGACTATTCTCTCACTCCGGAGTGAGAGAGGGAAACTGGACTAAAATCCCCAAGGTTGGATTTCTCCCACAATTTAACCTCCCTTGCACACCGGGTTTTTTAGATTGATAACTATTAGGGTGATATTGTCCTCGTTTGCTCATCAGTTCCGCTTGACAAAGAGCTAATCGATGACTAATTACTATGGTTATTTTATCGGTGGCTAAAGTGCGAAACATTTGCTAGATTTCCTATTCTGCATTAGCAGCAGGGGAGGCAGTCGGTTTCTCAAAAATGACCAATTCTCAGGATAATTATTTTAGAGGATTTAACCCTTTTTCCCTTAACTTAATTAAGTTCAATCCATCGGGATTATCAAAGAGAGTGATATCGGGGAAATTAGCTACTTTATCAATTACTTTACCCTAGAGAAATCCTCGAACTCGATCGCGCAAAGAAGCAAAGAGTAAACCGGTAATCGTGGTGAGGGAATCGGTGAACAAGCTCAGGAAAATTAATCCGCTCACACTTGCGACTACATTTAAAACAAACAACGGTTGAGTCTTCTCTGACGAATAATACACATTATTACAGTCCCCGGCACTCGAACCAGGAATAAAGGTACAATAGAACTGTAGAGATCTGGAGGGTTGCTATGTTTACACACAACTTAGATGACAGAAAACTGCCCCTCGATCGAGAAGGGAAAACACTGCGAAAATTCACCTATCGTCCACCAAAAATCTACCACCTTGATCGCCCTAGCAATTTATCAATGGAAGGGAATTCAAGGATTGTGGGATTTAGAAGGAAAATTTGCCCTCGTTATTCTTGATGCAAGTCCTGCGGCAACATTTCCTAGGCATTGCTGATGTCGAAAGTGGCAGTCGCATCAGCAGTTCCCTAGCTGTGATCCCATGGTTGCCACCAAGCAACTGAAGTATGACTAGGATATCATCCCGGAGCGGCAAGGGAAACTGGACTAAAATCCTCATGATTGGATTTCTCCTACAATTTAACCCCCTCTGCACACTGGGGGTTTTTTAGTCAGCAAAATCGGTAACTAGGGACACGAATAAATTAGTCAATTTATGGGAAAATAAGCGCATCTTCTCCGCTTTTATCCCATGCAGGCCGACTTTTTTACTAATATCCTCTTACCCGTTGCCCTAGGCGTTTTAATGTTAGGCATGGGATTAGGATTAATTCCCGCCGATTTTCAGCGTATCACCCGTTATCCCAAAGCAGTCCTGATCGGTTTAGTCAATCAAATTATTATTCTACCGATCGTCGGCTTTATTATTGCTTCTCTTTTGCCTCTCCAGCCAGAAATTGCCGTCGGTTTAATGATTATCGCTATTTGCCCCAGCAGTCCTTCCTGCAATGTTTTAACCTATTTAGCTAAGGGAGATGTGGTCCTTTGTGTTACTTTAACGGCTTTTAGTAGCATCATCACCATTTTCACAATACCTTTTTTAGCTAGTTTAATTCTCCAGCATTTTATGGGTGAAAGTGCCGCCATCTCCCTACCCATTGGTTCCACTATGGCGCAGATATTTTTGATTATAGTTTTACCCATGATTATCGGTATGACTATCCGCCATTACTTCCCTTTACTGGCCAAAAGTCTGGAACCGATAACTAATCGTTTAGCCGTGATTTTTCTAGCGGTTATTATCTGCTTATTAATCCTGAGAGAATGGCAACGTTTACCTTTATTTATCGCTCAAACTGGCCTGGCAGTGATCATTTTAAACACGACTGCTTCCCTAATTGGGTTTTTCAGTGGTCGTTTATTTCAATTAACTATTCCCCAAAGAATTTGTATCGCAATTGAAGTAGGTATTCAAAGCGGCACTTTAGCTATTGCTATCACTGCCGGTTTATTAAAGAATCCCGATCTAGCCATTCCCGCAATGGTCTATAGTTTATGGATGTATGTCAGCGCTTTTATTGCTGTTTATTATGGTCGCAAAAAAGCAGCTTTGGTAAAATAGGTAAATGGGGTGATAGGGTGATGGGGAGAAGGGAGCGGGATACTTTTTCCGTTATTAGTAAACATTACTCAGTAATAATATTCGATTATTGGTCGAGTTTTTCGGTTACTTGAATCGCTTAAAAGCTTGGCTCTGTGTTTTCTTTACTCCTCGATTAATTCATTAGACCTCTTGTGAAAATCAAAAATTGTTGTTAGGGTTAGGCTTCGGCCGTGAGCTCAGCGTTCGACTGAGCTCACGCCGAAGTCCGAACGGAGTCAGTAGCCAGTAGTCAGTAGTCAGGAGAATTAAGAATAAATAATAATCAATTAAATAATCTATTTACAGATTTTATGCCATTTAATCCTTATTTTTGCCGTTTTTGAACCCTGAAACATTAATTATGCAAGAGGTTTATTACTTTTCTTTTCTATATACTCAACTTAATCGATCGATAAATTCTCTGTTGTCATCCGTTTTTACTTGTCATTTCTGTTTTCCCGTTCCCGAGAGTAACAGAAGAGGGATAGGTTACACCTCGCAGCCTTCCCTTCCCCGCTTCAATAGCCGAGTTTGCTACTACATTAGTACAAAAGATCGGCACACATAAACAGTTATAAGATTGGTCGGGATTGACCTTTTCTAGGCAGCCGAGGTGCTAAAAACTTTACTAGGCGCTTATTTCAGGTATGACAACCCTATTTGATGCCTGAACATTTCCCACTGATCGGAAACGCCGTAATCTAGCGCTTGCATTAGTCTAGACATTACAATAGAAAAGAAGGATTATTCCCAGAAATCATGACACTGCTGACGGTTCGATCGCTCAAAAAAGACTTCGGTATCAAGGAAATTCTCAAAGATGCGAGTTTTAGTCTCGATGATCGCGATAAAGTCGGCCTGATTGGTACGAATGGATCGGGAAAATCGACCCTGTTGAAAATGATCGCCGGATTAGAAGCGATCGATGGCGGCGAAATTCAAATCAATTCGGGGATGAAAATCGTCTATTTACCCCAGCAACCCGATCTAGACGACGATAAAACGGTTTTAGAGCAGGTTTTCGCCGATAGTGGCGAAAGTATGACTTTAATCAAGGAATACGAGGAATTGTCCGATCGCCTTGTCCATGAGCCAGAAAATCTGGATACTATTATGGAACGTTTGTCAAGGGTTTCGCAACAAATTGATCAACTTGCCGCCTGGGATTTAGAAACCAATGCTAAAGTTATTTTAAGTAAACTGGGCATCGATAATTTTAATGCTCGCGTGGGCGATTTATCGGGGGGATATCGCAAAAGAATCGCCATCGCTACCGCACTTTTAGCCGATCCTGACTGTTTATTGATGGATGAACCCACAAACCATTTAGACGCGCTTTCCGTGGAGTGGTTACAGAGTTATTTGTCCCGTTTTCGAGGAGGATTATTATTAATTACTCATGATCGCTATTTTCTCGATCGAGTGACTAATCGCATCATTGAAATCGATCGGGGAGACTTATCTACTTATTCCGGTAATTATGCCTATTATCTAGAAAAAAAAGCTTTAGCGGAAGAATCGATCGCCAGTAGTCAACGCAAACACGCGGGAGTTTTACGACGGGAATTAGAATGGTTATCCCGGGGACCAAAAGCGCGCAGTACCAAACAAAAAGCGCGGATCGATCGCATTCAAGCAATGGGTAATAAGGAATTTAAACAGGTGGAGGGAAAAGTCGATATTGCCACCGCAGGAAGACGCATCGGCAAAAAAGTTATTGAAGTAGAAAAGATATCGAAAGCTTACGGCGATCATACTTTAATTAAAGATTTTACCTATATTTTTACTCCCGAAGATCGCATCGGTATTATTGGCAGTAACGGGGTAGGAAAATCTACTCTCATGGATATTATTACCGGGAAAATTCTCCCCGATTCAGGCACGGTTGACATCGGTTCCACTATTCATATTGGTTACTTCGATCAACAATCCGATGATCTCAATATCAACGAAAATCAAAGAGTGATCGAATATCTGAAAAGTGTGGCCGAATTAGTCAAAACCCTAGACGGCAGCGTGATCACCGCTTCCCAGATGTTAGAAAAATTTCTCTTTCCTCCCGATCAACAGTATGCACCAATTTATAAACTTTCTGGAGGGGAAAGAAGACGCTTATTTTTACTACGAGTTTTGATGAGTGCGCCTAATGTTTTAATCTTAGATGAACCCACCAATGATCTCGATGTGCAGACTTTAGCAATTTTAGAAGAATATTTAGAGGACTTTAACGGTTGTGTGATTGTCGTTTCCCATGATCGCTATTTTCTCGATCGAGTAGTTGATACTATTTTTGCCTTTGAAACCGGGGGGAATATCCGTCAATATCCGGGTAATTATTCCCTTTATCTCGATCAGAAAAAAGAGGAGGAGGAACCAAAAGAAAAAAAAGTCACCCCAAAAACTGTTAAAGCTTCTCCGTCACCCGTCAATAAGAAAATCTCTTTTAAAGAGAAAAAAGAATACGAAGATATCGAGAAACAAATACCAATTTTAGAAGCAAAAAAAGCTGAAATTGAACAGGTACTTTATGGAGAACCCCTAGAAGATTTTACCAAAATAACCGCTCTGACCGAAGAATTAGCTCAATTGAGTCAAAAAATTGATAATTTAACCGATCGCTGGTTAGAATTAGCGGAAAAATTAGGCTAGGATAATCCCTATTTTCCCGATCAATTTAGTTAAAACCGAGTGATAATTTCCGGTGAATCATCCTCATCCATGATCAGATCTGCCGACTCCACCCGCAAGAGTGCCAAATTATCGTTAACCACCCCTTGAAGATAGATTTCCCCCATCCCTTCACCCCCTAGATCGATCGAGCCGAAAACTTGACCGGTTTTGGTATTAAAATTAAACTGAAAATAATTAGCCGAGGAAATTCCCTCGCTGACATTATCGTATTTAGCGATCTCTTGACCACTGTTATCATAAAAAGATACCTGAAAATCTTCTAAAACTTGCGTTTTTCCCGAACCTTTTTCCGAAAAGATAGTCGGGGCCGTTTTTTCATCATAACTAAAAGAACCTTTAGCTGTATAGCCCCCTTCCCCCGACCATTGAAAATCGATCGTCACCGCTAAAACCCCTTGGCTATTCATGTTAGCAACTAAAAGCCAAGCTAATAGTAAAGTCAATATCATCTTTTTCATGGTCAATCTGAACTATAAGTACCTAAGCAAAATTAATTACACATCTAAGCCACTACTCCGTCAGACTTCTGGTGTGAGGAAACAGTGAACTGAAAACTCAAATCCGATCCCTAATAGCTGTCTCCCGTCTCCCGTCTCCCGTCTCCCGTCTCCCGTCTCC